>Ga0247611_10003449_pt1 | contig 23434 bp, 16 predicted proteins | sample 177DNAGHGhighgp2_FD_192422 | JGI IMG/M metagenome (GOLD analysis project Ga0247611, IMG submission 192422) | Sheep rumen microbial communities from Palmerston North, Manawatu-Wanganui, New Zealand - 1770 DNA GHGhigh gp2 | ecosystem: Host-associated > Mammals > Digestive system > Stomach > Rumen... | reverse complement strand
CCCGGCGAGGCAGTCCTCATCAGCCACGACGGCTACCGCCAAATCGTCGCTCCCACCGACGACAAGATGCAAATTTGCTCCTTCCTCTGGATTTACTACGGCTACCCCTGCGTCGAATACGAGAACATCAACGTCGAGGAAGTCCGCTACCGCCTAGGCGAAGCCATGGGCAAAAGCGACAACGTGGAGGCCGACTATGTTTCCGGCATCCCCGACTCGGGCGTTGGCATGGCCCTAGGCTATGCCGCCGGCAGCGGCATCCCCTACAAACGCGGCATACTCAAATACACCCCCACCTGGGCCCGCAGCTTCATGCCCACCAACCAAGAGGCCCGCAGCCTCGTGGCCAAGATGAAACTCATACCCTCCCGCAAAGTGCTCCAGGGCAAAGATGTGGTCTTCTGCGACGACAGCATCGTCCGCGGCACCCAACTGCGCGACCAAGTAAAAATGCTCTACGCCAACGGGGTAAAGCACATACACGTGCGCATCAGCTGCCCCCCGCTCGTCCACGGCTGCCAATGGCTCAACTTCTCTGCCTCCAAGACCGACAAGGAACTCATCACCCGCCGCGTAATTGAGGAACTGGAAGGCGGCCAAATAAAAAACATCCAAGCCTACCAAGACGACACCACCCCCCAATACGCCCGCATGGTAGAGACCATCCGCCGCACCGTCGGGGTCGACACACTGAAATTCAACACTCTGGAAACCATCTGCCAGTCCATCGGGCTGCCCAAATGCAAGATATGCACCCACTGCTTCGACGGTAGCTCCTTCGGCGAATAAAATATCCTTCCTCGAAAATGAAAAAACATCAACTCATCACTATTGTTTCGGCCTGCCTTCTCTCTCTTTCCGCTTTCGGCCAAAACAGCATCCCCGTCTCAACCAAAGAACTGGCGCCCAACTTCGGCATCCGCCCCATTTTTCTCGACGACACCGTCCACATCTCACGCTACCTCGACAGCCTAGACGGCCCCACCAGCGCCCTCACCGACACCTGCGTCACCCTCAATGCCAAACTCATGGCCCTGTCCAACGTCATGCTATACGACTACCGCCACTCCAACGACACCGTCTGGATCGACGCCACCCACTACATCGAAGACTACAAGACCTACACCCAGCGCATCAACACCCTTTCGCAGTACATCCTCGACCGCGCCCACGGCTACATCGAGCAGGAGCACCGTCGGATAGACAACATCCAGCAAAACGCCCTCCGGCAATGCAAAGACACCATCGACCGCCAGCACCGCACCATCGTCAACACCTGCGAAGGCATCGGCGTCAGCAGCAAAGAACGCAAGAAAGAACTCCGCGACATCTACTACAACTACCTCTCCGTCTACAACCGCTACGACTTCTCCATGAAACGTAACGACACCAACTACCTCAACAGCCTCAACGAGTTCTCCCGCTTTCAAAAGCACCTTATAGACAACCTCCTGAGCAACAGCAACTACTCCGCCCGCATCAACAACTTCATCAACACCCTCAAAGTGCGTTGCGAAAACGGCCACGTCGACGTCCTCCGCTCCTACCAGCGCACCTTCCGCCAACCCATGCCCCCCGTCAACTTCTCCTCCATCAAGAGTTACTACAACTACATCAACTCCTTAGAAACCATCATCGAAGTCCAAAACAGCTACCTTGCCGTCATCGACCTGCGCGAAAAAATCAACGCCACCAACAAACGCATCAACAGCCTCTACTACCCGCGCTCGCACGACGTGGCCAAAACCTACCAAGAAGTGGCCGCCACAGTCAACATGGTGCCCGCCTTCAACTCCATCACCGAGGCCGAAACCTTCATCAAAAACCTCCAAGAATTTACCCAAGTGCAGGACTGCTACATACAAGACTACAACCGGCTCACCCAAATACAGGCCAACGGCGACTCCATCGTCAAACGCTGCGGCATGAGATACAACGACGTTGCCAAAGCCTACCGCCAACTTAGCAGCATCAACTCCATGTCGCCCAACTACATGACTCTCGACGACGCCGCCCGCTTCGGCTTGGAAATGGAACGTTTCGAACACCTCCAACGCCAATACGACACCGTCATCACCTTCCGCCAGCAGATAGACGACTACAAAGACACCATAAGCAAAGGCTGGATGTCGCACCTGAAAGTATACAACGCCTTCCAAAACATCCGCAAACAATTCGTCCTCACCCCCACCTTCATTGATGCCGCCGGCGGCAGCGAGTTCATCAGCCAACTGAACGACTGCATCGAAATGGAAATAACCTGCATCAACACCATCAGCCTGGCCGAACAAAGCAAAGTACTGGGCGACAAAATATCCTCCAAAATACAGCCCTACCGCAACCTGCGCAAAGCCTACAACACCCTCGAGAACGAGTACATGACCATGCGCACCGTCAACCACGTCTCCGAGCTCATTATCTACCTCCAGCAGCTCGAAGCCTTCATCACCGTGCAGAACGCAGTGTGGGACAGACTGCAGAACGACGCAGCCAACACCGACAAACAGCTCAAAGGCCTCAAAGAAATCAACCAAATCGAAATAACACTCGGATTATGAAAGTAGCATTAATTCTCTCAGGCTGCGGCAACCGCGACGGCAGCGAACTCCAGGAAACCCTCTCCCTCATGCTGGCGCTCGACCGCCGCAACTGGCACTACCAGTGCTTCGCACCCCAAGGCTCCTTCCGTGTGGTCAGCCACGTGGACGGAAAAGAAGAGGGACAACGCGACATCTTTGAGGAAGCCGCCCGCATTGCCCGTGGCAACATCCTGCCCATCGAGCAGTTCAACGTCAGCGACTACGACTTCCTGGCCCTGCCCGGCGGCATGGGCGCCGCTCGCAACCTCTCCACCTTTGCCTTCGACGGAGCCAACATGACCGTCCGTCCCGATGTGGAGCGCGCCATCCTCGACACCTATCACGCCCACAAACCCATCATGGCCATGTGCATTGCCCCCATGGTGCTGGCCAAAGTGCTGGGACCCTTCGGCGTAACCCTCACCCTGGGACAGCCCTGCCAAGCCTCTCAAGTGGCCGAGCAACTGGGCGCCAAGCATCATTGCTGCCAACCCACCGAATACTGCGCCGACCGCCAACACCGCGTCTACACCACCCCAGCCTATATGGTTGGCACACGCATAAGCGAGATATTCGCAGGCGCCGAAAACATGGTGGCAGCCCTCGAGGCCGACCTTGGATAGCCCAACCTTCCTATCTCAGCACCCACCCCTCCCCCACCCGCTATCAAAGCGTTAGCGCGGAGGTTATGATAAACGGATTAAAGAGAACCTCACGAATGGTCCAGTTCTCTTTAATCCTATTTTTTTCACACCCAGTCCAAGCATTTCCAATGGCCTACGACGCCAACCAAAGTGTATTATTTGATAGGGGAAAGCCTACTCTATCTGCGCTCGATGTTTGATACATCGTCTTTAGATCCTCTATAGTTGTTCCTTTTGCGCATACAGGAACTATGGACTATCGAAAGGCTCTCTGACCATCATTGAGGGGAAGGAAAGGGGAGCCATCTATGGCTGCGGGCTCAGCCATAAAGCCCGCACAAAAAGCCATTTCTGCAGGCGGGGTACTGACATCTGCCCGTTTGATAAGGGGCGCATTGAGGCAAAAAGAGCCCTCGGCCTTATGCCCTAGGCGAGATAATAAGGCCTGGGGCAGGAGCGTCAGAAGGGGTTGCTTCAGAAGGAAAAAGAGAGCGGAAGCAGGACGGCGGAAGGCGGATAGAGCTCGGGGTGTTCCTTGCAGATGCGCACACGGACGGCATGGGCCAGGAAGGCGCAGCCTGTGCCTATGAGCGCACCGGCCAGCACGTCGGTGGGGTAATGGGCGCCGACATACAGACGGCTGAAAGCGACGGAGCCGGCCCAGAGGTAGGCAGGCACGGCCACATACCACCGGGGATACATGAGGGTGAGCGATGTGGCCGTGACGAAGAGCGTAGAGGTGTGTCCCGAGGGGAAGGAGGCGGAACGCACGGGCTGTAGGCAGAGCAGGTCGCCCTCGTAGGCCACCCAGGGCCGCGGGCGGCGGAAGGCGGCTTTCATTCCCATGGTAACGCCCATGCAGAGGGTGTAGGCACCCAGAAACTCTAACGCGTCGGCATACAGCTGGTTGCTCCGCAGGGGGTCGTTATTTGTGCAAAGGCCTCCCACGGCAAAGCCTACCGAGGTGAAGGGGGCAAGGACGAAGGTGTTGCTGACCGTGAGCCAGTGGCGGTTCCAGCCTTCGGAACGGCCTGACTGGAGAGATTTCAGTACGCGATAGTCCCAAGTGGTGTCAGGCAGGGATAACGCGGCGGTGTCGAGAGTGGACGACTGGTTTCCGACAGCGGCAGGTACGACTGTTTGGCAGTGGCCGCGCTGCGCCGGCAGGGCGAGCAGCAGCAGCACAAGGCAGAGGGTGATGAGGTGTGGGGCTTTCATGTGGGGGCGATTGAAAGATGCCGTATGTGAACAATTGGGTAAAAATGTGTTATCTTATTGCAACCACTATAGTTTGTGCGATTCTACTTCGGCCCTCACCCAGGGTTTTTCCAGGTCGAAAATCTGGTCGATGGGCTTGGATAGTTTCTCTAGAAGCAGGTGTGTGTTCTCTTGGTGCTCGATGTGGTCGAGGCTGTCGGCTATGGCCTGCCAGCTGTGGTGGGAATAGAGGAGTGGGACGAAGTTGTAGATGTCGAAATTGTTGATTATCATGTTGTCGATGCCCTCGGTCTCGATGCGGCTATGGGCGCGGGCGAGGCGTATTTCGCCCACCTCCTCGAGCACATGCAGATACTTCTCGTAGAGAACGTATTCGTTCAGCAGAAAGGCCACGATTTGGTCGTCGAGGTTGTCCCAAACGGCAGTGGCGATAGGCTTGGAAACGAAACGGCCCAGCATGAAGGAGCCGGCCTTGAGCCCTGAGAGCTCTTTTTCGAGACAGATGCGCGATACTTTCTTGAAAAAATGCACCTTGCGGCGGTTGGAGAGGAGGTTGAAGACACGCGACTGGTCCTGATGGGAGCCCATTTTGCTCTCTAGCACTTGGCGCACGTAGAGGTCGGAGTGGTCCTGATACCAGTTGTTGACGATGCCCATGGCCACGTCGGGTTTGTCTTGCAGTTCGAGGCGGATGAGGCGGGCCAGCTGATCGACGTCGACAATGACGGAGGCCTGCTCGTTGGTGACAATTTCCTCGTAGATTTCGTAGGCGCTGCGCATGTCGTTGAAGAAGCCTACCTCCTGGGGGCTCAGCTCGACATGTTCGCCACGGAGGAACTTGGTGAAACGGGCGGGTTTGAAGTCGGCCACGCCCTTATAGATGGTTTGCTGGCGGCTGGAGATGGTGATGTGGTCCATTTCGTGCAATTCGAGTCCGTCTTCATTTACCAGCTTGTAGGAGTTGCCGTCACGCTCGAAACGAATGCCGTAGTTTTGCAGGTTCATGAAGGCGGGTATGCCATAGCCCCGGCAGGCGGTGACCACATGGATGGCGGCAGGTGTCATGCAAAGGATGGCGTGGACCTCGTTGAGGACAATGGTGTCCTCGGGGATGAAGCGTTCCTGACAGAGGCACACCTGCTGTCCTTTGGCCGAAATCTCGCGGGCCTTGGTGGGGCTGAAACAGAGGACGGCGGTGATGGCGGTGCGGGGAAGGACGCTGAGCCCTTTGCCGAAAAATTGTAATTTCTGGATGGAGCCGGGGTCGATGGCGGCGGAGACTATCTGGCGGGTGTGGTAGGGCTTGATGATGTTCATGACGTGGTGCTTGTCGATGCGCCCTTCGCGCAGAAGGTCGATGGCGGAGATGAGGGCGGCCGGGCCAGTCATTTCGGACATGTTCAACTGCAGCACGGAGAAGAGGCTGAGTTTGGCGGGACGGGTTTCGACGGCGAACTCGATGGTGACGGGGGATTTGTAGCGCTCCTCTAGTTTGACCAGCAGGGGGTGGAAGTGGTAGACGGCGGGGTAGGCGTCTTTGATGGTGTCGCGGTTGGTGTAGGCGACATCGTCGGATATGACGTCGCCGGTCATGATTTCCTCGCCGAAGATATTGCGGTAGCTTTCTATCTGGCTGCCTTTGCCGGTGCGGCTGTTGCGGCTGTAGAGGACGCCAGGGTAGGACTGGTCGTTGCCTATGGTCCACACCATACGATGGAGGATGAGCGAGGGGGAGGCCTGTTTGCCCTGCATGAAGGTGAGAATCATGTCCTGGTTGTCGACATAGAATTGTCGGACGTGCTGCACGAGTTTCAGCGTCTGATAGAAGGGGTCGGTGAGGAGGCGCTGGCCGTCGGGGCAGGAGGCGGCGATGGCGGATTCCATGCGGGCGATGGTTTCCTGCTGGTATTCGATGGTGTGTGGAGTGTTGAACTGGAGGTGGTCGTGGGCGATGCCCAGCATTTCGGAGAGGGTGGAGAGGGTGGAGAGGTAGACGCGGTGGGCCATGTCGCAGCCGTGTACTTTGCAGAGTTGTTTGTGTACCTCCTGGGTGACGCCGATGTTGAGGAGTGTGGGCATGAGGCCGGGGATGTACTGCGGCATGGCACACCGGATGGCAAAGACCAGGGGGTTGGGCTCGCCGTCGGCATCGTTGCCTATCATGATTTTGAGGTTGTGGAGGGCGGTGGCGATGTTTTCCTCGAGATGCTCGGGATGCTTGAAGGAGTCGGCGGTGAGGATGACGAAGTCGGGCACGGGATAGCAGTTCTGGGTAAGGTCGAGAAGCATCTTGCCCTTGTAGCTGATTTCGTCGATGGAGAAGTCCCTGTCGGTGAGGGCGGTGATTACCTCGTCGTTTTCTTTGAGGGGGTGGGAGTTGACGTACTGGATGATTTGGTTGCGGAAGGATTGACGGCTTTCGGCCAGTTCGGCCAGCTGCGCCGGGGTGGCGGAGCCGTCGGACTCGGCCAAGAGGAGGCGCAGGAAGTGTTCCTTTTGCTGGCTGTGGCTCTTGAGCAGGCGGTACATGTCGTACCAACGGGGTGGGAATTCGCGCTGTTGGGTTTCGCCGTCGAGGGTGTAGATGACGGTGCCGGGTTTGTTTCCTTCTAGAAGGTTATTGGTGTCGTCGACATTGCGGTTGAAGACTTCGGGTCCGCATTGGGCATAGCGACGAATCATTTGATAGTTGGGGTAGCTGGCCCTAATTTGTATTTTCATGGTTTTGTAGAATTAATGTGATTGGTTGAGGATGATGGAGCAGGCGGAGTCGATGATGTTGTCTCGGCCGTGGAGGCGCACTTGCTGCCAGTCGAGACGGAGGGGTATGTCGGGAGGTACTCCGTTTTCGTAGTTGCGGCCGTCGAGGGCAAAGGTGCGAGTGACGGTGATGCGGTAGCGCCAGCCGTTGGGCAGTACGCCCATGGAGGGGAGCCCGAGGCCGCCACTGGTAGTGTCGCCCATGAGAAGCATGTTGTCGTAGGCCTGGGTGCAGATGGCAAAGGCGCTGGCAGCACTGAAGCAGCCGCGGTCGATGAGCACAAGGACGGGTTTGGTGAAGATGTCTTTGTCGTCGGCCGGAACGGTGGGGGCGTATGTAGTCTGCAGCGGGGCAAAGTCGTCGTGGCCGGGGCCGGACTTGATTTGCGAGTAAAAGAGAGGCTGGCCGTGGGAGGGCATGAGGCTGAAGAAACGGTAGATGTTTTCGATGGTGCCGCCACCGTTGCCGCGGATGTCGAAAATCATGCCCTGGGCATTGGGATAGCTGCGCAGGAGGTGGCGAAATTGGCCTAGGCCGATGGCATTGCTGAAGGAGCTGTAGCGGATGTAGATGACGCTGTCGCCACAGAGGCCGGAATGGGCCAGGCCACCGGCAATGTGGTAGTTGATGCCCATATAGTTAAGGACTACGGTGTTGACATCGATGTCGCTCTCGGTGTAGAAGTCATAGTAGAGAGAGTCGGATCGACTGATGTCATATGAGCCGTAGAGATTTACGTGGCCGTCGCGGAGACTGTTGAGCAGGGTGGCGCAGACGGAAAAAAGGCTGTCGGCATCCATTGTGTCGCTGACGAGGGGGTAGAGGCTGTCGTACATGGCGTTCCAGTCGACCCCTTTGACGTCGAACATTGCGTATTGTTGGTCGAATTTTTTCCACAGGTAGCCGAAAGTGTTGGTGGGCGTGGGGGCAATGTCGTCTGCCATGAGAGCCTTTTCACACGAGGCTAAGGAGAGGAGCATGCCGCAGAGCAGGAAGGCGAAAAGCGTTTTTTTCATTTTTGGAGGATTGTGGATTCGAATAGTAGAAATTCAGGGTAAAAGGTTGATGCGATTATAGTTTGAAACCCAGATCGAACAAGAGCGCATGGCCGGCCTGCTCGAAACAGAAGGGGGCCGAGAGGTTGTCGGAGGTGGCACGGGAGGTCATATAGTGCCAGCAGTAGGAAAGGCCTATGCGGTTGCCGTTGGGGAGCACGAAGGTAGCTCCAAGGTCGGAGGCAATGATGGTTGCCCCGGCAAGATACCATCGGTACTGGTCTAAAAGGTTGGCCGTGGGGCTGCTGATATTGCTGTCGAAATTGTCCATGTAGGCGTAGCCGGGACGGAGAAGGAGCGAGACAGGAGTGAGGGCGAGCTGGGCATGCAGCACCCAGCGCCTGAGTGAGAGTTCGATCTGCCCGATAAGGTTCAGATTGACAAAGTTGGCAATGCCGACGTCGGCATTGCCCATGGCGCTGCTGTAGCGGAAGTCGGTGCGATTGTCGAGCGAGGCACCGCCCCACAACTGCCATGGCCCATTTTGGGCCGTTTTACGCAATGCACTAAAGCCTAGGGTGAATTGCCCGCCGAAGGACTGCATATTACTGATCCCCAAGCTGTAGCCATAGCCGCCTCCTCTGACGCCCAAACCGGCTTGGAAACGCCACTTGGGCTGGTCGACGCGCACGTTCAATCCTGGAGTCAGTTCCAACCCTCGGTAAGTGAGGGGCGATGCGCCCAAGTCGCGGTAGAGGCCGTAGCCCAAACCGCCCTGCAGGCCGAGATAGACTCCCTGCACAGAGTCGCGCTCGGCTTGCGCCTTGGGCAATGCAAAAAGGGCTAAAAAAAATAGTATAAAAAATCGGTTCATAAATTTTTTTGCCAAAATATTGTCTATTCAAAAAAAAAGATTTATTTTTGCATTTCGATTACAAAAGTACAAACTTTTTTTTAATTAGATAGAAATAAATACATAAATACAATGAAGACAATCAGAAAGAGATCTTTTTTTAAGGTACTTGTGCTTACCTTTTTCACCGCAGGATGCCTCGTTTCTTGCAACCAAAACGAACAAACGGGCTCTTCTGTCCACGAAATGCAGGTCACATTGGATTCCATTATGCAGGATTATCATGCCATGCAGGACAATTGCGATAACTATGCCAAGCAGCTTTCAGAGCGCGACAGCGCCATTGAGGCCCAGGCCGCAGAAATCCAGAACCTCATCAACCAACTCAATGGCAAGGGTTCCGCTACTACCACTACCCGCACCGTTACTAAGACCAATAAGGCTCAGGTAAGAAAGCTCCGCGCACAGTTGGAGTCCAAGAAAGCCGAAATAGAACTCCTCAAGAGCCGTCTGGAGCAGATGAGCACCGAGCTGAACGACCTCAAGGCAGTTGAAGGCTATGCCGACCGCGAGACCATTGCCCGTCTGCAGCGTTTGGTTCGCGAACAGGATGTCCGCATTGTGGCTCTCTCGAACGACAAGGTACGCCTGACCAATACTAACGACTCACTCACCGCACATGTGGCCTATCTGCTTGGCCAACGCTCCATTGAGACCACCCAAAGCGTTCCCAACACCGACTATGCTACCCAGGTGGCTCAGCTTCAGAGCCAGGTCAGTAACCAGCAGGCCGAAATCGCCCGCTTGCAAGATGAATTGGCAAAACAGACCGCCCTCGTTGCCGAAGCCAATACTGCCGCCGCCAATGCCAAGGCCGAGGCCGCTAAGACCGCTGCTGAGTCTAAGTCCAACGTAGCCAAGACTAAGGGCAATATCAATAAGAAACTTGCCGAACTGCAGGCTCTGTGCGATGAATATTATGAGGAACTCCAGCGCCTTCGTGCCGAGAACGTCGTGCTCCGCAACGAGAACGACAGCCTTCGTAACGAGGTCGTAGCCTATAAGAGAAATGCTGAAAACACCGCCGTTGAGAATGCCAAGATGGCCGCTAAGGTCAGCCGCGCTTCCATTCTCTCCGCCGAGGCCATCTCTGTCACTCCTCTCAAGCGCCTCTCAAACGGTACCGGCCGTCCCACCAGCCGCGCCACTGCCACCAGCGCCTTCCGCATTTCGGGTACCATTCTGGCCAACAGCGTAATTGAGCCCGGCACTATCACTATCTATGCTGTCATCACTTCTCCCTCTAACACCGTCCTCCACAACGGCACAATGGAGCAGAAATTCGATGCTAACGGAGTTCGCACCGCTTACACCACCGTTCAGTCCTACGAGTTCACCGGCGACGAGCGTTCATTCGAGATGAACTGGAGCAAGGACGACGACACCGAACTTGAGTCTGGCATCTACCGTGTCAGCCTGTATGCCAACAGCAGCCTGATTGGCTTCACCGAGTTCAAGTTGAAGTAAATCAAATGTCTAATCAGACAAAATACAATTCTTTCCGCCAGACATACCCCAAGTTTGTCTACGAAAGTTATCAATACGATGTGCAGCCCGACGGACTGCACATCGTTTTTACTTTTCGTATTGCAGACGACATCGTCTTCACCCCCACTGCTTTTATTCCCGCCCGTCCGTTCCTTCATTTTGACCAACCGAGAGAAGTACTTGACACACTGGTGTTTCACATCGGTATGATAGAGATTATTAGCTACTGGAAATGCCTTTGCCCCCCCGTGGTAGAAGTACGTTGCGGCAGCCTCTCTCCTGAGCAAATCCTCTTCTGGAAAAAACTTTATTATAACGGATTAGGAGAATTCTTCTACATTAACGGTATTTCTGCCACCCAGGCCGATTTTCTCAACATTGTCTCACCTAGTTCCGCTTCCAAACCACTCCCAACTCTCTCCACACACTTTCTTTACCCCAAAAACCACCTTATTCCTATCGGCGGCGGCAAAGACTCCGTCGTCACCCTTGAATTACTGCAGGACGCTGCCAACCGTCCTATTCCCCTCATTATGAATCCCCGTGGTGCCACCGTCAACTGCATCCAGGCTGCTGGCCACACCCTCGACGACGCCCTGGTCATCCACCGCACTATTCATCCTCGCTTGCTCGAACTCAACGCCCAAGGATGCCTCAACGGTCACACCCCCTTCAGCGCCATGCTGGCCTTCTATACACTCCTGGCCGCCCAACTGAGCGGCATACCCAACATAGCGCTTTCAAACGAAAGTAGCGCAAATGAGTCCACCGTAGTGGGCACCAACGTTAATCACCAGTACTCCAAAAGTCTCGAATTCGAAAACGATTTCCGCCAATACGTGGCGCAATATATCTCTCCATCGTTCAACTATTTCAGTTTTCTCCGCCCCCTCTCCGAATTACAAATTGCCATGCTTTTCAGCCGTTACGAAAAGTACTTCGACGTCTTCCGCAGCTGCAATGTGGGCAGCAAGCAGGACATTTGGTGCGGACAGTGTCCTAAATGCCTATTCGCCTACATTATTCTTTCCCCATTCATACCCCCTCAACGGCTCAACGCCATTTTCGGCAAATGCATGCTTGACGACCCTGACATGCGCCTCTACTTCGACCAGCTCACTGGCCATGCCGAAACCAAACCATTCGAGTGCGTCGGCACCATCAGCGAAGTCCACAGCGCCCTCAGCATGGCCCTCAGCCGATGGTATCCAAACCAACGTCCCTGCCTCCTTAGCAACTACCAACCTGCCCCGCCATCCACACCCCTCAACACACTCTTTCCCGATCACAACCTCAGTGCTCCGCTCCTCCACCGCCTTTTCCAAGCCGTTGCCGAAGCCAATAGTAAAAAATAAAAATAAGGTAATACATAAATATGTTCAGGCAACCCCAACTCACAGCACTATTTACCGGGCGCCGCATCCTCATCGCAGGCTACGGTCGCGAAGGCAAAAGCACTCATGACCTATTGACGAAACTCTTGCCAGAAAGTCGCCCTGACATAGCCCGCAACGACGACGAAATATTCTCCCTACTCGACCAGGCACAACGCCAGGGACAGCCCTACGACCTCATCGTAAAGTCGCCTGGAATCCCCACTATGAAATTCGAAGGGCGCTGCAATCTCAACACCATCACTTCCCAAACCGACCTCTTCCTTCAAATTTTTTCCGACATCACCATCGCTGTCACAGGCACCAAAGGAAAGAGTACCACCACATCGCTCATCCACCACGTCCTCCGTCATGTGTATGGAACACAGCGCAATATTATCCTTGCAGGCAACATAGGAATTCCACTTTTCGACATCCTCGACCAACTCGACGAGCAATCACTCATCGTGGCCGAATTCTCATGCCACCAACTCGAAAACATTCATCGTGCCCCACATATAGGAGTCATACTCAACCTCTTCCAGGAGCACCTCGACCACTACCACGACTACCACGACTACCAAATGGCCAAAATGCAGATGATGCTATGCCAACAGCCTGCCGACCACTGCTTCTACTGCGCCGACAGCCCCGATCTAGTCGACCGCGTAGCCGAAATACGCCCCAAGGTACAATCCCACCTCCACCCCTACACCGTCTCCCCCACCCTCCTCCAATGCCCATCGACACTCAAGGGCAGCCACAACCTCAGCAATGCCTCCGTTGCCCAATTGGTAACGCAGCTCCTCGGCGTCACGCCCGACCAATTCGCCCAAGCACTGACCACTTTCCAAGGACTGCCCCATCGACTCCAGCTGATAGGAACTTTCAGCGGCATCACCTTCTATAACGACTCCATATCCACCATTCCCGAAGCCTCCATTGCCGCAGTGGAAGCCCTGCAAACTGTCGACACTCTCATCCTCGGCGGTTTTGACCGCGGCATCGACTACTCCTCCCTAGCCAACTACCTGGCCGACCCAAACCAGGCAGGAAGCCGTGTCTCCAACCTCGTCTTCGTAGGGCTGGCCGGAGCCCGGATGCTGCAGGAGTGGACCGACCGTCCCGACGAACCCGTCCAAGGCCGCCGCACCCTAGTGGAAGACGACTACGATGCCATCGTCCGCTGGTGCTACCAGCACACCCAACCCGGCCGCATCTGCCTACTCTCGCCCGCCGCCGCCAGCTACGACTCCTTCCGCAACTTCGAACACCGCGGCACCACCTTTAAAGACCTTGTCCTCAGACATGCACCCCAAACCGACACAATACACCCATAAGAAATAAACGCACCCACTCACCCACTCCATGAAACCCATCACCTCCATCCGCCACGACCTACACAACCATCCCGGCATCTCCGGCGACGAGTGGTATGCCCACAACCTCATCAGCAGTCAACTACAAGAGTGCCACCCCGACAAAATCTATACCAACGTCGGCGGATTCGGCATCATAGCGGTCTGGGGCACTGACGCCTCTCGCCCCACCATCGCCATCCGGGGCGACATCGACGCCCTCCCCATCGGACACCGCTGCGGCCATGACGGCCACACTGCCATTCTCCTTCAGCTCGCCCGCCTCATCTCCGAGCAAGGTTTCCCCTTCGACCGCAACGCCATCCTCATCTTCCAGCCCGAAGAAGAAACAGGATCCGGCTCGCAAAAAATACTCGACTCCGGCATTCTCCAACAATACAACATCCGCGCCATCTACGGCCTTCACAACCTCCCCGGTTTCCCACTTGGCACAGTGGTTCTCAATCGCCACACCTTCGCTGCCGCCTCCTCAGGGGTCATTTACCACCTCACAGGCCGTGCCACCCACGCCTCCACTCCCGAAAAAGGACTCAACCCCGGACTCGCCGTGGCCGAAATCATCCAACAACTCGTCCGTCTCAACAGCCAACCCGACGCCCTTGGCGACGACTTCTACCAAACAACCCTCATCTGCGTCCGTCTGGGCGAAGAGGCCTTTGGCACCTCGGCTGGCGATGCCGAAGTCATGTTCACCCTCCGTGCCTACACCAACGACGCCATGGAGCACCTACTGAACAATGCCAACAGCCTTGTGGGCGAAATAGCCTCACGACACCACCTGGTCCTTTCCCACACCCTTCGCGAACCCTTCTGCGCCACAGAGAACTACTCCGACCACGTCGAACATATCGAAGAATATTGCGGCTGCCGTTCGCAGTACATTCTCACCCCCTTCCGCTGGTCAGAAGACTTTGCCAACTATCTGCTCCACTTCCCAGGTGCCATGTTCGGCATCGGCAGTGGCGAACACCACGTCGAACTGCATCACCCCGACTACGACTTCCCCGACGGCATCATTCTTCCCGCAGCCCAAGTCTTCCAGCGCCTCCTTTGCGCCCCCATCCTATAGCAGAAAATAAAAAAATAAAATAAAACAACCATCATGAAGAAAGTACTACTATCATTAGCACTGCTGGCCTTCGTCCTCACCGCCATGGGGCAAGAGCTCAGCCAACCCGAGTTCGACGGGCAAAGTTGCACCAGTATTATGGTAGGTAAATACGCCTCCAAAGACGGCAGCGTCATCACCTCCCACACCTGCGACGGCCGCTACCGCACTTGGATGTACATGGAACCCGCCGCGGACCATGCCCCCGGCGACGTCCACTTAGTTTACAAAGGAACCCTCCACACCACCTTCCGTGGCGACACCACCGGAGTCCGTCTGGCAGGTGCCATCCCCGAGGTAGCACACACCTATGCCTACCTCAACACCGCCTATCCCTGCCTCAACGAGCACCAACTGGCCATTGGCGAAAGCACCTTTAGCGGCCCCGACACCCTGGTCAACCCCGCTGGCATGTTTCTCATCGAAGAGCTCCAGCGTGTTGCCCTGCAGCGCTGCACCACCGCCCGCGATGCCATCCGCCTCATTGCCGACCTCATCAAGGTCTACGGCTACGGCGACGGTGGCGAGTGCATCACCATTGCCGACCCCAAAGAAGTCTGGCAAATGGAAATCTTGGGCGAAGGCAAGAACATTATCGGCGGCGTGTGGGCAGCCCAGCGCATCCCCGACGACCAAGTGGGCGTATCCTGCAACATTCCCCGCATCGGTCGCCTCCAGCGCGGCAACACCGAGTACTTCATGTGCTCCGACAACATCGAGGCAGTCGCCCGCCGCAACGGTCTGTGGGATGGCCAAGGCGAGTTCATCTTCTGGAAAGCCTTTAACAGCAGCTATGCCAACGGCAAGAACTTCCGCGAGCGCGAATACTTCATCCTCAGCCACCTGGCTCCCTCGCTCAACCTCAGCATGGACACCACCGAACTGCCTTTCTCGGTCCGCCCCGACAAAAACGTCGACGTCCGCGAAGTAATCAACCTCTTCCGCTCCACCTATGAAGGCACCGACATGGACATGTGCAAGAACGTGCGTATGGCCATGCCTCGCAAAGACAGCAAGGGCAACACCTACAACGACACCATCGTCAGCCCCATAGCCAACCCCTGGCTCAGTTCCTCCATGCAGCGCACACTCAATACCATAGCACCTGGCACCATCGATTTCCGCCGCACCGTCAGTGTGGCATGGTGCTCCTATTCCTTTGTCGCCCAGTGTCGCGACTGGCTGCCCGACTGTGTAGGCGGCGTGGTGTGGATGTCGGTCGACAACCCTGCACAGAGTCCCCGCGTGCCCATTTTCTGCGGCACCTCCGAACTTCCACAGCCCTACAGCATCTGCGGACAGAAAGAATACAACCCCGACGCCGTCCTCTGGAAATACCGTCGCACCAACAAGTTGGCCACCGTTGCCTGGCAGCGCACCAAAGACGGTATGAACAAAGAGCTCAAAAACCTTGAGGAAGCAGCCTTCAACAGTCTCGAAGCCCTCCAGCGCGAGGTAACCCGCTACGACCGCCTCAACCGCACCAAGGACGTCCACGCCACCCTCAACAACTTCACACGCCAGCAGTTCGAGAACACCTCCTACGCCTGGTCGCAACTCGAAGCCAAATACTGGCACACCTTCGGCATGGGCTTCTAATGCCCTACTTTTAAAAGCTATAGACAACCGACAAATATAGGGTTCCGCTCCACATAGCGGAGCCCTTTCTTTTCCCCTCCGCCGTTCTTAGCGCGTCCTTATTCTCACACACATCCTATCCAACTCCTCTTCTGTTCCTTTTCCTCGCCTGCCTTTTTGTTCTCCATACCCATCTCCTCCGCGTTCCTTTCCAGCTCTCCTTGTCTTCGCTTTCCTCCGCCCTTCCTTCGCTTGTTGTTTGTTATTTACTCTATATATGCCCTACATATCATTGATAATAGATAGGAAAAATGGATAGCAAATAGTGGCGAAAACGAAAAGGAAAAGAGAAGGTAACCACAGGTTGGCAAAAAGGTTTATCGGGAGGAGTAGAGACAAAAAAAGCCCCGGCATGGATATGCGGGGCTCTATTGATATAAGGGTCAACTACTTGCCAAAGCCAATAGGAGGAATGGGAATTCCCGTACCGGAGCCGCCAGTGCTGCCGCTATTGTTCGTTCCGGTGCTATTGTTGTTGGTGTTGTTGGTGGCGGGGGTGGGTTTCATGATGGTGATGTAGTTTGGAGTTTTTATCACCTGGGTGCCTACGCCCAGCGAAGGACGGATGCGCAGTCCCAGCTGAGAGGATTTTCCCTCACTAGTGAAGCTGCTGGCAAAGGTCTTCAGCGAGTTGATGCCATCGCTGCTGAAGAGGCGGTAAAGGTCTGTACTCACACCCAAGGGAACGGTAGTGGTTTGCTGGGCGGTGATGTTGTAGTTCTTGTTGGTCATGCCTGTGGCAAACTCGGTGGTGGCAACGTCCAGCGCCCAGTCCATAGTGGTGAGGAGGGCATTGGTGGTGGTGGGGTTTTTCACGTTGATGTTTACGTCCAAACCCAGCGGTACGCTCTTGCTGGTGATGGCGCTCACCAGTTTGACCACGTCGTTGGCACTGATGTTGCCGTTGGTGACGTTCTTCACATTCACCCCAGCAACGGTCACGTTCGAGACATTCTTGAGCGAGTACTCGCAGTTTAGAAGGTTGGCAATGCTGGAAAGGTTGTTGGCCAGATTGTCCAAAAAGGTGCATGAGCTGAAAAGCAAGCTACATGCCACAGTAACAGCAATTAAAGTTTTCTTCATATTCTATAATTTTAAAAGTTTCTCAGATGCAAAAATACGAATAAATTTCGATTATTCAATAAAAAACCATTCCTTCCTATAGTCTAAACAAGGGGTGAATGTCAAAAAACAATTTGCATATATGAAAAAATATTCGTATTTTTGTTGATTAATGCACATTTAGTGCTTTTATATTAAGTTAATAATAATGAATACTTTATAAAGATGGAAGAAAACACATCGCGTAATTTTTTGGAAGAAATCATCGAACAGGGCCTCGCTGACGGCACCTACAAATCCATTCTGACGCGCTTCCCGCCAGAGCCGAACGGCTACCTTCACATCGGTCATGCCAAGTCTATTTGCCTCAATTTCGGCCTCGCAAAAAAATATGGCGGCAAGACCAACCTCCGCTTCGACGACACCAACCCCGTGAAGGAGGACACTGAGTACGTCGATTCCATACAACAGGACATTCGTTGGCTGGGTTTTGAATGGGCCAATGTTTTCTACGCCAGCGACTATTTCGACCAGCTCTATCTCTGGGCCGTCGAACTAATCAAGAAAGGACTCGCCTATGTCGATGACCAAACCCAGGAAGAGATACGCCTTGGCCGCGGCACCGTCACCGAACCCGGCAAGAACAGCCCCTACCGCGACCGTTCCGTCGAGGAGAATCTCAACCTATTTGAGCGCATGAAGGCGGGCGAGTTTCCCGACGGCAGCAGAGTGCTGCGCGCCAAAATTGACATGGCGCACCCCAATATGCAGTTCCGCGACCCCATTATGTACCGCATCCTCCATGCCGAACATCACCGCACGGGCAATAAATGGTGCATCTATCCCATGTACGACTACGCCCACGGACAGAGCGATTCCATCGAAAATATCACCCACTCCATTTGCACTCTCGAATTCGACATTCACCGTCCCCTATACGACTGGTTTATTCAGCAGCTTGGCATCTTTCCCAGCCACCAGTATGAGTTTGCCCGCCTGAACATCAATTACACGGTCATGAGCAAGCGCAAACTGCTGCAACTGGTGAAGGAGCACTACGTTTCTGGCTGGGACGACCCCCGTATGCCCACCATCTGCGGTTTCCGCCGCCGCGGCTACACCCCCGAAAGTATCCGCAACTTCTGCGAGGACATCGGTGTGGCCAAGCGTGATAACATCATTGACTACGTTCGCCTCGAAAACAGCCTGCGCGACCACCTCAACAAGGTAGCCCCCCGCCGCATGGCAGTTCTCAACCCCGTAAAGGTGGTTATCGACAACTATCCCGAAGGGCAGGTGGAGTTCCTCGACGCCGTCAACAACCCCGAGAACCCCGCCGACGGCACCCGCCAAGTTCCCTTCAGCCGCGAACTCTACATCGAGCGCGAAGACTTTATGGAGGAGGCTCCCAAGAAATACTTCCGACTCACCCTGGGTCGCGAGGTACGTCTGCGCTATGCCTATTTTGTCACCGCCCAAAGTATTGAGAAAGACGCCGACGGCAACATCACTTGCATCCATTGTACCTATGACCCCGCCACCCGTGGCGGCGATGCCCCCGACGGACGCAAGGTGAAAGGCACCCTCCACTGGGTCAGCGCCCCACATGCCGTCGATGCCGAAGTGCGCATGTTCGACCGCCTCTTTGCCACCGAATCCCCCGACGAGGCTCCCGAAGGCAAGACCTTCCTTGACAACCTCAACCCCGACAGCCTGAAAGTGCTGCAGCACTGCAAGCTTGAGCCCGCTTTGGCCGACGCCCACATGGTAGTCAACGAGAATGGTATTGAAGAGCCTATGCGCTTCCAATTTGAGCGAATGGGCTATTTCTGCACCGACCGCGATTCTACGCCCGGCCACCTCGTTTTCAACCGCTCATGCAGCCTTAAAGACACCTGGGCAAAACTCGCAGACCAAAAATAAATTCCACAGCAAAAGCAACGTTGTCCTCGCACAACAATTTTAATTCCAACGACTAAAACAAAAACAACAAATGAAAATCTCATATAAATGGCTTCGTGAGTATGTTGACACCGACCTCACACCCCATGAACTGGACGACCTCCTCACCTTCTCCGGTCTCGAAATCGAAGACGTCGAAAAGGTAGAAAGCATAAAAGGCGGTCTTGAGCACGTCGTCATAGCACAGGTGCTCACCTGCGAACCCCACCCCAACAGCGACCACCTGCACGTGACCACAGTCGACGTAGGCGGCGAGAGTCCCCTCCATATCGTCTGCGGCGCACCAAACGTTGCCGCCGGACAGAAAGTGGTCTGCGCCCAGATAGGCACAAAGATATACACCTCCGACACCGAATTCTACGAAATAAAGAAAGGCAAGCTGCGCGGTGAAGTATCCGAAGGCATGCTTTGCGCTGCCGACGAACTGCAGCTAGGTTCCGACCATGCCGGAATCATGGTCCTGCCCGACGACGCTCCAGTCGGCATGCCCGCTAAAGAATACTTCCACCTCGAAGAGGACCACACCCTTGAGGTCGCCATCACTGCCAACCGTTCCGACGCTACTTCCCATATCGGCGTCGCCCGCGATGTCGTAGCCGTCCTCAACACCCGCCAAGGGACTAACAAAAAGATACTCTGGCCTTCCGTGGCCGACCTTTCACAGGCCTCCGACACATCCGACCGTCCCATTCGCGTCACCGTCGAAGAGCCCCAACTCTGCCCTCGCTATACCGGCATCACCCTTGAGAACGTCCATGTGACCGATTCGCCCGACTGGCTTCAGAACAAACTCCGCACTGTCGGCATCCGTCCCATAAACAATGTTGTCGACGTTACCAACTTCGTGCTTATGGAAGTGGGTCAGCCAATGCATGCCTTTGACGCCGACCAAATCGCCGGCAACCATGTCGTTGTCCGCACCCTTCCCCAGGACACCCTCTTCACTACCCTCGACGGTGTCGAACGCAAACTTGACCGCCGCGACCTTATGATTTGCAACGAACAGGAGGGAATGTGCATCGCCGGAGTATTCGGTGGCCTTAAGAGCGGCGTCACCACCGCCACCACACGTGTTTTTCTTGAAAGTGCCTACTTCAACCCCATGTCCATCCGCAAGACTTCTAAGCGCCACGGCCTCAAAACCGATGCCTCCTTCCGCTACGAGCGCGGTTGCGACCCCAACATCACCCTCTGGGCTTTACAGCGCGCTGTCTTCTTGCTGCAACAGCTTGCTGGAGCCACCGTTGCCTCCAAAGTAGTCGACATCTACCCTCAGCCCATTGCCCGCGCCGAAGTCGACATCGACTTCCAGCGCATCACACGCCTCGTCGGCCAGGAAATCCCTCTCCAAGCCATCCGCACAGCGCTCACATCACTCGACATTGAAATTCTTTCCGAGTCATCCACCGGCATGCACCTAGCCATTCCTACTTGCAAAGTGGACGTCTACCGCGAGTGTGACGTGGTCGAAGAAATCATGCGCATATACGGCTACAATAACATCCACGTCGATGAGCGCATATCCAGCTGCCTCTCTTTCGGCACCAAACCTAACCCCCTGCGCCTGCAGAACGTCGTTTCCGACCTTCTCACCGACAACGGCTTCAGCGAGATTATGAACAACTCGCTCACCAAAGCCGAATACTTCGAGAACAACCCCGACTTCGACCCCACCCGCAGCATCCACATTCTCAACCCCCTCAGCAAAGAGCTCAACGTCATGCGCCAGAGCCTCCTCTACTGCGGCCTTGAGTGTGTGGTACGCAACCTTAACTATAAAATTCACGACCAGAAACTATACGAGTTCGGCCGCACCTACGTCATGGCCATGGACGCCGACCAAATCACCGATGACCACAAAGTCACCGACAAATTCGTCGAAACCCAGCATCTATCTCTCTTCATGACCGGTGGCAACAATGCCGAAAGCTGGCATTCACCCGTCGTTCCCGTCGACTTCTACCACCTCAAAGCCCACGTCATGAACATTCTGCGCCGCATGCGCATCAATATCACCCGTCTAGACTTCCTCCCTGCCTCTGAGAAATACTATGCCGAAGGCCTCGACCTCGTCTTCCGCGACAGCCACAAGCAGCTCTGCTCCTTCGGCCGCCTTGCTAAAGACACCCTCCGCCGCATGGACTGCAAGCAGGAAGTCTTCTTTGCCGACATCAACTGGTCCCTCCTCCTCAAGAGCTATCCCACTAAGGAAGTCCTCTATACCGAAATACCCAAATTCCCCGAAGTGCGCCGCGACCTCGCCCTCATCATCGACCGAAAAGTACAGTTTGCCGACATCGAGCGCGTTGCCTACGCCACCGAGAAAAAACTGCTCAAACGGGTCAGCCTCTTCGACGTCTACGAAGGCAAAGGCATCACCGAGGGCATGAAATCCTACGCTGTAAGTTTCATTCTCCAAGACAAAGACAAAACCCTCAACGACAAACAAATCGAGGCCGTCATGACCAAACTGCAGAAAGCACTCGAAACTCAACTCTCTGCCCACATCCGTCAGTAACGCCACCCACCCTTGGGCGGAAACCACACATTTCCGCCCTCTCATATAAAAAAGCGCTCATCGCTCATGAACAAAGGATTGCTACAATACGACGTCCGTCTTCTCCTCGCCCTCCAACAGGCCATTGCAGGCAGTAAAGAGTTTTTCCAGCTCCTACTCAAGAGCCGCCCCGAACTCGCCGCCTTCAGCAATTTCCTGCAGGAAGACCCCGATGCCGAAGACTTCCTCGTCCAAAACGGCTATGCATGGCTCGGACTCATGAGCCATGCCATCGACGGCGACGAGCGCGCCCGCGCTTGGGTTCTCAAAAACCTCCACCAGGCCAACTTCATGTTCTGTCTGGCCTGCCGCAAAGATCCCAAAGCCCTCTCCTGGCTTCGCTTCATGAAGCTCGACATTCTCCTACGCCTGGCACAAGAAGTCGCCGACCTCCGCAACAAGCAGGAACTCGACGCCAGCTTCCCCTACAAAATGCGTTTCTAACAACTCAGAATCAACACACCCCAACTCCAAACATGGAAAAGAAAGACAACAACCAAAGCAGAAGCAACGGCCAGCATCGCTCCAGCCAGCGCCCCCGCACAGCCGGCCGTAAAGTCTACCGACAGGCTGACGCCGACAGCGAAAAGAAATCCGCCCACGCATCTAGACCTCGTCCCGCCGACGACACCGACCGCGGAACCCCCCCCCGTCGCAACCACCACGGCAAAAGCCACAGCCAGCGCCCCTACGGTCCCGGAGCCGACAAAAGGAAGAAAGAAGCAACCAATGGCCCTGGGAAAAAGCAATCCTTCAAGACCCCTCAAAAGAAAGCCAAGACCCCGCCACCCACACCCAAACCATACGACGGCACCACGCGTCTCAACAAATACATTGCCAACGCCGGCATCTGCTCCCGCCGCGAAGCCGACAAACTCATTGCCGCCGGCAGCATCACCGTCAACGGAAAAGTAGTGACTGAAATGGGGTTCCAAGTCCACGAAGGCGACGTCGTCAACTACGGTGGTGAAACCCTCCGCAGCGAGCGCAAACGCTACTTCCTACTCAACAAGCCTAAAGGATTCATCACCACACTCGACGACCCGCAGAACCGCGAGACCGTCATGATGCTCATCGACGGCGCCTGCCCCGAGCGCATCTACCCCGTCGGCCGCCTCGACCGCAACACCACCGGCCTCCTCCTCTTCACCAACGACGGCGACCTTGCCCGCCACCTCACCCATCCCTCCACCGGAGTATACAAAATTTACCAGGTCGAACTCGACAAACCCGTCACCCGTGACCACATGCAGCAAATGCTCCAAGGCATCGAACTCGAAGACGGCCCCATCCATGTCGACGACATTCAGTACGTCCAAGGAGCCAACGACAAACGCATCGTCGGCGTCGAACTTCACAGCGGCAAAAACCGCATCGTCCGCCGCATTTTCGAGCACCTAGGCTACAACGTCCACAAACTCGACCGCGTCGTCTTCGCAGGCCTCACCAAGAAAGACCTACCCCGTGGCCGCTACCGCGAGCTCACCGAACAAGAAGTCGGCTACCTCAAGATGATATAAACCGAATTTTATTGCATCCATCCACCATTATTTCCCATGCCAGCACAACTCATCCTCTTTCCCGTCCCCATCGGCAACGACGACCCCGACGTAACCATCCCGTCGTACAACCGTGAGCTGCTCAACACCTGCACCACCTTCATCGTAGAAGACGAGCGCACCGCCCGCCGCAACCTCAAGCGCATGGGCTACACCGCGCTCCCCCTCGACCAAGTAGAACTCCTCGAACTCAACGAG
>Ga0247611_10003447_pt1 | contig 23442 bp, 11 predicted proteins | sample 177DNAGHGhighgp2_FD_192422 | JGI IMG/M metagenome (GOLD analysis project Ga0247611, IMG submission 192422) | Sheep rumen microbial communities from Palmerston North, Manawatu-Wanganui, New Zealand - 1770 DNA GHGhigh gp2 | ecosystem: Host-associated > Mammals > Digestive system > Stomach > Rumen... | reverse complement strand
AATGGTGCTGAGTTCCAGCAGACCAGCCTGTCCCATGAAGATGGCTTCAATCTGAAACAGGTCGTCACGGTGTTTGCCTACGGCACTCAAGGGAATGTGGCGTGCCCATGCCTCGAAGGCCTCGCCATTGATGCCAAAGCCGTAGTTACGTGCCAATGTTTGGAAATAGGCGTCCTCCCACGAGCCGTTACGCTCTTGAGCCCTTTGTTGTATGGCAATGGTTTTCTGCTCCAGTCGTTCGGTCTGCAGGGCTGCCATCCATGAATGGACGATGAGTGGTGTCAGGGTGGGGATGATCTTATAGCAGGGTGGATACTGGTCGGTTTTCAGCAGCTCTTCATAGTTCTCCTGTACGGACGGCGGAACCTTCAGACATAGTTGCGGCACATAATGGCCTTCCTGCGTCTGTACGTCACGGTCAGCTTCGCCTACGATGTGCAGCACCACGTTATTATAATGTTCGTCCTTGTCGTGACCATGCTGATACCAGTGTGACGCACGGTCGTGTATCTCCACATTACCCACCCAAAGGGTTCCGCCAACCTTAACCTTGGCATTGAAGAAGTCGGGACCGGCATGATGATTATGAAGACCGGGGTCGATGACTTCCACGCTACGGCCATCAGTGGTCTGCAGACCTTCCAAAGGCCATATCTTGTGTTTCCAGCAATAATGCAGTAGTTGTTCCATGTGTGTGTTATAAGATGACTTGTTGAATATGCTCTGGCGCAAACAACTGTTGGGCTACATCCTGCAGCTGGGGTGCCGTGATGGCATCAATCTGAGCTATCAGTTGGTCGAGGCTGCGTTCCTTGCCATAGTGCAGAAAGTGTTTGGCCATGTCGAGGGCAAACTGCTCGCGATTGTCTGCGGCAATAGCAAGCTGTCCCTTCAACTGTCGTTTAGCAGCAGCTAACTGCCTGTCGCTTAAAGGTGCCTGCATCATACGGTCCAGTTCACGGTTCACCAGTCGGATGCAACGCTTCACGTCGTGATGGTCGCAACCGAAATAGACGCTCCATACGCCCGTATCGCTATAGCTGGCCATCGTACTCTCGACGGTATATACCAGTCCGTGCTGTTCGCGCAACTTCAGGTTCAGACGGGCATTCATGCCGGGGCCTCCAAGTATATTATTAAGCAGGAAGAGCGTGATGCGCCTCGGGTCGTCATAGCTGAACGACTGGCATCCCAGCATGACGTGGGCCTGGTGGTGGTTTGAGTGTAGAGTGCAGAGTGTAGAGTTTGCTGCCGCCGTAGTTTCAGCTTCGCGCTCTGCGCTCTGCTTTCGGCTTTCGGCCTTCAGCCCTCCGCCTTCCGCCCTCCGCTCAACGCCTTCTACCTTAAGTCCTCTCACCAATCGTGCGAAATCGATGTCTCCATAGACAAAGAAGACGGCATTGTCTGGACGATAGTACCGATTGGTGAATCGCAGCGCATGTTGCGAGGTGAACTGCTGTACCTGCTGGCGCGTGCCTAAGATGTTATGTCCCAGGGGATGACTTTTGAATAATTGGTTTTCAAAGACGTCATAGATGAGTTCGGCAGGCGAGTCGTTATAGCTCTCTATCTCGTCACAGATGACATCGACCTCGTGCTCAACCTCGTGTTGGGGGAACTGGCTACAAAAGACGATATCCGTCAACAGATCGACGGCACGTGAGAAATGTTCCTTCTGGATGGCAGCATAGAACGTCGTGTCTTCCTTGGTGGTGAAGGCATTCAGGTCACCACCAACACTCTCCAGACAGTTCAGAATCTGGATAGCCGAACGGCGGCGAGTGCCCTTGAAACTCATGTGTTCACAGAAATGGGCGACACCCTCTTCGCCCTGCTCCTCATGACGCGACCCGGCTGCAATACCGATGCCACAGTACACCACTGGCGATGCTGACGTCAGGTGTATAATGCGCAGTCCGTTGGGCAGTGTTGCTATATTGTAATTTTTCATTTCGTGCAAAATTACAAAATAATTATCAATTATCAATTATCAATTATCATTTTTTTAGTACCTTTGCACGAAAAACAAAGATTATGCGTCAAGTAATAGGAATAGGAGAAACAGTGCTCGACATTATTTTCCGTGACGAGCAGCCCATCAGTGCATGGCCTGGTGGCAGTACGTTCAACGCCATCATTTCATTGGGACGGGCAGGCGTCAAGACAGGTTTTATCAGTGAGACGGGACATGACCGTGTCGGACAGTTCATTACCAGTTTCTTGGAACAGAACGGCTGCTCGGCATCAAGTGTCTGCGTCTATCCCAATACGAAGTCATCCTTGTCGCTGGCTTTTCTGAATGAAAAGAACGATGCCGACTACATCTTTTACAAGGACCATCCTAACGACCGCCTTGAATTCGTATATCCTGACGTACAGCCAGATGATATCGTGCTCTTTGGCTCGTATTATGCCTTGAATCCTGTTATCCGTGGGCAAGTGAAAGGTTTCCTGGATTATGCCCATGAAAAGGGTGCAATCCTTTATTATGACGTCAATTTCCGCGCCTCTCATCAGAACGAGGCCATGCGACTGAGAGCCAATCTGCTGGAGAACTTTGAATTGGCAGATATCGTACGTGGTTCGTCGGAAGATTTCGAGATTCTTTTCCATAAAAAGGAAGGCTCGGCAGTCTATCGCTCGGAAATCATGTTCTATACCAAGCAGTTTATCTATACGCAGGCATCAGAGCCTATTGAGTTGTTTAGCCAAGGCGGATTCCATAAACAGTATCCCGTTACGCCCATTGAAACGGTGAGCACCATTGGTGCTGGCGATAACTTTAATGCCGGTTTGTTGTTCGGAATGATTCGCGACGGCATCACTCGTCAACAGTTGGAACAGGGATTGACGGAACAGCAGTGGGATCACCTCATTAGTAGTGGACAACAGTTCTCTGCCGAGGTTTGTGGCAGTCTTCAGAACTATGTGTCATCGGCTTTCGGTGAAGCTCGTAAAAAGGAACTCAGCTTATAAAGAATAGATGTCATGGCTCACCCGTTAGACAAGTTTGTCTACTGCCCTGTCTGTGGCAGTCAGCATTTTGATATTAATAACTTTAAGAGCAAGCGTTGTCAGGATTGCGGATTTACCTATTATGCTAATCCCTGTTCGGCAACAGCAGCCTTTATTGTCAACGACAGGCAGGAAATGCTGGTTGTCCGTCGTGCCAAGGAACCGGCTAAAGGAACACTTGACTTACCGGGTGGCTTTGTAGATATGTATGAAACGGTAGAAGACGGCATGCGTCGCGAAATCAAGGAGGAGACTGGACTTGATGTCGCTGATATCCAGTATCTGTTTTCTTCACCCAATGTCTATGAATACAGTGGTTTGGGCGTCCATACGCTCGATATGGACTTCATAGTCCGTGTCCACGGCGACATACCTCCCATCAAGGCTGCCGACGATGCCGCTGAGGCTTTTTGGATTCCTGTCAGGGAAGTGAATCCGGACGAATTCGGCCTTACCAGTATTCGCAATGCCGTTATCCGATTCATAAAAGAGGGTTGCTTTGAATGAGCAACCCTCTTTTTAGCTATGATTACGTTCTATTAATACAGTCCAATTTGGCCTTTCCATTTGAGGTACCAGTTGTTCCTGTTCATGAGACGGCTCTTCAGTGTTTCATCAACTTTGTCCTTACCACGGCGAGTGGCAACCTTCTCAGCGAGGAATTCTTCTGGGGTTTTCTTTGTCTGATGGAAGGCGAAGCGCATGATGTCATAGAAACGAGGACCTTCGAAAGCCAATTCCAATCCACATTCGTTCAGTAACAGGCTGTCAACGAACTCTTGTTGCTTCTTAATCAGTTCTGGTGTATCTTTCGCAATGATGACAGGCTCGTCAAGAATACCATCACCATCTTCGTCAACAGGATCTGGCATGGGAGCCTCAGGCAACTTATAGTATTCATTCATAGGTGTCCAACCTGAACCGTGTGTATGGATACCGATGGTGTTGGGTGAACGCTGGCTACGTCCCGTTGCATATTCTATAGCGGTGTAAACCTGATAGCGTTCATTGTCGAAGTCCAGACGACTCAGCCAGATAGAGTCACTCTCAGAACAGTAGGGATATACATATTCATCCTTGATTTCATTGTTAAGTCCTGTTGACAGGATCTGGAAAGCTGCACGGGGGAATCCTGCACCGTTCAGAGCCTCTGCCAGTCGGAGGTAGAGCATATATCTGCGGTAGATATGTATATTCTGCGTGGTGTGCTTGTCGATATACGATGTCTCCATGCGCTCACCTGTATCGCGGTTTGTTGCCCAACCCCATGAGTAATAATGATATAGGCGCAGGTCGCCAGACCTGTGATTCGTCAAGCCATCAGGAACATAGTATGTAGATGTTCCATTGGTGCTCAAGCAGCAGTGTTTCTGACTTTCCGACAGGTCGAACATGTACTGTGAAGGAACAATGCTGACATGATAGTTGTTGTCAACGTTTGAGTTGAAGAGGTTACGCAATTCACTGTAGTTACCTTCTGCAGGGATAGAGTCACCTGCAATCATAGTAATGATTTCCGAGTTTGCTGCATAATTCTCAGACGTGAGACTACCGGAAATGTAGCCAGAAATACCATCCCAACTGGTGGTACCTGGTTCCCATTGGTAATAATTGATGCCAGTGGGGTAGGCGGAGTTGTCACCGTTACGTTCGTTGATATACTTGTAGTAACGGTATGCAGCTTCACGATAAGTGTCTTTACTACCAGTTGTGCTGGCTAACCATAGGTTGAGGTCACCCAAAACGATGTTGAGGGGGAAATAGAACAGACGCGAGTCGTTACCGCGGATAGTACCATAGCGAGGATATTCATTACCCCAGCGTTCCGTGAGTGGCGCCAAATCTTTGATGAAATATTCACAAATGGCCTGAAGGTCATATGAATCATAATATTTCTCCGCATCTTGTTTGCTCAGTATAGGTTCAGTCACAAATGGTACTGCACCGTAGTTGAGCACCAACTGAAGGTATGTCCATGCACGGATAGCCTTGACAGCAGCATATTCCCTCATGAAGAGATACTCGTTACGGTTGTTCTTCATAGCCGTGTCAACATTCGCAATGAAGTAGTTACAGTTGTTAATCACTGCGTAATAGTCACGGGGAACATTATAGGCGTTGTCATCACTGATGTTGAATTCGGCAATTTCGCGTATGTCTTTATTGGCATAGCTGGTGATGTCCACCAGATCGCCACGCACCTCTCCAAGTAAGACGGTGCGGTCTCCAATGGCCTGTAGCTTGTTCAGTATACCCGTAACGCTATAGATGGTATCTGTGGCATTGCTAAGGTGGTTTTCTTCTGCGAAGATAATGTGATCTGGCTCCTGATCGAAGAAATCAGAGCAGGAGAGCAGACCGCAGCAGGCACAGAGACCGAAGATGAATTTATTGAATTTAGTATTCATAATTCTTAACTCTTAATTCTTAATTCTTAATTCTTAATTACAGCTTAATCTTTATTCCAGCCACGATAGAACGGCTCTGGCTCAGCTGTCCTAAGTCAATGCCTTGTCCAATGACGTTGGAAGTCATGGCAAACTCTGGATCAGCACCCAGATACTTCGTCCATGTGAACACGTTGTTGGCCTGAATCCAGAATTGCAGACCCTGCAGATACTCGTTGTTCATAGGCAGGTCATAGCTTAAGGTAATACTCTTCAAGCGGAGATAGCTGCCATCCTCAATCCAACGGTTGCTGAATCGTGAGTTACCCATAGGATCTTGGAATGTAATCTGAGGTATGTCTGTTACCTGACCTTCTACCTGCCAACGGCGCAACATGGCTGTAGTCTGGTTCATGAATCGTGAACCACCCTCTAACTGTGAGCGCATATAGTTATATACATCGTTGCCCAACGAATAGTTGAAACGCAGGTCAAGCTTCAGTCCCTTGTATGCAAATGTTGTGAAGATGTTACCATAGATGTCAGGGTTGGGATCGCCGATGATAGTGCGGTCTGCTTCTGTAATCTGATGGTCACCATTGAGGTCATCGAAGTGAATATCACCTGCCTTGAAGTACTTCTTGTCAATACCATTCTCGTCCATAATGTAGAGTCCGGCTTTCTCTGCCTCTTCAGTAGTAGCAAATACACCGAGCGACTTGTAGCCATAGAATAGGTTGGCAGCATGTCCTACCTGTGTGCGGATGGTACCTCCATAAATATCTGTGTCAACAAACTCCTTACCCTCAGGTAACTGAGTGATTTCATTCTTGTAGTGTCCGATGCTACCACCCAATTCCCACTGGAAATCCTTTAAGGCAAGAACCTTTACGGCTGCTGATACATCGTATCCGTGGTTCTTGAGCTTACCGTCATTGGTCCAGTTCTCATCCAGACCGCTGAGGAATCCTAATGACTGTCTTGTCAACAGGTTGTTGGTAGTAGAACTAAAGTAGTTGGCACTCAAACTCAGACGGTTGTCAAACAGACTGGTCTCTATGCCTACGTTCAAACGACGGGTTGTTTCCCACTGGATCTTCGTGTTGCCGATACCATCGAAGCTGAGTCCTGCAATGGCATTTAAGAACTGTGAGCTGCTGAAATAGCTGCGAGCAGCATAGTAGTCGATGTCATCGTTACCGCTGACGTCGTAACCGGCACTCAGGCGCAGGTAGTTGATAGGCTTGATCTTAGCCATCCAAGGCTCATTGCTAATCACCCATGCAGCCTGTATGCCTGGGAATATACCCCAAGGTGCTTTGAAGGCGCGGAAATCACCGCCATCACGTCCAAATCGTGAAGAGCCTTCTACTGTCAGGTTAGCCTGCAGGAAGTAGCGACCTTTGTAGTTGTACTCAGCCTGAGCATACCAAGCCAGTGAGTTCCAATTGTCATTGGTACCAAAGTCATCCTTTGGCGACAGTTCCTTCTTCATGAAAGGCTGCTTATCGTTACCAGTATTATAACCTACCAATGAAGTCATGGAGTAGCTTTCCCAGTTGATGCGGGCACCTCCGAACAGATGTACGAAGTGAGCTCCGTAACGGTTACTCCAATCAATACGGGTATCACTCATCACCGAGTTCTGCTTTGATGCTAATGAGCGTACCTCATTCTGCTCGTAATCACCAAGACTGCTGACATAATAAGTTGGTGTTCCGTTGATGGGAATGTAGAATTGCTCTTTGGTGTTTACCAAGTTGTAGCTGAAGTGCTCAGATAACGTGAGGTTGCGAGTGAGGCGGAACTTTGGCGTTACCGTCAAGTTCAGCATCGAGTTCTCCAGACGGTTCTTATTCTCGGCTTCACTATACTCGTTGATAGCAACGGGATTACCTAATTTCCAGTTGTAGTTTCTGTAGTTAGCCAAGGCCTCCGTCAGGTACGACTCTTCCTCAATGTCATAATGGCTTGTTGACAGTTTTCCAAGACCATAACTGTATGGGCTGAGGAATGGCGTCTTGGCGTATGCCAGGAATCCAGGAGCAGTTGGTGTTCCTTCGTCATAGGTGGCAGGGGCACCATCGTTGCGGATATCGCGGGTAATGTTTCCAAATGAGGCATCGAAGCGGACCTTAAAGCGCTCGCTCAGTGAGATGTCCGTATTGAAACGGATGTTCAGACGGTCCATGTCGTTGAACTTCAACGTACTCTTTTGGTTGACATAACCGACTGAGAGGTTATAGTTTGCTACGGCATCACCACCTTCTACATTAATACCATAGTTCTGAGTCATGGCATTCCGGTAGATATAATCCTTCCAGTCAGTATTCTGGTGGTACTGGGTGTAATAGTAGTAGTCAGGATCCTCTTTCAGGAACTTGAACGTACGGTTACGGGTGTTGGTGGTCTTCAGCATCTCAGAAGCATAGCTGCGATACTGCTCGGCATCCATCACTGAGAGGAATTTTGGCTTAAGGGTAACACCAGCAGAAATGTTGGCCGTAATACGGGTGGCCATCGACTTATTACGCTTGGTCTGGACGATGATGACACCATTGGCACCTTTGGCACCATACAGAGCCGTACCATTACGCATGACGGTTACTTTCTCGATGTCCGACGGGTTGATAGTCGACAGGATGTCGTTGAAGAAACCTTCATGGAGCATGGTACGACCATACTGCTGGTCGATGATTACATCGTCTACCACAACCAAGGGCTGAGCATTGACATTAAGAGAGTTCAGACCTTGTACGAACATCACATTTCCTACACCAGGTGTACCGTTGCGGGAGATGGTGTACACCTGACCGCCCAGATTTTTTTGAACTTCGTCCTTAATATTGACCTCATTGGTGTATGCGAAGTTCTTGGTGGTATAGTCACTGAGAACGTTAATCTGCTTGTCATATTCTGCAGAGAACGTGGTGGGGTACAGTTTGATGTCTCGCTGTTGTTCGCCGTCTTGCAGACCCATGCGGACAGGGTTGAAGTCTGGCATGTTAATGTAGACAGATGTGGTAAACTCCGGCACCTTTAATTTGTAGGTTCCGTCCTCCTCAGTGAGCGTACTGTAACCTTCAATGTTGTCAGCACTGATAATGGTACCAGCAATAGGATTGCCAGTCGTAGCATTAACAATGCGACCACGTATCACTCTGGTTGGATACTGCTTTTGCTTGGGCATTAGCTTGCGGGCCAAGGTCTCTAACTGGTCCTGACCCGATTCCTCGTCTTGAGCAACTGCGCTAAAGGGGAAAGCCATCAGCAGTGTAAGTCCTAATATAATATATTTTTTCATATCCTTACAGTTATAAATTCATACTCAAACATTATTTCTTCAACCAGAAGAAGGTGTCACCGTCGCCATGAGGCGCAACTTCGAACCCGTCTTCAGTGACCTTTGAAATGCCGTGTGGTACCAGCATAATACAGTCAATGCGCATCGTACGGTCAAATTGCTTTTGGCTCTGTTCACGGGCAGAAACATTGGTTTTAACCTCTAGTGTCACCTGAGGCTCACTCTCTCTTAGACCAAAAGTGGCTGTCGGGAACTTAAAGTCTTCTGCGACAAGGATATAATCCACAATGTCGGGATTGTTGGTAACTTTCGACTTGAGAACCGTTTTCTCTGTTTCGCCTTGCTGGTTATGATAATTGATAGCACAGTCCAACTTGGTTGGTATACGCTGAGCCTGTGTTGCATTACTATCATTGGCCAGTGCAGGTGCAGTGACCAGATAGATGTCATAGCCGATATTGGAAAGAACGTTTTCAATGTTGAATAATACACTGTGATTCTGTGTCGTAATATTCTGTTTGAACTCTACGAAGGCATTGCTCCAAACCTTATTGTGGAACCGGTTGTCGTTCATAACCTCACAAACCTCAGCGGTGATGGTCGGCTCCAAATCACCTTTGCTGTTTTCCTTCTTACTGACTTCTTTGATGGCAGTATAATTTTCTGCTTCAACGATAATCCACTGGTTGAAGGTGTTCAGTTTGTTAATCTTCCAGTTGTCAGACTTCATGACCATACCATTGGAACATTCCACATTCTCTGTGCCAGAGAAGATGCCAGTTGCAGAGTAAGGCTTCTGAGTGTTTTCAGCAGACTTACCGCCAAACTGGTAGTAATGAAGATTCTTGTTACCCCAGTAGCTTTCGCGGTAGATATATGTTTCTGCTGCACTGGTTGACAAAGCAGAGTCCGTCAGATGGGCGTCAGAGTTCATGGTACGACTGAATATCGAACCTTCGACAATGGCGATACGAGGCATGGTATAAACCATTGAGTCGCGGAATCTGACGTTATCATCATAGTTGAAGTAAGGCTCGTATTCCTCAAGCAGTTTCTTCCACTCCTTATTGGTGGGAGCTACCATCCAGTAAGTACTGTCCTCTTCATTAGTATAAGCCCACAGGTAGTCCCACAGGTCGTTTTGTTGAACGAAGACAGAATCGAGATAAACGGTTTTACCATTCTCAATTCCACCTGCAACACTCCGGCCAGGAATAAATTTCTTGCTGTAGAAACGGGAATTGTAGAAGAAGCTGGCAAGACTGTCAAGGTCAGCATCCTTACGCAGGTATTCAAATACCGTGGGGAAATACTTGGCCTTTCCTTGAATCGTGAAAAGGATACCATTCGCATAATGCTGGTTGGTCGTCAGAATGGTGTTGTTACCGAATGCTTTGGCTGTCAGTGTTGTCTTCTTACCATTCATTAAAACCAATGAGTCATTGCTTGTTGGAGCAATGGAGTGATTATACATAGCGATATGGTTCTGTATAAACTCCTTGATAACAGTGTTGTCGTCTTCTACAACCTTACCTTTCTCTGCATTGTAGGCAGCAATGAGTTCTTGGGCCTCCTGAGCAGAGAACTGCTCGTTGGTGGGCGCAAAGACTGTGAACACCTGACTGCTACCTAATGCTTTATCGTAACCACAAGCCTTGACAACACTGGCAAAGTTGCTCAGATTACTATTCTCGTTGATGGCCTGCCAAAGTGATGCGTCATTCATCCCTTCACCTTTGCTGTCATAGTGGTCATCCCATTTGTCAGCACAGGCCACGAAGGTAAGGGCTACGAGTGCGAGCCCTAACACCTTACCGTATATTTTATATCTTTTCATCATTGTCAATTTTCAATTATCAATTGTCAATTATCAATTATTTTAGAGGTCATCCTCCATTTCGCCGTCACCATCAACGCCATAGACGCTCTTCGGTACCAGTTCGAGGAAGTCGAGCGCGAACTCGTTGTCACGACCTCCCTTACCGTCGGAAGCCACCCTGATTCTTATATAGTGGTCCTTGTTACAATCCAGGTATGACTGACTGATGATTTTGCGCTGACCGATTGCCTGTGCGACATTATAACCCTTGCTGCCACTACCTGCGCTGTTATAATAGAAGGAACGTGGATGTGGATAGACACCGAGGTTCTTCAACGTTTTGTAATACTCGGCTTTCTCCTCTTCACTCATCTTGTCGTATGTGTCAATGTCGTCAATGAAGTCATCGCCGATATAGTAGTCCGTGTTCAAGTCCTTGGTCATGTCAAGGGGAATACCTTGAGGTATACCGTCAACATAGAACTGGGCGACGCCACGCGTAGTCTGTGAAGTGTAGCCTAAGCGCACCTGCCATTCACCGCTGAACGGTATGTACGGAAGGCGGAAGGTAAAGTCAAAGTTTCCATAGAGGTTAAACTCATCCCACATGTAGATGTTATACATCGAGACGGGTCTTCTCCATATAAATTTGCAGTTGGTGAACGATACGCCGTCAAGATAACCCTCAGGGAAACACCAGTTACGACCATATTTTTCTTCAACAGCATCAGCTTGAGTAGGGTCTCCTAAGATGCGCAGACCGTTTGTAATGAACTCGGGGAAGACAGTGTTGAAGTCCATACGGATACGCTGATTCTGAATCTTATCCTGGACATCCTTGGTGAAGGCTACGATGTCATCAACATAGAAGTAATGGCCGTTGATGCCGTCGTGCTTATATTCATCATCAATTGGTTCAATGCGCTGTCCCAGGAAATTAAACTTAGCATCGTTACGCCGGTTGATATAGCGATCGCCCCTCTTGCTACCACCACGATATGCTGACACAGTGACCTTGTCCACCTTGAGCATCCTGTGGGGCAGGAGGGTATGATGCCAGTCACAGGGGTTTACAAGGTTTTCAAGAATACCAATTGCACCATCAAAACCTGTCAATCCCTGAACATTGGCAACCTCTTGTGGAGTAAGGTCATCGGCACCGGCAGCAATCATATTTAGGATGTGGTATTGGATGAAGCGGTGCAGGGGGTTCACACTGTCTGTGAGATTCTCGAAACTATGGCCGGGTGCATTTACATCCTGAGGATAGACCTCATCATAGATGGAGCAGGCCAAATCATAGAGGGCACGCAGATCGCCCTTCTTGATGCCGTATTTGCTTTCCAGTACCTCATCAGGCTCTATAAAGAAGGTATAGCCGTATTTCTTGGTGTCAGGTGCCTCATACTTCTTCTTCTTTTGTTCGTAACCGCCAGACTGTGTGTAATACGGCTCATAATCTTTGGAATTATAGTTCTCGTCCTCAACCAACATCACATCATTAATGACACCCGTAGCTATCAGCGCACTGTAGAATGTGCTGATCTTGGGATTATCGCGCATTAGGTCGGTGATGTAGCTATTCGATTTCTCAATCACTCTGTCGATAGGTTGCATGATACCATTCTCTACCGAGTCGTTCTTTAGTTCGTATATGATTTTGGCCAGTCCTTCAAGAACAATGACGGCATTGCTGTCGTTGTCGAAACCTGGTTCTGTAGCCAAATAGCGGTTCAGCATGTTCACCGTTGGCATTTTATGTCCGACCATATCATAGGTAGTGTACATATAGGAAACCAGATGGGTACGAGCAATGGTGTCGCAGTCGGCATTGCTAAGGTCGGAGACACTACTAAGACCACGGTCTTTTAGAAATTGGTCAACTGCTTCATTATTGGGAGCAAAGCATGTGTAGTGACCATAGGCAGAGAGTTGGTCCATTAGACCTGCTCTTTCCACAATCTCTGCGAATTCACTGTATTCCGGGCGATTCTTCAAGTATTCACTCATCATCTCACCCGTGAATGTGTAGAAATATTCGCTGTCTGGCTCGTCCGAGCAACTGGTCAGTATCAGTGGGCTGAGGGGAGCCAACATGGCAAACATCAGACCTCCCACAATTGTCTTGAATATATTCTTACGTTTCATAGCGTTCATTATTATTTAGTCGTCTTCTTGTAACTCTCGTCTTCACCACTGCTAAAGGCAGGATTCTGTACAAGGTTCTTGTTAACCTTAATTTCATCCAGATTATAGGGCCAATAGATAGCGTCCATCTTTGACAGGTGGTTGCTAATCAGACCACTGCCTGTTGTGGCCTTCTGTAAAGCGGCATTTTTCAAAATAGTTGTGTTGCCGTTACGTTGTGAGACGCGGACCAGGTCAAACCATCGCTTGCCTTCGAACATCAGTTCACGCTGGCGTTCCTGAAGAATCAGATCTTCCATGTCGCCCTTGTTGCTAAATTCGCTTCTAACAAGTGTGTCCTGAAGCAGGGTCTGGCAGATGGAGCGCTTGTTAACAGCGTTAACCAACGTAAAGGCTCTGTCAAGTAACGACCTATTATAGTCTGAGGCCTCAGTGTTATCACCTTCCTGTATCATCTGTGTGAGGGCTTCGGCCTTCATCAGCATGATGTCCGAGAGGCGGTAGATAATCCAGTTGGAACCATTCTGGTTTTCAGTATATTTCGAATCATACGATGCTTCTGGAGTCGTGCCGCCAGAAGCACTGATATCAATCGCCCTTGTTGTGTATTTGTGGATAGCCTTGTTGCTGTTACTGCTGCTACTACCACTGTAAGTCTGATTAATATAGATACGAGCATCCAACATCTTATTCTTATAATTGTATACTCTGCGTTCTTTTGTAGCAATCTCAATCTGAGAATAGATGAAATCCGATGGAGCTACCAAACCGGTAGAAGAACGTTGGTTACCGTAGAAGGAGTTGACGGCACCGTTAGCAATCATACCAGTTCCGTTCGGATCGTCACTGAAGACCAACTGGAATATAATTTCCTGATTGGCTTCGTCTGTATTCCTGTTATCCCTACCGAATAGTGTGTTGTAGGCATCTCCGTACCAGTTGGTCTGTTTCGAATTGCTGACCAATGGGAAGCCGTTGAAACGGTCGATATCGTTATCGTTGGAGGTGGTAGTTGTATGCTTCTGGCGGTTCTCCTCGTAAATAGCTTTTTTCGAATCAATGACCAAATCAGCATATTGGACACATTTCTGATAGTCCTGTTTCCAAAGGTAGAGTTCGCAGAGTAGGGCATGAATGAAATCCTGTGTGACACGTCCTGTCTGGTAAAGTTCTTTGGTTTCAGGGTAACGCTTTACGGCCTGGTTTTTCACACTTTCCAAATCGAGAATCAGCGAGTCAAGCACCGCATTAAACTTCGTGGCGGGCAAGTCCATCTTCTGATCGTCATCGATGTATGCCTCTCTTGAGAAAGGTACGTCGCGGAAGGCACGAATCAGATAGAAGTAGCAAAGGCTGCGGAGAGCCACCATCTCAGCGATATTGGCCTGCAATTCACTCTGCGTATAGGCGGGATCTGCTGCAGCAACATCAGGTGCGAACTTGATAACTGTGTTACAGCGGTTGATGACTGAATAGAAATCTTTCCAGTCTGTATAACTGTTCTTGGCATCGATATTCTCTTTCAGGAGCTTCTCAAGATTGCCATCAGACTGGACATTGCTGCCCGGACCGATGTTATCGCTACGGAATTCGCCCCAAACCATCATGCGCTTAATGACAGCTTCTTCCTGTAAACCAGAATAGCATCCTGCTATGACGGCATCAACGTCGGCTTTCTCATTCCAGAACTTATCGAAGATAATCTCGTTCTGGGGCTCTATCACTAAGAAGTCGGAGCAAGAAGAGAATCCGGCTATTACGCAAATTGCGTATACAATATTATAATATAGTCTTTTCATAATCATAATCTCTTTAGAACTCAACAGTGATACCTAATGTGTACGAGCGTGAACGTGGAGTCTGCGCATTGTCTATGGCAGGAGCATAGCCGCCACTCGAAATATCGGGGTCTACACCAGAATATTTGGTAATGATGAATGGGTTGTTGGCACTGGCGTACAAGCTGACGCGGTTGACACCTGCCCATTTCAGATACTTCTTACGAACGGTATAGTTCAACTGAACATAGTTCATTCGCAGATAAGAACCGTCTTCTACAAATCGGTCACTTATCAAAGTGTTGTAGTTCGAGTTGTCACCGTACATGGCGCGTGGAATAGAGGTTACGTCACCTTCCTTACGCCAGCGGTAGTTCACAGCCTGACTCTGGTTGTCGTTACCAATCATGGCTTCGGCATGCAGACGGGCCTTGTTCAAAATCTTGTTACCAACGCGGTAGTTGAACTGGGTGCTCAGGCGCCAGTCACCGTAGTTGAAGGAGAATCCGAAACCACCGGTAAGCTTTGGCAGTGAAGAACCCAAGTACACGATATCAAGTGCATTGATCTGACCGTCGTGGTTGATATCCTCATAGATGGCATCACCACCGTTGAAGCGGTAGTTACGACCAGTTGCATCGTTGGTGTAGTTGAACATCATACGCAGGGGTTCACCCTTAGCGTCTAAGATGACGTCACCTTTAGCATTCAAAGCGACTGGAGCAGTCTTGCCTGCTGCCAGGAATTGTTTCTGCTCTTCTGGTGTCATGTCCTTGAAGGTAGAGTAATTGTACTGGTAGACACCCTTGTAACGGAAACCATAGATGGCACCCAGCGGATTGTGCAACTGTACGCGCTGCAGGTGCTCGTCGTTCTTGAATCCATACACAGTATTCAGGTTGTCCAACAGGTTCTCGTCAAGTTCAAGCAATTCGTTGCGGTTGTTACCGAAGTTGGCATTCATGTCCATCCAGAACTTCTTGCCAATGGTAATCATACGGTTGGTGTTGACGTGGAACTCCCAACCAGTATTACGCATCTTACCGTTGTTGCTATAGGGAATCGTGGCGAAACCAGAGTTAGAGGGAATACGGAAGTTTGACATCAACATGTCTGTTGTGGTCTGTACATAACCCTCGATAGTGAGGTTGATACGGTCGTTGAAGAGACCGATATCGATACCGCCGTTCCAGCTCTCTACAATCTGCCATTTCATGTTAGTGAGTCGGATGTTATTGGGTTTCATAGCCTGCATATCAATATAGCGGTTTGTAGATCCGTACTTGGAGGTGTAAAGATAGTCCTGACCTGGCTGGTTACCCACACGACCCCAGCTGGGACGGATAGCAAACATGGACAGCCACTTGCGGGTTGGTTTCATCCAAGGCTCGTCGCTGATAATCCATTTCAACGACACAGAGGGGAAGTAACCCCAACGGTGGCCAGGACCGAACTTGGTAGTACCGTCGGCACGTAGTGAGGCATCGATGATGTAGCGTTCCTTATATGCATAGTGTGCATTGGCAGTGAAGTACATGGAACGCCACTCGTTGTAGCTGGATTGCATATTGGTAATCTGGCCACCGCCCTGTGTGCTGGTGATGCCTGTGGCAACACCCTGCTTTTCTTCCAACTGTCCGGTAGATGAACCGCTGGTAAGCTCGAAACGGCCCAGAATCATGAGCGAATGGTCCTTGTTCTTGAAGGCAGGCCTGAGAATCAGCTGCTGCTTGGTGTTGAATGATACGCTCTTCGAAGAACTGTCGTGAGTTGTGTTGACACCACTGTTCCAAGAGACACTCTTCAACTCCTGAGGATAGTACTTGTTCTCATATCTGTTGTTGATATTCATCAGGACTGAACCACGGTAGTCAAGCTTCCAGTGGTCTTCGTCCATGCCTAACAGCTGGTACTGGATGATGAGTTCAGGCTGCATGTCGTAGGTGGTCTGCTGGTTTTTAGCCAAGTGAGCAGAGGCTACGGGGTTTACCAAATCCTTCTGGTTGCGGTCGAATACAGAACTGGCACTCTGCAGCATCGTGTAATAGGCTGGTGTGTCTTCTCCAGTTACAGGATCTTGCTCATAGATGCTCATGTTTGGCATCTTGCGCATGGCAATCGACAGCAGGTCGTCAGAGTTGCGGTCGTTCTTGGTGTAAGTCATCGAGAAGTTCGTGCTGACACGAATACGCTCACTGACATTATAGTCAAGGTTCACACGGGTAGAGAAACGCTGCAGTTTCTGCTCAATCATGGTACCTGTTTCATGGTCGTAACCTGCACCGATACGGAAGAGGGCTTTCTCACCACCACCAGTGATGGTCACATAGTGGTTTTGGCGAAGACCCCACTGGGTAACAGCATCACGCCAGTCAGTGTTGTTGTTATACTGCTCGTATTCCGAGAACGAGGGGTCGTAGTTCAACTCAGGAATGTTTGAAGCACTACTGCTCTGTTCTGGATTGAAGTAAGACTCCTTCAACAGCATCGTGTAGTCGTCACCGTTCAACAGGTCGTAGCCCTTAGGCTGGTAGGTACCAGTCAGCTTCAGTGAATACTGCAGACGGGGTTTACCACGGACACCACGCTTGGTGGTAAGCTCAATGACACCGTTACCGCCTTGTGAACCGTAGATGGCTGTAGCAGCAGCATCTTTCAGCACACGGATGTCGGCAATGTCTTCAGGGTTGATGTTGAGCAGTTCGGCGAATTGCTCGTTGTTAGCACCAGCCATATCGAAGTTGCTGAGGTTTACCTCGCGTACGTTACCGTCAACAACGATAAGTGGGTTAGAGTCAGTCAGAGTTGAAAGTGACGAGGCGCCACGCAGGCGCATCGTAGAACCAGAGCCCAGGTCACCGGAATTGCCGATGATGTCAAGACCGGCAATACGGCCTTGAATGGCTTCGTCAATCGTCGTAAAGGCCATACCTTCCACATCCTTCATGGAGAAGGTCTGGGTGGCATTGGCAACCTCTCGTTCCGGGATAGGCAGTCCGTTGCTGATGACACGGCGCTTTCCCTTAACGGTTAGATCCTGCAGCTGGGTAGCTGAGGACAAGACAATTTTGTAGTTTGTGCGGTTGATAGGATGGGTAACGGTCTTCGAACCGACATAGCTGAAGCGAATTCTGTCCTTCTGGTTCTTCACTCTCATGGTAAAGTTACCATTCAGGTCAGTGACGGTTGACTCAATGATACGTCCATTGCCGTCAATCTCGCAAACAGTGGCACCCATCACGGGGCCCATTTCATCGCTTACATTTCCATGGACCGAGGATATTGTTTGTGCACTGACGGCTGTTGCGGTCATCAGCGCAAATATCATGATGAATAATCTGAGAATTCGCATACCTTACTGATTTTTGAGTTTATTAAGTTTGTCTTTCCAAGGAGTCATCTCTTCGGGCAGAAGCACGCCGTCTATCTGATGGATGACTGCATCCGATGCCATGTAGCATACACCTGTGCTCTTAAACCAGTATTCACGGCAGATGCGGTTGTAGAGTCCATTAGTCTTAACGACATTGCGCTTGTTGCCAAGAACGTCCTTAACCCACATCTGGTCTCCCTCGTTGTTAACAATCAGGGGGAAGAAACGACCGGTCTCGAGATTACGTCTCATGGTTTCAAAAGAATTCTCATATTTGTCATTCTCAGGAGCCATGCCAATCAGGACGGCATGGTCTTGGACATGATAGCGGATAAAGCTGACAATGATGTCCTTGATCATAGCCTGAGCTTGTGCTGCGAGTTCCTCAGAACCCCAGACTTCTTCGGTCTGAGCCTCATAGTCTTCCCATGTGGGCAGCAGACCATCGTCAATCAGTTTCTGGATGGCGCTGTTCGTAGGCACGTAAATAGTATAGTTGTAGTTGTCGAGCAGCTTCAGGTTCTTACTACCCTTCTTCTGCATACCAGCGGAGTAATTGTTCTTAGTGACGGTAGTTGCAAACAAATCTGCAATGTCATAATCCATCAACTCTAAGAACTTCGAGAACTCCTCGTTATTTTCCAGTGTCAGATAGACTGTCTGATCTGTCGTTAAAGGCATCTGGTCGTTGATGATATAAGATTTACCGTTATTCTTCTGATATATATCATCAGAATTAACGGGAAGTCCCTGATTATGCCGGATTTGCCAGCCACCAGCAAAGGACAGACGATTCTTATCGTCTTTGAACACGCGAATAGGAGTGCCACCTTTTGACTTATAGAATTCATGACCGTCCTCAATGTTGCCGACGATGATGAGCTGATCCATCAGACGCTTCAAGCAGTCGTTAATGACGTCACGGTCAGTAACTTCCTTTCTTGTAATACTTTCATCGATGGTAATCTGTCCATTCTCGTCAACCGTGCATTCGTAGCGCCAGGCTCTCACTTTTCCGGCATCTGACCTGGTTGGGTCGTACCAGAAGGCCAGCACATTCGGAGCTTCCATGCCGTTTTTCTCACTACCGTAAGTATAAGGGTCAATATACCATAACATAGCGTCGTTCGAAGGAAGAATCAGACTATACTTCGAGTCCATAGAAAGCAGATAGGGCAGGAAGTTCAGCTGGTCTATGGCCCAATAAATGACGTTCATATACGTGGGGTGGGCCAGAGCGGGATAAGCTACAGACTGGAATTCTGCAGGGGTAAACACCTTATTGGTCATATAAACCACACCGTTACAGCCCATAAAGCAGGATTGAACGTCTTCAACCTTGATACCTATCGGTTCTTTGGCATCATTGAGTATCAGGTCGAATTTCGAAGGAATAGCCTCTGTGAATACAGGCAGCATGTTAACCTTAATGAGCTTGGCAAGCGTAGCGTCTGGAAGACTGTCAATCTCGCCATATTCCGTCTTCAGGTCCTTTCCTTCGTTGTCCCACCAGTTATTCAAAGCCTCATTGGTAGGTACAATCATGGCACCGGCGTCGTAGTTCATATTGGCATCTCCTGATGTGCTGACATATTGGTTCCATCCTGGGTCGAAAGGCAACTTGGCAGTGATTGCCTTACCGTCAGGTGTGGACAGGTTTTCACCGTCGCCAGAAAAATCGCTGTAGTAACGCAGAACATAGACCGAGTCTTGGTTGTTATAGAGTCGGTTGTACTCTCTGGTGCCTTCTGCAGTATAATATGGTGCACAGAAACGGTCCATCAACTTTGCCCAATGAGACATGTCTGCGTTCTGATGGATAATCTCTGCCATATTGGGTGACGATTCAATGACATCCTCGACCTTCTGAATATAACCATTCTTACAGGTGATGTCGCGTTCTATGACCTTCTTGCCGTTTACCCATGCTTCATAGATGTTGCTAGCTTGATGATTAGTTAGCACTTCCAGGTCTGCACTTGTCATTTTGTTGTGCTGCATGAAAGCAGGCAGGAAGTGGATCATTGGAGCAGCGGAGGCGTCCTTCAAGATGGGAATGCTTCTGCCGTTGTCCTTGAACTTGGCCCATACCTCAGTGTTCGGCATCTGGTCGGGTTTCATGATCTGTACCGAGTCGTAGACGCTGGTAGCTGTCAGACGGCGCATGGTGCGACCTTCCTCGGGATGATTGTCCTCTCCTTGAGGTCTTCCGTTCGACAACAACTCGATCAAATAGGCATTGTTGACCATTGAGTTGTTCAACAAGAGCTTCTTCTGAGCCAAAGAAAGCTTGTCGTAACTGCTTACACCCCAAGAGTTGTTGCCAAACCACTTTTGAAAGGCTTCGTCGTTGGCTGCAAACAAAGTTTTCGAACCTGTGTGGCTGAGCACCTCGTGCTGTCCCAGGTCGTCAATCAACTTCAGCATGGTCTTGTAATTGCCATCCTCTTCCAGACGCTCATAGATAGAATTACCCAACCATGAGGGCTGTCCTGTAAGAACGTCATCGTCCTTACAGCCCTGTAAAGCTGAGGTACCTATCAGCAATCCGCAGGCGGCGATCATCCAATAATGCCGTTGTTTTGCGTTGTGTTTCTGTACCATAATACTTTTTTAATATTAGTTGTTTTAAAGTTATTCATGCAAGGTTCCTATACCTTATTTATATATAAAGTAGGTCGTTGATTAGAATCAATGAGCCGTTGTAATAAGTTGCTTGCAAAATTAGCTAATTTTTTTTAATAATAATCTCAAAAAAGTGACTTTTTTTTGCCTTAGTTACATGAGAAATGTTTTTTGTTACATCAGAAAACGTCCATTTCATCAAAATATACTAATTTTGCACTTGAAAATCGGAATGACGAACTTTATGTCGTCTGAAGATTTGAAAGAGAACATTTTTTTATTTAACTTAATCTTTATTATTAACTAAATCAACACTTTTATGAAAAAACTATTTACTTTATTAGGAGTCATTCTGATGGCAAGTAGTGCTTTCGGACAAACCAATTGGAAGAACATCATCGTAAATGGTGATTTCGAAGCTGAAGTACCTGCCTACGAAAGTTATGCAGGTATGGCAGCAGAAGCCTGGAATTCTTTCTGGGTACACGAGTGGCCAAAGGGCGAGGCTGGTGAGACTCAGTATCAGGGTACTGCAACTATTGTCGATGGTGTAGGCAGAAATGGTAGCAAGTGTGCAAAAGTTGTTGCACGTAGTGAAGAGGCTGCCGATGCTGCAGGTAATAAGACAAAGAATGACAATGGTGAGCTCGTGTCTTGGGATTGCCAGTTCTTTATTTATGCTACTGAGCCAATGCCTGTAGGTAAGGAAGTGCGTTTGACCATGTATGTCAAGGGTGATAAGGCTGGTTCGATAGAGACGCAGGCACACTATGGCCCTGGTGATTACAATCACTATCAGTTGTTTGGTAATGTCAGTGTGACTACTGAATGGCAGAAAGTTGTCCTTGAAGGTACTGTTAGTTCTGATCAGGGTAAAGAAGGCGATGGCAAATTCTTCCAGAGCGTAGCTTTCAATTTGTCTACTGATAAAGCCGGTAATGTCTTCTATTTCGATGATGTTAAACTGCAGATGAGAGATCCTAAGACTGATGATGGTAGCGATGCTGGTGCATGGATTAATTTCATGAGAAAGGGTATCTATTCGATGGATAACATCAAAGGTGTAGGTCTTGTTGATGGTAAGGAAACGCAATTCAAATGCACAAACTACACTTTCCAAGACTTGAATCAGCCTGAGGGACAGCAGCAGCAGCCCGCACCCGTTGTTGAGGTTCCTGGTGAGCCTGGTGTATATGCTGTGCGTATCCCTGTAAGAGGTTATACTATTAAGGAGGTTGAGGATCTTGATGAAGAGGGCAACCAGCAGTTTGATGATGATGGTAACGTGAAGATGAAGAATCTCTACCTTTGGAGTAACGGTGATACTATCGGTACTAGTGCTCCTGCAAGATGGCAGTGCCAATTCTTTGTCTCAACACTGCATAAGATGGTTCCTGGTGAAAAGTACAGATTCAAGTTCCGTTGTAAGGCTGATAAACCGACATCTCTTGCTACACAGTGTCATTATGGTCCTGGTCAATATCAAAGCTATAATACATTCGGAGACGAGAGCGCTTTCCCAATCGGAACAGATTGGACAGAGTTTAAGTTAGGTGATTTCGAAGGAAACACGAATACAACTATTCCGTCAGCTGTGGCCAAACCGAAAAGTTCTACCGACTTCCCTGGTGAAACGGTTGGTTGTCAGACCATTACCTTCGACTGCATTTCTTTGGAAGGCGATGATAATATCTTCTATTTGATTGTCGATGAATTCTCATTCACTGAAAAATATGTATTGGACGCCGACCGTACACTTGGTACACCTGAGGATATTGCTCTGCCTGTTAGCGCCGGTGATGATGAAAAGGCTGTTCAAATCGATGCTGCACCTATGCTGGCTACCTTTGAGGTTGAGGACTTCAGTTTCTTGAACAATGGTAAGGATGGTATCAAGCTCTTCAAACTGAAAGCACCTGATGATCCTGAGGATGATCCTATCGAGAGTTTCAGTACTCTGCTGCCTTGGACTGATGGTGGTTTCGTAGGTGCTGACGGTCAAGTTATTGACGGCGAGAATGGTATTAACATTCGCTTCAACGATGAGAAAATCGATGGAACAAAGATTGACCTTTGCACATGGAACAATCTTGATTCTAAGAACATATTTGCTGATGGCAATACTGTAAAGACTAAGCTGGCCGTTTCACAGAGTGGTTGGTACTATGTTTACAATATTACATTGATGAGTGAGAAGGCTTATGAGGATTATCTGGCCGGTATCAAGGACATTCAGGTTATCAAGAGCAACAATGGCGCAATCTACGACCTCATGGGCCGCAAGGTTAGCAAGCCTGCTAAGGGTCTCTACATCGTTAACGGCAAGAAGTACTTCCAGAAGTAATTCTTAAAATGCAATAACTTTAAAAGGCACTCCGTATGGGGTGCCTTTTGTGGTAACAGCCTTTTATTCTTTCTTTTCTATCCTATGGTTTGTATGTTTATGGTACTATAAACTTGTATTTGCGGTACTGTAAATATATGTTCATGGTACCATAAACATCTGTTCGCGGTACCATGAACATAAATTATCACGTCATAATAATACTTTTCTCGTGCCTTAATGGCAAAAGGTTAGAAAGCGGATGCTTTCAATTTCAATCCGGCTGTCTCATCGATACCAAACATGATGTTCATGTTTTGTACGGCCTGACCAACGGCACCTTTTAGGAGATTGTCGATGGCTGAGGTGACGAGCAGTTTATTACCATACTTCTCGCAATGCACTAATGCCTTGTTGGTGTTTACGACTTGCTTCAGGTCAATAGACTTGTCGGTATAGTGGGTAAAGGCGGCATCCTGATAGAAATCCTTGTACTCTTCAATGATGTCTTCGACAGGTGCTTTGGTCTTGATAACTGCCGTGCAGAAAATGCCACGGGCAAAGTCGCCACGATAGGGAATGAAATCGATGTCAGCATCGAGATAGCCTTGTACCTGCTTAAGACTCTGGCGAATCTCTGCGATGTGCTGATGGGTAAAAGGCTTGTAGA
>Ga0247611_10003446_pt1 | contig 23446 bp, 23 predicted proteins | sample 177DNAGHGhighgp2_FD_192422 | JGI IMG/M metagenome (GOLD analysis project Ga0247611, IMG submission 192422) | Sheep rumen microbial communities from Palmerston North, Manawatu-Wanganui, New Zealand - 1770 DNA GHGhigh gp2 | ecosystem: Host-associated > Mammals > Digestive system > Stomach > Rumen... | reverse complement strand
ATGGTGTTGAAACAAAAGCACTCAATCAGGCTGTTAAGCGTAATACAAATCGTTTCCCAGAGGACTTTATGTTCAAGTTAACAAAAAGCGAACTTGAAATATTACGGTCACAAATTGTGACCTCCAACCCGATAGAAAGACAGCAAAATACAAATTGGAAGTCACAAATTGTGACCTCCAATCTTAACAATTATTATATATAGGAAATGACTATCGGATATCTTATTTTGTAAAATGCACAGTAAAAAGTTAATTATTTCTGGTGTTCACAATGTCTTACCAATCGAAGAATCTTATGATTCAATTTATGATGTATATAAGAAATACTGCACAGAATATGGACTTCCTGGTACAGAAAACTTATTGGACATAACTAAAGACCGCGGAATAAAATTGAGAAATAAGATATGAGCATATTAGATAAAGATAGAAAGCATTTGTGGGCAAAGTCTGGCAATAGGTGTGCAATCTGTAGACAAGAATTGTTCCTTTCTAACATAAACAAGAAAGATTTCAATGTAGGAGAAGAATGTCACATTGTTAGCAGCCAAATGAATGGTCCACGTCATATCGATAATTTTCAGGTTTATGATTCTTATGATAATTTAATTCTTTTATGTCGTAACCATCATAAAGAAATTGATGATAAAAGTAATCTTTCTATTTATACCATAGAAAAACTCCATCAGATTAAAGACAAACATGAAAAATGGGTGAGAGAAAGTTTGAAGGCTAACATTCCCCAAAAAGGAATCGAAGTACCAATATTACTATATGGAAATGAGCTATTTAATATACTGAGTGCATCATCTGGTTTGTCACCAAATAATGATAGTTACAAAGATGCAGAAGAGGCAGAATACATTGCAACTGTCTGGCAATTATTTTCGGACTATATTGATATAATACCAGATTTAGAGGTCTATGACCAAAAGAAACTGGAATGGGAATTGCAAAACGTCCTAAATGAAATGTCTGAAAAAGGTTATTTCCTGTATGGTAAGACAATGTTGGTCCCTGTAAAGTTTATGAATGTTACTGAGAAATTGCCAATGGCGCTATTATACATTAAATCAATTTCAAATTAAATATGAAAACGAAGATTATTTTTATTTTGTCACTAATTTCCTTTGTCGGTGTATTGTCAATATGGGGATTATGGGTATTCGGAACGATGAAACTATCTGTTGTTTCATTAGATGCTTTTATTGGAGTCATTGTAGCCCTATTAGCAGTTATCTTCACAATAATAATTGGATGGCAAATCATAAATACAATTGAGATACGAAATTGGATGAACCAATTAGAGCAAAGGCAGAACGTTCTTGTAGAAAATGAAAGGAGGTTGGCCGAAAATGATCAGCTCCATACATTAGAAGCTTACAATCTACATGCGGCAATTTGCCAGGCTGATGCGGATACATATGTAGAAAAGAAACAATATGTAGAAGCTTTTACTTTCTATCATGTTGCTTTATGTTATGCAATTCTCTCAGGAACGCCCAACCAATTGAATAGAATAAACAAATTAAGCCAGATAACGCAATGCATAATAGCTCCGCCTATTGCAGATTTTAAAATGCTTGCTAGACAAATAAAATCGGATTCAGATAGGATTCGAACCACAACATCTTACAGAAATTGTCTGTCTGAAGTATATGAACAGACTATGCAAACATTTTGGCAGAAGATAAAGCTGTTGGGATTAGAAGTACCTGAATGATGACGCACATACGAGTTACTGGTTACCTCTCAACAGTTAGTGGGTAACTACAATATACTTAGTGGGTAACTCAAAAAAAAACATTATTAACAATAGAAAGTATGGCACATCTACAAGACGAAAGAATAGACCAATGTCTAGAAGACATTAAGAAATATGAGAGGTGGGGAAACCTGCTTGCAGGACAAAGTTGGGTTCATCTATTCAACTCCAATGCACCTGTGAGTGTATCTGCAATTCACAACGGCTTGAAATGCATCAAGGCCAAGATGAAGTTAAGTGTGTTACAAGATAATGGGCATACTGATGAGGAAAAGGAAAAGCGACTGAATCAAATAGACCTTGAAACGCATCAAATGGAAGAAATGATGAAGAACGACCTTGAATATAGAGGGCTGTTGATACCGTAATGGATGAGAATAATAATCAAATAGAAGCAATAAACATATGGATAATAAAAGAATATAACGCCTATGTCCGATAATAATTTCTTTGAAAAGCAAACTCTATCATCAAGAGTTAAGGCAAGCATCGTTTCGGAGTATTTCCCCAAATACTGCAAAATAATAGTAAAAAGGCATATGCCTGAACGCATTGGCTATTTTGACTTGTTTGCTGGCCCAGGAATGTATGAAGATGGGAACTATTCTACACCTCTTTTAATTGCAAAGAACTGTTTTAATGATAACATGCTTAAGCAAAAAGTATGGATGGTGTTTAATGACAAGGAGTATTCTGCACAATTGAAAGAAAACTTCTTGAAGTTATATCCAAATGACTCTTTTGCCTTTAAACCCCATTTTGGACATAGCACCGTAGGAGAATGTGAAGAAATCGATAAATTCATTACAAAGAATTACATGAAGAATGGGAAAAATGAATGCCCCTCTGTGCTATTTATTGACCCATTTGGTTATAAAGGAATAGATACAAGTATTCTTTCGGAATTTCTTAACTATTGGGGTAATGAATTATTTATTTTCATAAATACCAAAAGGATTAACCCTGCATTGGAAAACGATAAGTTCGAACCGCTGATGAGATGTTTATTTCCCCAGAGTTATAATACCCTTAAAACACTCGTTAGGGGAAAAAGATGGGTTTCCGAGAGACTTCAGTTTATTATTGACAACTTGGGGAATGAATATAAAAAAATTCTTGGTGGGAATGTTTATTATACCGCGTTTAAATTTCAGGAAGAAGACGTTGAGACCACTAGTCATTTTATTCTCCATTTGACAAAATCCAAGCGAGGATTCGACCTTATAAAGCAAATTTATAATGACTTTGCTAATGTGGGTACTATTTTTGATGGTATAAACACCTATACCTTCGATGTTAAGAAAATAACAAACCCAGTCGAGGAATTATTCGATGTTGCTTCGGAAAATATAGATGTTTTAAAAGAGAAAATATATGCTGCCTTTAAGGGCAAGCAAATATCAGCTTTTGATCTCTTTGAAGAACATCAGCAAAAAGAACTATATTGCCGTAAACATTACACTGAGGCATTAAGAAGGTTGGTTAGTGAAGGTAAGTTATCTTCTAAGTTTATAGATAACAAGCAACATTCGGTTAGTGTTTTATTAATTAAGGAATGTATATTAGGTTTTAAGTAATGGCAGAAACAAAGATAGAATGGACAGATAAGACTTGGAATCCTGTTACGGGTTGTACGAAGCAATCCGACGGCTGTGCTCATTGTTATGCGGAAGTGATGGCAAGACGTCTAAAAGCTATGGGACAGAAAAAGTATTCTAATGGATTTCTATTAACATTACATGAAGATGATTTGGATGAGCCGTATAGATGGAAAGGAAGTCATAATGTCTTTGTGTGCTCTATGGCTGACCTCTTCCATGCAAATGTTCCAGTTGAGTTTATTGATAAAGTAATGAAAGTCATAAAAGAAACTCCACAGCATCGCTACCAAATACTTACAAAAAGGGCAGAAAGAATGGAACAATACTTTAGAACAAGAGCCGTTCCTGACAATGCGTGGTTAGGCGTAACAGTCGAGAATAAAAAGGTGAAACAGCGCATTAATCATCTTTCAAACATCAATGCCAAAATTCATTTTCTTTCTTGTGAACCACTGTTAGAAGATCTTGGAGAATTAGAACTTGGTAACATACAATGGATAATTGTTGGAGGCGAAAGTGGTTTCCAAGCAAGACCGATGAAAGAAGAATGGGTGCTAAACATTAAACAGCAAGCTTATATTAATAACATTCCTTTCTTCTTCAAGCAGTGGGGAACTTGGGGTAGTGACGGCATTAAACGTAATAAGCATGCTAATGGGAAACTGCTTCAAGGTGAGATTATTCAACAAATGCCAGAATCTAAAACGTAAGCATGACAATGTCACGACTCGGCGATTTATACAAGGTAATGGAAACATTGCGGAAGGAAGGACTCTCTCTCTAAATGAGGAACTTCACCAGGTCTTTACGTCCTCACTCATAGTAGTACCAAAGAAAAAATGTTGGATATAATCAACAAGGCTCTTAACATGGGCTGGAAAAATGAGACAGTGAAATGATGCTACATAGGCTTCTGGCAAGCAGGATAACAAACTCGTTTGGAGATGATAGAACCACAGGACAAGTCCAGGTTATTGAGTTTAATTGATGACAAACAACGATACAAAGAATATGAAGGATAAAAGAATTTATGGGATGTTTGGTCCGAAGATAAAGGCCATGAGACTGGAGCATGGATTGAAGCAACGACAGTTGGCAGAGTTGCTGGAGACGGACATGCCCATGTACAGCAAGATGGAGTTGGGGGCAAGACGTGTAAGACGTGAGCAGGTTCCCAAGTTGGCAGAGCTGTATAAGGTTGACGAAAAGGAACTGTTGACACTCTGGCTGGCTGATGGCGTCTATGCCATCTTAAAGGAAGAGGACGAAAAACTCCGTTTAGATGCCATTGACTTGGCAAAAGAGTACTTTTCAGGAGAATGATGGAGTGTAGTCAGAACCCTATCGGTTTCAAACAACTTGTTTTCGCAGTCGCACAAGATTGCGAAAACTTGCTTGAAATGGGGGCGAACTCAAAACGATTGTTTTCGCATTGTTTTCGCAAAACGAAAAATCAGCAACTTGAATTTCTTCTAAGTTGCTGATTTTTCAGAGTAGACCAGACATGGCTTGAACCTGGGACCTCCAGATTATGAGTCTGAGGGGCCTAAATGACCGAAAAAAGGAATCGCAAAGCAGAGTCTTATCCTGTTACTGGCAATGGCATGTCGATTGACCGAGCTGCCAAGATAAAAAAGACAGATTCAGAAGTGTTTGATCTCAGTTTGCAAGGAAGAAAACTTCTTCCTATCTTTGCAGCCGTTTTTTCAACATAATGTCTAATTACTAATTTTTTAAAAACCAAAACAATGGCTGAAGAAAAAATTGAAAATGAAGTGATCGAGGAGGTTCCGACGGTCAAGGCCGGCGCTCCCGCATCCGTATCGACATCCGACGATTTTGACTGGGATGCGTATGAAAATGGCGCTTCGGAGAATGCTGAAGACAGAAGCAAACTCGCCGAGGCTTATGACAAGACCCTCAATACGGTCAAGGAAAACGAAGTGGTCGAAGGTACGGTCATTTCGATTAACAAACGTGAAGTTGTTGTCAACATCGGGTTTAAGAGTGACGGTGTCATCCCGATGGGTGAATTCAGATACAACCCTGACTTGAAGGTAGGAGACAAGGTAGAAGTCTATATCCTCAATCAAGAAGACAAGAAAGGACAGCTCGTCCTTTCACACAAGCAGGCTCGACTGAACCGCAGCTGGACACGCGTGAACGAGGCGTTGCAGAACGACGAAATCATCAAGGGATTCATCAAGTGCCGCACGAAGGGCGGTATGATCGTCGATGTCTTTGGCATCGAAGCATTCCTTCCTGGTTCACAGATCGATGTCAAGCCAATCCGCGACTACGATATCTTCGTCGGCAAGACGATGGAGTTCAAGGTGGTGAAGATCAACGAGGAGTTCAAGAACGTTGTCGTTTCGCACAAGGCACTGATCGAGGCAGAACTCGAGGCACAGAAGAAGGAAATTATCTCTCATCTCGAGAAGGGACAGGTCCTCGAAGGAACAGTGAAGAACATTACCAACTATGGCGTATTTATCGACCTCGGCGGTGTAGATGGTCTTATCCATATTACCGATCTGAGCTGGGGACGCGTGAGCCATCCGGAAGAGGTCGTTTCTCTCGACCAGAAGCTGAACGTCGTTATTTTGGACTTCGACGACGAGAAGAAGCGTATCGCTTTGGGTCTCAAGCAGCTGACCCCACACCCTTGGGACAAGCTCGACGCTGAACTGAAGGTGGGTGACCACGTAAAGGGCAAGGTTGTCGTTATGGCTGACTACGGTGCGTTCGTAGAAGTGGCTCCAGGTGTCGAAGGTTTGATTCATGTCAGCGAGATGAGCTGGAGCCAGCATCTGCGTAGCGCCCAGGACTTCCTGAAGGTGGGCGACGAAGTGGAGGCTGTCATCCTGACTCTGGACCGCGAAGAGCGTAAGATGTCCCTCGGCATCAAGCAACTCAAGCCGGATCCATGGGAAAATATCGATACCAAATACCCTGTCGGCAGCAAGCACATGGCGAAGGTTCGCAACTTCACCAACTTCGGTATCTTCGTCGAGATTGAAGAGGGCGTGGACGGATTGGTACACATCAGCGACCTCTCCTGGACCAAGAAGGTGAAGCACCCTTCAGAGTTCACCCAGCTCGGCGCTGAACTCGAGGTCGTTGTTCTTGACATCGACAAGGAGAACCGCCGACTCAGCCTCGGACACAAGCAGATCGAAGAGAACCCTTGGGACGTATTCGAACAGGACTACACCGTTGGTTCTATCCACGAGGGTACCATCATCGAGATGCAGGACCGCGGTGCTGTCATCGAACTGAAGGATGGCGTAGAAGGCTTTGCAACGCCTAAGCATCTTGTTAAGGAAGACGGTACGACGGCTAAGGTGAACGAGAAACTTGAGTTCAAGGTGATCGAGTTCAACAAGGACGCTAAGCGAATCATCCTTTCTCACAGCCGCATCAAGGAAGATGCTGACCGCATCGCTAATGGTGAGGAGCCGCTGACAAAGGAAAACAAGCCGGGCAAGTCTCGTGCCAAGAAGGAGTCCTCTCCACTTCAGAACCAGAATATCGAAAAGACCACTCTGGGCGACATCGACGCTCTGCAGCAGTTGAAGGACCAGCTGTCCGGCAACGACGCGAAGTAAAAAAGGTCTGATCTTACTTATGCACCCTTGCGGTCGGACGTTGACATGCAGGTCCGCGATCGGCTGGCGAAACGAAAAGGGAGCATATACTGCACAAAAAAACACTTGGGAATTTCCCCAAGTGTTTTTTTATTTTTTTAAGGAGCCCTCGCGACTTCTTTTCCCGAACAGAATCCTTTTTAGTTATTTTGGACAATAGTTTCTTTTCCCTCTCTGTTCCTATTCTATAAGGTGTTCCTCCGAAAGAACGTCTGCCTGAAGAAGAGTTTTATTCGGGAAAAAGTATAAAAACAGGAAAAAAAGACAGAAAAATGTTGTTTGTGAAGATTTTTGCATATATTTGCACTTAATAAACCTAATACGGAAAAATTTAACACTCAATTTTTAAAACAGTTATGAGAAAACTTATCGTAATGTCTATCGCTGCGGTTCTGGCTCTTGCAGGAACCAGCTGCACTAAGAAAATTTCAGAGGAAGTAGCTGCCACACAGCAGGCTATCAACAAACTTCAGTACGAGCAGAGCCGTCAGGCTGAGGAGCTCAAGAAGTTGCAGGAGAGCCAGGTTGACAGCATCGATGGTGTTGCTATCAAGGATATCATCTCTGGTCAGCAGTATCAGATCGAGCAGATCAACAAACAGCTCACCAAGACTCGCAAGGATCTCTATCAGCATCTCAATGAGGCTGGCGACCTGAAGGGCGGCAACGGCGCTAACGGTGGCAACTTCAAACTCGGTTCTGCTGTATTGAGCAACGAAGCTAAGGCTACCCTTGACAAAGTAGCAAAGGACGTTAAGGGTGACAGCAATGCATCTGTTGAGATCATCGGCCACACCGACAATGTAGGTAGCGACGCAATCAACAAGACCCTTTCTCAGAAGCGTGCTGAGGCTGCTAAGCAGTATCTCGTAGGCAAGGGTGTTGCCGCAAGCCAGATTTCTACGAAGGGCGTTGGCGCAAGCAAGCCAATCGTTTGCAACGATGACGAGGCAAGCCGCGCAAAGAACCGTCGTATCGAGGTGATTGTTAAGAAGTAATCTCTGACAAATACACCATAAAAAAAGGTCACCCTGTCGGGTGACCTTTTTTTTATGACTCTAAACGAAGTAAGCGGAACGAGAAACCGCACAGCCTCCCCTCTCTCTCCTCTCTCCTCTCCCCTCCCCTTTACTTGGGGATGAAGTGGCATGCTGGTCGGACTCAGGACTCTGGAGACTGACAGGACCTATGCATTTTCCGAGTCAGCGTATCCACCCTCGATGAGCAATTGTCTCGCCCTCTCCGCTTCCACGGACGGGACCATCATCTTGACTCCTCCCAAGGCATTCGTACCGAAGTTGAACACCTGGTTGATGAGCTCGTCGCGCAAAAAAACAGTGATGCCTTCGCTTTCGAGAAAACTTTTAGCAAGATAGGCATCCTGAGGCAGGGTAAATACACGGATGCACGTAAAGGTTGATGAGGAAGTGTCTGACATACTTTATAGCGTTTATTTTCAATAGTCCTTTTTTGAGCCATGGCATAGTTCGAGTAAACTCGACCTCTGCTCATCTGGCTTTCAAAAAAGGTTCATTTTCAATAGGCCTTTTCTCGCCTCAGCATAACCCAAATAATTTTGGCTTCTGCTTTCGGCTTAACGAAAAGGTTCCCTCTCGGCTCGCTCCAAAATTGTCCAACAAGTTGGACATTTTGGGCTTCGCCTCGGCAGAGTTCGAGTAAACTCGACTCTGCGCTCGGCTCGCTCCAAAATTGGACGGGTTGGAGGGTAACGCTCCTACGGAGTTCTATATGGTCGAACGTTAGTTTACAGGGACTCCGCCCTACGGGCTCCATCCCTGCCTGTATTATAACGTCCCTACGGGACTATTTTTGTCTTGCTTCACAAGACATTTTGGGCGGCACCTCGGGATAACAAATAAATTTGTTCATTTTCATTAGTCCTTTTTTCGCCTCAGCATAACCCAAATAATTTTGGCTTCTGCTTTCGGCTTAACGAAAAGGTTCATTTTCAATAGGCCTTTTCTCGCCTCAGCATAACCCAAATAATTTTGGCTTCTGCTTTCGGCTTAACGAAAAGGTGGGATTTTATGTGTTTTCTTTAATAGGTAGAGGCGGATGAGAACGGGAATGGACCGTCGGACTAACGAGGAGAAGGAAGGGCGAGAAAGGGGAAAATCCAAGTCAAAGATATGCAAAATCTTATCGAAAAGGTAGGAATTCAAAATAAATAGGTTTATCTTTAAAGACGATTTTTCAGCAAATTGAAAACTTTTTAATGCCCCAACCGACTATGAAAACGCTGAATATTATCAAGAACGACCCGTACCTGCAACCGTTCGAGCAGGCCCTGAACGCGCGATACGAGTATGCGCAGAACAAGGAAAAGGAACTCACGGGCGGACGACAGTCTCTGGCTGACTTCGCATCAGGCTATCTCTACTTCGGACTTCATCGTACGAAGACTCAATGGATCTTCCGAGAATATGCACCTAATGCAACGGAAATCTACCTGATTGGTGATTTCAATAACTGGCAGCAGGGACCGGAATATCAGTTGAAGAACATCGGTGACGGGGTATGGGAAATCAAACTCCCGCTGAAGGCGATGCGACATGGCGATCTTTATAAGCTGATGATGCATTGGAGCAGTGGGTTCGGTGAACGAATCCCTGCATGGGCAACGCGTGTGGTGCAGGATGACTTTACGAAGATATTCAGTGCACAGGTGTGGGCACCTGCCAAGCCGTATGAGTTCAAACAGAAAAGTTTCAAGCCGAATAAATCCCCCTTGTTGATATACGAATGCCATATCGGTATGTCGGGCGAGAAAGAAGGCGTATCGACGTACAGCGAGTTCCGCGAGAATGTCCTTCCACGCGTGAAGAAAGCCGGCTATAACTGCCTCCAGATTATGGCCATTCAGGAACACCCCTACTACGGCTCCTTTGGCTATCATGTCAGCAATTTCTTCGCAGCGTCGTCGCGCTTCGGAACTCCCGAGGAGCTGAAGCAGTTGATTGATGAGGCGCATGGGCTGGGCATCGCAGTAATCATGGACATCGTGCATTCCCATTCGGTGAAAAATACGAAGGAAGGGTTGGGAATGTTTGACGGAACGCCGTATCTCTATTTCCACGGTGGAGGGCGACGCGAACACCCGGCTTGGGATTCTTTGTGTTTCGATTACGGAAAGAACAGTGTCATGCACTTCCTGCTATCGAATTGCAAGTTCTGGCTGGATGAGTATAAGTTCGATGGATTCCGTTTTGACGGCGTGACTTCCATGCTCTACTACAGCCATGGTCTGGGAGAGAACTTCACATCGTACGCCGACTACTTCAACGGCAATCAGGACGGAGACGCGATCTGTTATCTGACTCTGGCCAATAAGACCATCCACGAGGTGAACCCGAACGCGATTACCATAGCTGAAGATATGAGCGGAATGCCGGGGCTGGCAGCGAAAGTGGAGGACGGAGGTGTCGGTTTTGACTACCGCCTGGCAATGGGTATTCCGGATTTCTGGATCAAGACCATCAAGGAACGTAAAGACGAGGATTGGGAAGTCGGACATATCCTCTGGGAACTGACGAACCATCGCAGCGATGAACACACCATCAACTATGCGGAGAGTCACGACCAGGCACTGGTGGGTGACAAGACCATTATCTTCCGACTGATAGACGCCGACATGTACTGGCACATGTCACGTCTGGTCGATTCGACCTATATGCTGGACCGAGGCATTGCCCTGCATAAGATGATACGTCTCATCACCGCTTCTACCATCAACGGAGGCTATCTCAATTTCATGGGCAATGAGTTCGGCCATCCGGAATGGATTGATTTCCCTCGCGAGGGCAACGGATGGAGTTATAAATATGCACGCAGGCAGTGGCACCTGCTCGATGACCACGACCTGAAGTACCACTGGCTCGGAGACTTTGACCGGGAAATGATAGAACTGATCAAGGACGTGAAGAATTTCCAGGCAACGCCTATTGAACAATACTGGGACAAACAGGACGACCAAGTGCTGGCGTATGGACGTAAGGATCTGGTGTTTGTTTTCAATTTCAACCCGTCCAAGTCTTTTTCGGACTATGGTATTCTGGTCCCGAAGGGAGCCTATAAGGCTGTTCTCAATACGGATAATCCCGACTTTGGCGGATTCGGCCTGACCGATGACAGCATCGTTCATTTCACACAGCCGTCGGACGTCAAAGGCAAGGAATGGTTGCAACTTTATTTGCCGTCGCGTAGTGCTGTGGTCTTACGTAAGCAGAAACGCCCGGCAGCGTCAAGGAAGAAAGAGGGCTGAACGAGATGATTCCATTAGCGGAGAGGATGCGTCCAAAGACGTTGGACGAGTATATCGGACAGAAACACTTGGTGGGACCGCAAGGAGTCCTGCGCAGAATGATGGAGTCGGGAAGTATCTCGTCGTTCATCCTGTGGGGACCGCCGGGTGTGGGCAAAACGACGCTGGCACGTATCGTGGCGAACAAGGAGAACCGTCCGTTCTTCACTCTGAGCGCCGTCACAGCCGGTGTCAAGGAAGTGCGCGAGGTAATCGAAAAGGCACGTAAGAGCCTTTTCTTTGATGCTCCGAATCCCGTTTTATTCATCGATGAAATACACCGGTTCAATAAGAGTCAGCAGGACTCTTTGTTAGGCGCGGTCGAACAGGGCGTGTTCACTCTCATCGGTGCCACGACGGAGAACCCCTCCTTTGAGGTCATTACACCTTTACTGTCGAGATGCCAGGTCTATGTGCTGCAGCCGCTGGACAGGGAGGACCTGCTGGAACTGCTTGACCGGACCATTCGTACGGATGCCGAACTGAAGAAACGTACCGTCACGGTGAAGGAGACAACCGCTTTGCTTCGCTTCTCGGGCGGGGATGCCCGGAAACTGTTGAATACGCTGGAACTGATTGCCAACGCCTCAGGGGACGAGGTAGTGATTGATGACCAGACGGTGACGACGTGTCTGCAACAGAACCCCATGGCTTATGACAAGGACGGAGAACTGCATTATGACATCATTTCGGCTTTTATCAAGAGTATCCGTGGCAGCGACCCGGATGCCGCCATCTACTGGCTGGCTCGCATGATAGAAGGTGGTGAGGACCCGAAATTCATAGCACGTAGGCTGGTCATCTCAGCCTCTGAGGATATCGGCTTGGCAAACCCGAATGCGATGTTGCTGGCGAATGCCTGTTTCGATACCCTGACAAAGATCGGATGGCCCGAAGGACGGATTCCCTTGGCGGAGACCACGATTTACCTGGCTTCTTCCCCGAAAAGCAATTCGGCTTACATGGCTATCAACCGAGCCTTGGAGGTAGTGAGGGAAACCGGCAATCTGCCTGTGCCTCTCCATTTGCGGAATGCTCCGACTAAACTGATGAAACAACTGGGCTATGGGGAGGATTATAAGTATGCACATGACTTCCCGGGCCATTTCGTCGAGCAACAGTATCTGCCGGACGAGTTACGGGAGCTCTCGCTCTGGAAGTCTCAGTCCAACCCCCAGGAGGATAAAATGGCCGAAAGGCTGAAAAAACTATGGAAAAAGCGCTATTGAATGCTTAAGAACATATCAAGGCCTGTTCTATTTTTTTCTTCCAATCCGTAAATTTGCATGTATGCCCGTTCCTGAACGGTCATGCTCGTCCTTCAAGGGAGAATCAACATAAAAACATTCAATAATATCTGTCACTATGAACCAGAAAGAAGTAAGCCCCCTTCACCAGGTACGTCTTTCGTATGAACCTAAATTGCCGTCAGTCTTGACCGGACCGGTGCGTGTGAAACAGTTAAACCCTACGGAGAGCGCCGGAGATCAGGAGGCGATCCGTAAACTCTTTCCGATGATGTATGGCAAGCCTGTGGTCGGCTTGGAAGCCTCTTCGGACGTCGTAAAGGCACCAGCCGTCAACGTCGGCGTGATTCTTTCCGGGGGACAGGCTCCTGGTGGCCATAATGTCATCAGCGGACTCTTTGACGGGCTCAAGAGCCTGAATGCGGATAGCAAGTTGTACGGATTCTTGGGAGGACCTTCCGGACTGATAGAGCATAAGTATATCGAACTGACGAAAGATATCGTTGATCAGTATCGCAATACGGGCGGTTTTGACATCATCGGGTCCGGACGTACGAAACTGGAGGAGACATGGCAGTTTGATAAGGGCGAGGAGATTTGTAAGCAGTTAGGTATAAAGGCGATTGTCATCATCGGGGGTGACGACTCGAATACGAATGCCTGCGTCCTGGCAGAATACTACCTGCAGAAGAACTCGGGCATCCAGGTGATCGGATGTCCGAAAACGATCGACGGCGACCTGAAAAACGAGTATATCGAGACATCGTTCGGCTTTGACACCGCATGTAAGGTCTATTCGGAATTGATTGGAAATATCCAGCGTGATGCCGCCTCGGCAAAGAAATACTGGCATTTCATTCGCCTGATGGGACGCTCTGCCTCGCATATCGCCCTGGAATGCGCTTTGGAGACGCACCCGAACGTGACAATCATTTCTGAGGAGGTGGCTACGCATAAGTGGTCCCTGTCCCAGGTGGTGGATATGATCGTGGATTCGGTCGTCAGGCGCGCTGCCGGCGGAAAGAACTATGGTGTCGTTCTCGTACCGGAAGGATTGCTGGAGTTCGTTCCGGAGATGAATCTTCTGATTGGTGAATTGAATGATATTCTTGCCGGAGCCGAAGAGGCGTTCAAGACGATGAGCCTCTCGGAGAAATCCGCTTATGTAGCATCGAAGTTGTCCGATTCCAATGCGAAAGTGTTTGCCTCGCTGCCGGACTTCATCGCCAAGCAGTTGATGGCGGACCGCGATGCACATGGCAACGTGGCCGTATCGCAGATTGAGACGGAGAAGATGCTCATCGAGATGGTGAAGGTACGCCTGGCTAAGATGTCGCAGGAGGGGCAGTACAAGGGCAAGTTCAGTTCTTTGTCACATTTCTTCGGCTACGAAGGACGCTGTGCGATGCCATCGAATTTTGATGCCGACTACTGCTATAGCCTGGGGTATAATGCAGCGGTCCTTGTCGCTGCCGGCCTGACTGGGTATATGTCTCTCATCACCAACGTAAGCGAACCGTCGGAGAAATGGGTTGCCGGAGGTATCCCTATCGTTTCGATGTTCAACATGGAGCGACGGAGCGGAGCGGACAAACCCGTTATCCGGAAGGCACTGGTAAAACTGGACGGCGCACCGTTCCAGTATCTGCAGTCACACCGCGCAGAGTGGGCAGGTGTGGAGGATCAGTTCGTCTTCCCTGGGCCGGTTCAGCTGTTCGGACCGTCGGAGATTTGCGACCGCCGTACCGAGACGCTGTATCTCGAGTCAAAGAAGTAGGGTTGTTTGGACTTCCCCATCTTGGAAAAACGGACGTAAACAACTACATTTGTACATCAAGAATCCATAATCTAAAAAAGGAAAATACATTATGTCACCAAAATCAGAATGCCTTTATTGTCAGCACCTCCCTGTGCTTGACGAGTTAATGATCAAAATCGCCGACTTGGGCGTCTCTCAGCTTTTCCTGTTCAAGGAACAGAGCCATCCCGGACGGTGCAATGTAGTTTACAAAGACCATGGAGTAGAGTTTCATGAGTTGACCGACGAACAGCGTAATGCTTTCATGGCTGATGTAGCTCGCGTAGGAAAGGCCATCCAGAAGGCGTTTAACCCGGACAAAATCAACTACGGCGCATTTGCCGACACCCTCTCACACCTTCACATGCACATCGTTCCGAAATACCAGGGCGGATATAACTTTGGCGGTGTCATCGAGATGAACCCAAAGAAGACCTATCTGACAGAGGAACAGTATAAGGAAACGATCGAGAAGATCAAGGCAAATCTCTGAGAAACAGGGTAATATCCCAATACTAAAAAAAGCGTCCCGACTTCATGGAAGTCGGGGCGTTTTTTTGTTTCTAATGGTCCCTTGGCTCCACTTTTATGAACCTTTTTGTTTTGTTATCAATCTTGAAAAGATGTTGAATTCAAATTATAACCATGGTACATTATAATCATTGTCTATCTCTTCCGCTACAAAGAAGTTGTCAGGAGGCAATATGATTTTTGCTTTTGCTAATCTTTCAAGATAGTCGCTACGAACTGCAATATTCTCTATTTCTTCCCTTCTGGCTTTACTCATTGACAGGAACTCATCTTCTATTTCTAACCCAAGGTATTTTCTACCAAGCAAGTTGGCTGCAATACCAGTTGTCGCACTTCCATTAAAGGGGTCAAGAATCCACGCCCCAGGCTTAGTACTGGCTTGAATCAATCTTGCCAAAACACCAAGAGGCTTTTGGGTTGGATGCTTACCACATGACTTCTCCCAACGACCTATGGCAGGTAACTGCCACACATCAGTCATTTGTTTGTCACCATTAAGTTGCTTCATCAAATCATAATTGTAATAGTGAGCAACCTTTTGAGACTTCCTTGCCCAGATGATGAACTCAGTAGAATAGGTGAAATATCGGCATGAAATGTTTGGTGGTGGATTGGTTTTTGCCCATGTTATCACGTTCAGTATTTTGAATCTCAACTTCAGAAGTTGTTGTTGAACACTAAAAATATTATGGTGTGTTCCTGAAATCCATATAGTTGCATTATCTTTCATGTGGTCTCTGCAAGCAGAAAGCCACCTCAGATTAAATGCATCCATTTCTTCTGGAGTTGAAGGCTTATCCCAATCCCCTTTGTCAACACAAACGACTTGACCACTTTGACATGATATGCCACCACCAGACAAGAAGTATGGCGGATCAGCAAACACCATATCAAAGCCGAACTTGAACTTTGACAAAGTTTCAACGCAATCACCTTGAATCAATGTGAAGTCGTTATTGGGAGATTTATAGTAAGATGGAATCATTATCCCTTAACTTCTTGTAGAAATTCCTTTATGCTTGTGAGATTGTAAATGCTTGGAATAATGCTATATGCCTCCTGAAGCTTGTTCTTTGCTGACTTCCATCCAATGCCGTCGGTAATCCAAACGAACTCAAATCCAGGCACCGAGTTTATTTTTGGGGCAATATCAGAATATGAACGTGCGACCTCATTCAGTTTTGAACCGCCACCACTATAGAAATTAACTTCAATCAGATAAGTCTTCTTTGGAGTCTGAATAACGAAGTCAAAACGTTTTTCATCATCACCAAGCACTCTTTGAAGGTTTGACCATTCGGTTGAATAAACTTCCTGACGGAACTTAATGCCGTTTTTCTTCAGGATGCTTGCCACCATTCCTTCCATGACATGACCGCTACGATTTTTTCTAGCGTTACTGTCGAGTCCTGTTTCAATTCCAAAGACATAATCGACCAAGTCGTTTATTTTCTTTTGACGGAACAAATCTGCAAGACCTGTTCCTTCAAGATACTCCATTACACCGTCAATACTGGTGAATAGTCTATCAAGAATAATACAATCGCCAGCAGAGTTAAGAACAACCTTCTTTCCTTCGCTTCGAACAGCAATAAGAATATCCATTACGCTAAATGCAGAACGATCTCTATTCCAAATTGTTTCTACACTTCTTCGTAAATCAGTTGTTCCTATCATACTATTGAGCATACAAAGGCTCAATTTGATATTATCTACATTTGCTGCAATCTTATCAAAGTCGCAGAAGAAATCAAGCCTTTGGTTTGTCTCTTGTAATTGAGACATAAAAAGATTAAAATCTTTATTCATATTCTTCTATCCGATTAATTCAACGAAATCTTCATTCTCTATCGAGTACATTCTTATCTTGTTCTGATACTTCAAGTCCACAGCACTTTTGCGGATTCTGCCTATTTGGGGAGCAATGATGTAAACTGATACTTTCTCAAAATCCTCTTTGTCTGTTATAGCTTCCAGCCATTTCAGATAACGGGTCACTTGCTCATATGCTGGTTTTGTTGCCCTTTCCTTCTTCAGCTCAATTACCACATTGGGGACAGTGCCGTTTTTGATGGGGCTGTTCATGCTATACAAACAAATATCAGCCCTATCCATTTCTGACGGCTTGAATGGCGATATTGGTACTTGTCTGCACAACACATAGTCATCCGTAAGGAAATCAGCGAATGGTTCCAAAGATGCCAGTATTGTAAACTCAAGCTGAGCTTCGTTGACCAAATCTTCATCCAAAGAAATCAATCCGTCATTGAAAACAGTTTCTTCACCTTTTTTGTCTATCTCGCCCAATCCTTCAAACTCAATCTTCTTATCACTTTGGGATATGAGTTCGTTGAGTGTCTTGACTTCACCTGGGGTCAATGTGCAAAATCCCATCCCCTGCATACTATTTGATGGAAGTGGATAAGGATATTTGCCTAATTCAAAATACAAGTCGTCAGATATGATGTATTTACCAGTGTTTTCGTTCTGGTAGAACTGGAACATGAAAGGTTGCGCCTTGTCGCCACCATCTTTAGCGACTTTGAATACGCCAGGCTTATCCGTTGCAAAATACCTCTTTCTTAAAGATTCATCCCAGAACAAATCTGCATCAGCCTTCCTTCCCAATGGACTTGTCTGGCCATTGAGATAGAAAGAACCAACTTCCTTATTGCCGTAAATCTTTCCACCATAAACGATTTTACGTTTTAGAAAGAAAAACACATCTGTTCCCTCTCGGCTACATGCATAGTCAGCAAGGATGGCATAATAGCGACTTTGCGCTGTTGGCTTAGGAGCCATAATTGGCTTCATTAAGAAGCCGTAAAGTCCCTTGTCAAGATAAAGTTTCAAGGATTCCTCATCATACAAAGCGATGAAAAGCCCACCGTGAATTCTCGTTGAATCGTCTTCCTCTATAGTTACGATGGGTTCGTCAAACGTGAAGTCAAATTTGAACTGGCTCATAATAATACTTCTTGGTTAAACAATTCAACTTCTTCTGCCGCATATGCACCATTGCCTTCAGGTCTGTAATTGCAGATTAACAACTCTGTGAGTTTACCTCGCTTTGAAGGGTTTGCGTTGATGGCTCTTGAAGCGTAAACTCTATTGATAAAAAAGTCGTTATATATATCCTCGAAGAATGTGTCTTCAGAATTTTTTGCCGAACAATCTGCATTGCTGAGCATCCAGCCAATTCCCAAACGTTCATTTAATCTCGCGCAGAAGTCACGAAGCCTGATTTGTTCCTCATCGTTGAAGTCCTCTTTTGAATAGGAATTAAAACTTGATGTTGCATTGAGTGGGCGATATGGCGGGTCGAAATAAAAGAAGTTGTAGCCATCGCCTACGTGATTAAGCGTTGCTTCAAAATCACCTGTCAGAATCTCCACACGTTGAAGCAACTCGCTATCCAACCGAATGGTCACAGGGTCGCAAATCTGTGGATTGATGTACTTGCCAAAAGGAACGTTAAACAGCCCTTTTTTATTCACGCGGTAAAGCCCATTGAAGCAGGTCCTATTGAGAAAAATGAACTTCGTTGTGTTCTCTATAGGGTCAAGATTTTTCTCATTATAGCGGTCGCGAGCGGCGAGGAAGAAATCCTTGCGTGCCTCCTCTGTTTGAAGTTCGTTGTAGGCATTCTGTATCTCCATCATAGAGATTATCAACTCTTCGGGTGCGTCCCTGACCGTCTGATAGCACGTGGTCAAATCGGAATTCACGTCGTTGATGACGGCATGCTGGATATTGGGGTATCGCTGTAACATATAGAAAAGCATAGCCCCACCACCTACAAAGGGTTCTATATAAGTAATATTTCTTCTTTCGCCAAATTCCTCTGGCAGGTATGCGTCAAGCTGATCTAAGAGTTGACCCTTACCCCCAGCCCACTTGATAAAAGGTTTTGCTTTTGCCATTATTGTACTTTCTTTTCAGTTGAATTTAATAAGTCCTTAACATCAACGTCAAGGAGTTTTGCAATCTTGTCTAATGTCTGTAAGTCTGGTTGTGTTACATTCGAGCACCAACGGCTTGTCGTGGCAACATTAACCCCCAACTGTTCAGACAACCATTTCCCTGTCTTTTTTTGCTCAACAAGAACAACTTTTATTCTATTTAACGCATCCATTGCAAATATATTGATTATGGATGCATAGGTACATAATTTTATTGGATTACATGAAGATTCTCAAATAAAAGTGATATGCTTTTACGATTTTTATACTATTTGATATTCATTTTCAATAGTCCTTTTCTCGCCATGGCAAAGTTCAAACAAGTTTTACTTTGCTCATCTGGCTTAACAAAAAGGTTCATTTTCAATAGTCCTTTTCTCGCCTCAGCATAACCCAAATAATTTTGGCTTCTGCTTTCGGCTTAACGAAAAGGTTCAATTTATAAAAAAAAGAGAATCCGTGAAGACGGATTCTCTTTCATTGCGTTGCGGAAAGTGAGGGATTCGAACCCCCGAAACAGTTACCCGTTTACCGCATTTCGAGTGCGGCCCGATCGACCACTCCGGCAACTTTCCTTCGAACCGATTTCCTCCTCTGGTCGTATTGAATCACTAAATGATACGGAAGAAATCGGGTGCAAATGTACAGAAAGATTTGCGAAAGACAAAAAAAAGAAAGTAATGCTTATTGCATCTTTTATGCCTCCGGATGTTTCCTCTCTCTTTTTTCGTCTATTTTTGTATCTTTGTGTGAATTATTGTCAATACGAAATTCTGTAACCATGAATAATAAGTTTGTTTCCCTCACCTACGACCTCTATATTTCCCGTGACGGCAAGGAAGAACTGATGGAATCGACTACGCTTGAGAACCCGCTTACCTTCTGCTCGGGGCTGCAACTTCTCCTACCTAAATTCGAAGACGAAGTGACACCCCTTTCTCCAGACGACACGTTTGACTTCACCCTTGAGGCTGAAGACGCCTACGGGCTCTACAATAAGGAACTGGTCCGTGAAGTTCCCCGCTCTGTATTTGAGCAGGGCGGGACGCTGGACGAAGACATCTTTTTCGTCGGCAACACCATTCCTCTCATGGACTCCGAAGGCAACCATTTCAACGCTGTCGTGACAGACATTTCCGACTCCTCCGTGACCGTTGACATCAACCACCCCCTTGCCGGTCAGTCACTGCACTTTAAAGGCAAGGTCATCGATATTCACGACGCATCACAGGAAGAGCTGGACCGTTTCACCCAGCATTCCTGCGGCGGCTGCGGAGGCGGTGGAGGATGCGGAGGCTGCTCTGGCGGTTGCGGTGAGGGCGAATGTGGTGAGGGGTCCTGTGGAAATCAGGACTGCCATTGCTGACTCTTCGCCCCTGTCAAAGGTTTAAATTCTTTTGCTTGAATGAATACAATAGGCCATTTATTTCGACTGACTTCGTTCGGTGAATCACACGGAGCTGCCATCGGTGGCATCATCGACGGATGTCCTGCCGGTTTGCCCATCGACACAGAGGCTGTCCAACAGGAACTGAACCGCCGCCGTCCGGGGCAATCAGACCTGACGACTCCCCGTGAGGAGAAGGACCGCGTCGAGTTCCTTTCCGGACTGTTCGAAGGGACGACAACGGGGACACCCATCGCCTTCATCGTCCGCAACGAGAACCAACACTCAAAGGACTATTCCAATATCAAGGATCTATTCCGTCCGAGCCATGCCGATTTTACTTATTATGCCAAGTACGGCATCCGCGATTACCGCGGAGGAGGACGGACATCGGCCCGCGAGACCATCGCCCGCGTCGTCGCCGGTGCCGTAGCGAAGCAACTGCTCGCCCCCATCGGCATTACGATTCAGGCGTTCACCTCACAGGTCGGTCCCATCTCCCTGGAGAAGACCTACAAGGACTATGACCTCTCCCTGACCGAATCCAATGCCGTCCGATGCCCCGACCCGACAGTGGCGGAACAAATGAGCAAACTCATCCGGGAGGTCAAAGCCGCCGGCGATACCATAGGCGGCGTGATTACCGGAGTGGCTACCGGCGTACCTGTCGGATGGGGAGAACCGGTTTTTGACAAGCTGCATGCACAGCTCGGGGCTGCCATCCTTTCCATCAATGCCTGCAAAGGCTTCGAATACGGTCTCGGGTTTGATGTCAACCGACGTGGTTCCGAAGTGAACGACGCCTTCTTTGCCGACGATCATAAAGTCCAGACCCGCAGCAATCACTCCGGAGGAATACAAGGAGGCATTTCCAACGGGCAGGACATCTATTTCCGCGCGGCATTCAAACCGGTTGCCACGATCCTTCGCGAACAACCGACCATCGATAAAGACCTGAATCCGGTCTCTGTAAAGGCGGAAGGAAGACACGACCCATGTGTCCTGCCTCGCGCCGTACCCATTGTCGAAGCAATGACAGCCATCGTACTGGCCGATGCCTGGCTCATGGCCAAAGCCTACTCCCCCGTTTCCTAATTATTTTTTTTTCATACACCTGACAATCATTCTTTTTCATCGTGAATCTGCAGACAGCAAAATGGGTAGTCATCATCAACCCTTATTCCGGCAAGGTAGCAGCCCAGTCGGAATGGTTTCACATCCAGAACCTCTTTAAGGAACTGGGAGTGTCAGCCGTATTCCGTTTCACAGAACACGAAGGACACGGCATAGCCATCGCACGGGAACTCGTCTCTGACGGCTACCGCAACATAGCCGTCATCGGGGGTGACGGTACCATCAACGAGGTCGTCAACGGCATCCTTCAGGTAACCGAACAGGAGGATTCCACCATTCAGTCTTCCGACATTACGATGGCCCTGATACCCAACGGAACAGGCAACGACTGGGCAAGGGAATGGAAAATCCCGTTCAAGATAGAGAATGCCATTCGGCTGATGCTCAACGGGAAGTCCGTTCCCGTAGATCTGGGACGGTGCACCTACATGGTCGGCGGACGACCTGGCGAGCGCTATTTCATCAATACTGCCGGCATGGGATTCGAAGTACGAGTGCTCCAATACACCAATCCTTTCAAACGGATCCTGCGTGGACGCTCTAAGATCTATGCTGCCTCCGTCCTCTGGAACGCTCTCTTCACCCGAGCTCACTCCATGACCCTGGCATTCAACGAGACGACGTTCTCTAAAGAGATTTTCTCCTTCAGCGTCGGCAACGGCCGATTCTCCGGAGGAGGTTTCTCTCAGACGCCCCTGGCATCTCCGACCGATGGTTCCTTCGACGTCATGATCATGTCACGGTTGACGTTCAAGACCATCCTGCTCGGCCTGAAATACCTCTTCAACGGGAAACTGCTCAAACATCCTGCCGTCCGCAATGTCAGGACCAAACGACTCGTCGTTTCCGCAGCCGAGAAATCCTATGTCGAGGTGGACGGAGTTGTCATTCCATCCTCCTGCCCCGTTACCTTTACCTGTATTCCTTCCAAGATCCATTTCGTCGTACCGAACTATTCGGACAAGCCAAAAGCACAATGATAAGCCAGATTCACCAATCCCACGGCGAACAATAAAACTCCCACAAAAAAAAATAAATAAGCGATGTTCTCTATCGACAAACTGAAATATACAGACTCGGGGAATTTCATTCTGCTTGCAGGTCCCTGCGCCATCGAATCCGAAGACATTGCCTTCAGGACAGCAGAAGAACTGGTCCGCATTTCGGACAAATACAGAATCCCCCTTATTTTCAAGGGGTCATTCAAGAAGGCTAACCGCTCTCGCCTGGATTCGTTCACGGGTATCGGCGACTTGAAAGCACTGCAGATACTGAAAAAAGTCGGTACCGAATTCTCCATTCCGACCGTCACCGACATCCACACCGAGCACGATGCGTCCATGGCATCGGAGTTTGCCGACGTCCTGCAGATCCCCGCTTTTCTCTCCAGACAGACCGACCTGCTCGTCGCCGCAGCACGAACAGGACGCGTGGTCAACATCAAAAAGGGACAATTCCTTTCCGGTGATGCCATGGCATTCGCTGCCCAGAAGGTCAAAGAGACAGGGAATGAACGGATTTTCCTTACCGAACGAGGTAACTCATTCGGGTACCAAGACCTGATTGTCGATTATCGCAATCTGCCCATCATGCAACAAACCGGATTCCCCGTTATCCTTGACATCACCCACTCGCTGCAACAACCCAACCAGACGTCCGGCGTAACGGGAGGAAACCCTCAGATGATAGAGACCATCGCAAGAGCAGGCATCGCAGTGGGCGTGGACGGCATTTTCATGGAGACGCATCCCGACCCAGCACACGCCCTCTCGGACGGTGCCAACATGCTACCGCTTGAGAAAGCCGAGCATCTGCTTTCCAATCTGGTAAAGATCCGTCAACAGATTATCCAGTTGGACCGATAGCCGACATCTACCATCATCGCCATAACCGAACAGCCCAACGATTTTTCACAATCGCCGGGCTGTTCATTTTCAATAGTCCTTTTCTCGCCATGGCAAAGTTCAAACAAGTTTGACTTTGCTCATCTGGCTTAACGAAAAGGTTCATTTTCAATAGTCCTTTTCTCGCCATGGCAAAGTTCAAACAAGTT
>Ga0247611_10003445_pt1 | contig 23447 bp, 17 predicted proteins | sample 177DNAGHGhighgp2_FD_192422 | JGI IMG/M metagenome (GOLD analysis project Ga0247611, IMG submission 192422) | Sheep rumen microbial communities from Palmerston North, Manawatu-Wanganui, New Zealand - 1770 DNA GHGhigh gp2 | ecosystem: Host-associated > Mammals > Digestive system > Stomach > Rumen... | reverse complement strand
GTATAGGAGGGAGCATGATAAGTGAAGTTGGCCTTGATAGTCTTGTTGGATGTAACGGTGAAGGAGTAAGTGGCGTTCGTAGAAAGAACAGTGCTTCCACTGGTCCAGTTGGTGAAGGTGTAGTTGGCGTTTGGAGTGGCACGCAGTGTGCAGGTACTGCCGCTAGTGAATGTGCCGCCACCGGTCACGGTGCCGCCAGCCGTAGGATTGGCAGTTGCGGTTATTGTATAGGAGGGAGCATGATAAGTGAAGTTGGCCTTGATAGTCTTGTTGGATGTAACGGTGAAGGAGTAAGTGGCGTTCGTAGAAAGAACAGTGCTTCCACTGGTCCAGTTGGTGAAGGTGTAGTTGGTGTTTGGAGTGGCACGCAAAGTGCAGGTACTGCCGCTAGTGAATGTGCCGCCACCGGTCACGGTGCCGCCAGCCGTAGGATTGGCAGTGGCAGTGATGGTGTAGGTGGTGGTATTGGAAAGGGTGATATCGTCAATGTAGTTGCAGCTGAAGTCCCCAGAGTTGCCAGCGGCAAGAATGTTGCGGAAAGCAATATAGTGTCCGCTACCAGAGTAGGAGGAGAAACTGACAGTGTGGAGCACTTGAGCTGAGGTGGAAGAATTGTTGATGGTGGCGACGGGTACAAAGGTGTTGGCGTCGTTCAAGTTGCTCATCACACCCACCTGGAGTTGGTATTTTGTTTGAGTCTGGAGCACGTACATGCTGAGCTGCAAGTTGCGCACGGTGCCCTCAAAATAGGGCATAGTATATATGCCACGCTTGTTGAGAATGAGGCTATAGTTTCCGCTATGGGAGTTCGCAGAGGAATAGTATACCATAGGCTTATATTCGTCGGTCATGGCAACATCCTGGTGAGCAAGAGTCCAGCAGGGAGGCTCAATGCCTGTCTTGGAGGTGGTGGAAGTGGTGTGAGAATCGAAATTGTCGGTGTAAGGAAGGTCGGCCACACGGAGGGTGCAGGCTGCGGTGTTGACAGAAAGCGTGAGGTCGTCGATATAGTTGCAGCTGAAGTCACCGGAATTGCCCGGAGCAAGGATGTTGCGGAAGGCTATATAATGTCCGAGACCATTGTAAGACTCAAAAGTGACAGTCTGCAAGGTAGAGGCCGTCGTGCTGGAATTATTGAGAGTTGCCACAGGGACGAAGGAAGAGGCATCGTTGAGGTTGCTCATAACACCTACTTGCAGTTGGTACTTGGCAGCGGTTTGTTTGAGGTAGAACTGCAGTTTGAGGGTGTTAACATCAGCGTCTACGCGGGGCATAGTATAGATGCCGCGCTTGTTGAGAATGAGGCTGTAGTTGCCACTATGTGCGTTGGCGGAGGAGTAGTAGACCATAGGTTTGTATTCATCGGTCATGGTGACATCCTGGTGGGCAAGTGTCCAGCAGGGAGGCTCGATGCCGGTCTTGGCTGTGGTGGAGGTGGTGTAGGAGTCGAAGTTGTCGGTGTAGGGGAGGTTGGACGAACTGATGATACAGGCAGTGGAGTTGACCGAGAGAGAGATGTTGTCGATGTAGTTGCAGCTGTAGTCGCCGGACTGCCCGGAAGCTAGCGTGTTCCGGAAAGCGATGTAGTGACCAAGACCAGTGTAGTTGGCAAAGCTGACAGTGTGGAGCACAAAGTCGGTAGTGCTGGAGTTGTTGATAGTGGCCACGGGTACAAAGGTGCTGGCATCGTTGAGGTCGGTCATAACACCTACCTGCAGCTGGTATTTGTTTTGGGTCTGACGGACATAGAAGCTCAGCTGCAGAGTGTTGAGGTCCATGTTGACGCAAGGCATAGCGTAGATGCCACGCTTGTTGAGGATGAGGCTGTAGTTGCCACTGTGGGCATAACCACTGCCGTAATAAATCATGGGTTTATATTCGTCTGTCATCGAGACATCCTGGTGTGCGAGAGTCCAGCAGGGGAGCATGTACCCTGTTTTCGCAGTAGTGGAAGTTGTGTATGAGTCGAAATTGTCGGTATAGGGAAGGTCGCTTTCGTTGATGCCGCAACTGACTGTACGGGTGAAGTTACCCTTGATAGTTTTGCTGGAGTTGACTGTGAAAGAGTAGGTGGGGTTGGACGAAAGCACAGTGCTTCCGCTGGTCCAGTTGGTAAAAGAGTATCCCGAGGCGGGAGTAGCCCGCAGGGTGCATGTGCTACCGCTAGTGTAAGTGCCACCACCGGTCACAGTGCCGCCAGCCGTCGGGTTGGCAGTGGCAGTGATGGTGTAGGAGGTGGGGGTGTTTGCGGTAAAGTAGGCTGTCACAGTCTTGTTCCCAGTGACGGTAAAGGAGTATGTTGCATTGGTGCTGAGTACAGTGCTGCCGCTCTTCCAGTTTGTGAAAGAATATCCTGTGGCGGGAGTGGCCCGCAGGGTACAGGTGCTACCGCTAGTGTAAGTACCACCGCCGGTCACAGTGCCGCCAGCCGTCGGGTTGGCATTGGCGGTGATAGTGTAGGAGGTGGGAGTGTTGGCAGTGAAGTAGGCTGTCACAGTCTTGTTCCCAGTGACGGTAAAGGAGTATGTTGCATTGGTGCTGAGTACAGTGCTGCCGCTCTTCCAGTTTGTGAAAGAATATCCAGAGGCAGGAGTGGCACGCAGGGTACAGGTGCTACCGCTAGTGTAGGTGCCGCCACCGGTCACAGTGCCGCCAGCCGTCGGGTTGGCATTGGCGGTAATAGTGTAAGTCGAGGCTGTTTGATGGAAGATGCCTCGGATCATCCAACCATAGTTACGTGATGTTGTCCATAAAGAATACCACGATCCATCATATGTATAAAAACCATCGCTATTGCCACAACCTTTGGATGAAGCTGCTGGATAATTTGCACCGGTTGCAGTAAAAGTAATCCATAAGGTTTCCGAGCCTGAGATGGGTACAGGCGAAGATAGTGTTACAGAATTCCATGCACCTGTGGTTACGGAGGAGAGCGTTTGTGTGTGGAGTAATGTGGTTGGTTGAGAAGAACCACTATAGACATTTAGTTCAAATGTCGCATTGTATGGAATGTAAATTTGAACTTCCTGTAGATTGTGACCAGAAGTAAGTGAAGAGGGGGGAAGTTTAATTCCCCATGTGTAGCTGCCACCATTTCCCCATGTAGAAGAGTAACCCCCAATGCTGTAGGTTAGGGTGTCCCCCTGTAATGGCTCAAATATTGCGGTAAAGGTACTTGTTCCCCCTTGTGCATAGAATTGACGTGGGTTGTATTTGCAACCATCACTCCAGTGGGTAAATTTATAACCACTATTGGCGGTAGCAAACAAAGAAACAATATCAGTATAGGGAGTATATGTGCCCCCACCTGACACCGAACCATAACTGCTGTTGTTGGCAACTGCATTCACTGTTGCAGTGGTAGAAGTGGAACGATTTGGCTCGATACCTATTATTAGTCGATTGTTTGAATTGAAATTGGATGATGAAGGATTAAGGGAACCTATAGCGAAATAGCCATTATACCATCCACCCCAACCCCAGTTGAAATGGAAATTTCCACTGCTGTTATAACCGTCACATACAAATGCATGACCACCAGAACCGGAACCAGCATAAATTACGGGACGGGAGTTGTCTAGTTCAGAGATGATGATGTTCTTCCATTCGGCTAAGGTGTAGTCACTCATGCTAATGAAAGCAAGAGAGCTTTTGTACTTAAAGTATTTTACCAATGCATTATTAGCTGAATTCGATGTTAAACTGGTAGAACCTGTGACTGCCCCACTCGAAGAAGGACCATAATCCATATCTACAGCCACTCCAACGTGATACACAAGTTTGGCTACAGCATTGATTTGAGTTGATGAACTAGATGATGTTAGTGAATTCGGCATATTGCTCCAACTATATGTTGTTGCAAAATTAGCACTCAAAGTGCCATAAGTGTCATGAGTATAAGAATGCGATTCACGGCCGGTTGTTGGCCAATTCCAATATTTCATAACCTGTGCTGTGGCAATGGCAACGCATCCAGCAACAGCATGACCGGAACTAGATGTATTGTCGGTTGGACACATGTTGTTATAATAAGGACTCTGGTTCCAGGTAGTAGTTAATAGAGGGGCAACAGATGTCTCGTCTAATGAAACGGGAGAACCGCTGTTTTCTGTGTATTGACGCCACTGCAACATAATGCTTTCCGTGGGGGGTACATCCTCATCCCGCAGTTGAGCTATTTGTTCCTCGTAGTTGTCAAGCCACCACTTTACGTGGGCAGGTATTCCTTCACTTGCAAATTGGTTGTCGAGTGAATAACCTAATATGGGCAGAGCTCTGTCATCGCCCGATATCAGGATGAATCCATTGTCTTTGACACGGAAGACATAGAATTCATGGAATGGAGTGGTGGATGTGATGTCAGTCAGGTCGTCAGCAGTGAGTTGCTGGGCGGCCTTTTCTGTGGACTTAAGGAAGTTCACAGCTACTTGGCGAGCACGGTTCAGGTCCACTGGCTCAGCGAAGGCTAAACCCACACTAAACAGTGCTAACAATAGAAATAATAATTTTTTTTTCATAATATAAAGTATTTATTGATTGATATTACTTGATGACACATTCAGGGTCAATGTGTTGAAATTATTTAAGAATATATTATTTCATTTGCAAATTTACTTATTAAATTCGAACATTGCAAGTGTTCGGTTGTTTTTTTTTTGATTGATATGACAATACTGTTGTTAATCAGAGTTTTTGTTGTAAAATGTATAAATATCTTCATTGGATAATCAATCAAAAAAGGGGGCAAAGGGCTTTGTTGAGTGGTGGGGTGCTGGTGAGGTTGGGGTCGTTTTTGCTGTGAACGATAAAAATTTATTGTTTAACGATAAAAAAATATTATAATTCAAGAAAAAGTAGTATCTTTGCAGCGTTTTTGCACGGGGAGAATGATGGCTATGGCGGTGTAGTGGGTTGAGCATTAGACAGAAGGCTTGTCGGAGTGAGGTGTATAGTCGGTTGAAAAAATAGGCTTGGGGGTTTTGAATTGGCTGTTGTGGGAGAGGGAGGAGGTGTTTTGGGCCACAAGGGGTGAAGAATTCGGGTGTGAGAACAAAACGAATGGACGAATAAAAACAAGTTATCATAAAATGAAGAAATACATTTGTTATCTTTTCTTGGCTGGGCTGATGATTGGCTGCTCGGGTTCCGGTGACGGCGCTGGCGACAATTCGGCCAACAATGATGTGGTGGTTACGGGCGATACCATCCGTGTGTCGCAGACATCGGCAATAGCTTCCAAGCTTGTTGTCGACAGTGTGAATGAAATACTTTATACCCCGATGCTTACCACTACCGGAGTGGTGACGGCCATACCTACCGGCTATGCCCAGGTGGCGGCACCGTTTGGTGGTCGGGTGGTGCGCAATTTGGTGCATATAGGTCAGAATGTCCGAGTGGGCAGCCCGCTGTTCGAGATTTCGTCGTCGGACTATTCGGACATTGTGAAACAGTACATCCAGTCGAAGGCTGAGCTGGATATGGCCAAACGCGCGTTGGACCGTACTCAGGACCTCCACAACAACAAGGTGGCATCGGTCAAGGAACTGGACGAGGCCAAGACAGCCTATGCGTTGGCGCTTGAGGAGTATCGCCATTCGGTGGCTGTGGCCAAGGAGTTTCAGATTGACTTGAAATCGGCCGAGGTGGGTCAGCCTATGGTGGTCCGTTCGCCAGTATCGGGAAGGGTGCTGGACAACGACTTGGTGATAGGCGAGTATTTGAAAGAGGATGCCGAAGCCAAGGTGGTGGTTGCCGACCTGAACCGGGTGTGGGTGAAAGCCAATGTGAGCGAGATGGATGCCCCCTACATGGAAGGGATTGAAGGAGTGGAGGTGAGTTTGGTGGCCCGTCCAGATAGTGTGGTGAAGGGGCGTGTGTCGTATGTGGGTGGCATGCTCGACCCCGAGACGCGCACGGTGCAAACCATTATAGAGTGCGACAATCCCCGTCAGCAAATGTTGCCCAATATGTATGCCCGTGTGCAGATGAAGGTACACGAGCGCAAATGCATTGTGCTGCCCAAAGACGCTGTGCTGCAGGGTAACGACACCCGTTACGTGTGGCGCAAGGTGGGAACCGATACCTATTGCCGCACTGTGGTGGAGGTGCAGTCGCTCGATGCGGAACGTCTCATTGTGACCCGGGGACTGAATGTGGGCGACGAAGTGATAACAGAAGGTGCCTACTACTTGATTGACAAACATTAAAACATTGTAGGCTAGGGGACGGTAGGCGCGGTAAACGCTACCGGAACCTATGCCACAGAAGTACACGGAATACAACACAACGAATATCACTGATACGTTATGATAGAGAAACTCGTTAATTGGGCACTCGACCACAAAACCCTTATGGCTGCCATATTCGGTTTGCTATGCGGACTGGGAGTGGTGGCGTGGAACGCCTTGTCGATTGATGCCTATCCTGATATTTCGGACACCACAGTGCAGGTGGTGACACAGGTGCCAGGTTTGGCCACCGAAGAGATAGAACAGCAGATTTCCATTCCTGTGGAACGGGCGGTGAGTGGTATACCCAACCTGGTGACCATGCGAAGCAAGAACAGCTTTGGACTGTCGACCGTGATTCTGGTGTTTGACGACGGAGTGGACGACTACTGGGCACGACAGCGTGTAAACGAGCGTTTGGTGGGTCTGGATTTGCCCTATGGTGCTGTGCCGGAGCTGAACCCGCTCACGGCCCCCACGGGTGAGATTTTCCGCTACATAGTGGAGAGCCCCGATGGGAGTCACGACCTGCGCAGCCTTACGGATATCCACAAGTGGACCATCATACCCCACTTGCGCCAGATATCGGGTGTGGCCGATGTGAGCAACTATGGCGGCATCACCACACAGTATCAGATAGAGCTTTCGCCCGAGAGACTGATGGAATACGGCATATCGCTGTCGGACATCACCGAGAAGATAGAGCAGAACAATCTCAACGCCGGAGGAAGTGTTCTCTCGGAGGGCAGTTTGAGCTATGTGATACGAGGCATCGGCTTGATAGACGACCTTGAGGGGTTGGGCGATATCGTGGTGAAAACTGTGGGTGGTTCGCCCGTATACCTGAAACAGCTGGGAGAGCTGAAATACGGCAATCTTGAGCGCAAGGGCGTGCTGGGATTCAGCGACGATGAACGCGAGTACGACGATGCTGTGGAGGGCATTGTGCAGATGCTGCGTGGCGAGAACCCCTCCGAGGTGCTCAAGAGCATTCACGCGTCGATAGACGAACTCAACAACGAAATACTTCCTCCGGGGGTGGAGGTGCATCCCTTCCTCGACCGAACCGACCTGGTGGGCGAAACCCTTCGTACAGTGTCGCACACCCTGTTGATAGGCATGCTGCTGGTGATTGTGGTGCTGATGATATATCTGGGCAGTTTCAGAGGTGCGTTGCTGGTGGCCATCACTATCCCTATTTCGCTGCTGGTTGCTTTTATACTGATGAAGATTACTGGCATTCCGGCAAACCTGCTCTCGCTGGGAGCCATAGACTTCGGCATACTGGTGGATGGTGCCATTGTGATGATGGAGACCATACTGAAGAAACGTGAACGGCATCCAGATGAGGAATTGACGTTGGCCGATGTGAAGCAACGCGCCAGCGAGGTGGCCCGGTCCATCTTCTTCTCCACCATCATTATTATCACGGCCTATATGCCCCTCTTTGCCTTTGAGCATGTGGAGGCCAAACTGTTCACCCCGATGGCCTACACTGTGGGTTATGCCCTGGTGGGTGCCTTGATTACCTCGTTGCTGCTTACGCCCGCCCTCTCGTTTATGGCCTACCATAAACCCCGCAAGCTGTATCACAACCGTTGGCTCGAGAAACTTACCCATTGGTATCACCGCCATATCAACAACCTGATGGAGAAATCGCGTGCGGTGGTTGCCGTTCTGCTTATCATTCTGGCGGGGTCGGTGGCTTTGTCCATCACGGTTGGCAAAGACTTCCTGCCGCCGTTGGATGAAGGTTCGGTGTGGGTTCAGGTTCAGCTCCCTTCGGGCATCTCGATAGAGAAGTCCAAAAAGATGGCAGACGACCTTCGGCATGTGCTGAAGAGTTTTGACGAGACATCGTATGTGATGACCCAGCTGGGACGCGACGATGAAGGGGCGGAGTGCTTCTCGCTGTCGCATGTAGAGGCCGGAGTGGGGTTGAAACCATACAACACGTGGAAAAGCGGCCGCACCAAGGCCGAGCTGGTTCAGGCAATGGCCGACTCCATTGCCAAGATGCCGGGCTATCAGGTGGGTTTCTCGCAGCCCATCATCGATATGGTGATGGACCAGATAGCCGGTACACACAGCGATTTGGCTATTAAGATATACTCCGACGACATCGCCGAGAGCCGCCGGGTGGCAGAGCAGGTGGTGGCGGCTATCTCGGACATAGAGGGTGCCACCGATGTGGCCATAGATCAGGAACCGCCTACACCACAGCTGCAGATATCTGTGGACCGCGCCAGCATTGCACAATATGGACTCAATGTGGCCGATGTGACCGAGCTGATAGAACTGGCCATTGGCGGCCGCGCCATATCGCAGATATATGTGGGCAGCAAGGTGTATGACGTCACCTGCCGCTATGCCGAGCGTTACCGCAATACCCCTGAGCAGATAGGCAGTCTTACCTTGACCAATGAGGCGGGAGTGAAAATACCGCTCTCGGCGGTGGCCGATATAAAGATGGTTTTGGGCTCCAGCACTATCATGCGCGAGATGGCCAGCCGATATACCCTGGTGCGTGTCAATCTGCGTGGTGCCGACCTCTCCACATTTGTGGCCGAAGCCGACAAACGCATTGCCCAGCAGGTGAAATATGACCCCGAGACCACCCATCTGCACTGGGCGGGACAGTTTGAGAACCGCAACCGGGCGTTTAACCGTCTGGGGCTTGTGGTTCCATTGGCGTTGGTGGTGATGTTCATCCTTCTGATTTTTGCTTTCGGCAAAGTGCGCCAGGCGGGCTTGCTGATGTTTGTGGTGCCGTTGGCCCTGTTTGGCGGAATGGCGGCACTGAATGTGCGCGGAATGACACTGAATGTGTCGTCGGCGGTAGGCTTCATTGCATTGGTGGGTGTGGCCATACAGAACGGTGTTATCATGATATCTCACATCAATAACCTGCGGTTGCGGGGCAGGGATTTGCGAACGGCTGTGGTTGACGGTGCCACACACCGTATGCGTCCCGTGCTGCTTACGGCATCGGTGGCTGTGCTGGGACTGTTTCCGGCATCCATCTCTACAGGCATTGGCAGCGACGTGCAGCGCCCGTTGGCCACAGTGATAGTGTATGGATTGCTTTTTGCCACCATTGTCACTTTGTTCATCCTGCCGACGCTCTACTATATGGTGGAACGGAGAGCGGAGAAACGTGAGGCCACCAAACAAGTAACATTAACCGATGATCAATCACTTGCGAAATGAAAACAATAACCTCTATCCGTAATATAGCTGCCTTTGTGTCATTGGCAGTGGCGTTGCCGGCAGCGGTGTGTGGCCAATCGCTGGACTACAACACCTTTATCAATCGCGTGATGCGGAACAACCTGGAGTATGCTGTAGCACAACTCGACCGCTCGGTGTCGGAAGCTGACCTCAAGGCTGCCCGCAAGTTTACCGACCCTACCTTTTCGGCCGAATATGGCAACAACAGCGACTGGGATATAATGATGGGGCAGTCTCTCAGTTTCGAACTGGGCAAGACCATCTCGTTTGGCAAACGGTCGGCCCGCATCCAGGTGGCGCGACACAACCTTGATGCTACCGATGCCGGGTTGAAACAGTTTGCATTCACGCTCCGAGCTGAGGCTACCCTGGCCTATGTGGATGCCCTTCTGGCCCGCGACATGGCGCTTGTGGGGTTGGAGAATATGAATAATATGCAGTCGCTGTATTATGGCGACAGCATTCGCAATGCTACTGGCGATTTGTCGGAGGTGGATGTGATGCAGAGCCGTCTTGAGGCCAATATGGCATCGCAGGAGTATCAGGCTTTGCGTGTGGATTATCGCAACGCCTTGGTTGAGTTGAGCCAGCTGATGGGCGATACCCTATTTACGGTCGATACCATTGTGGGCACTTTGGCTGTTCCGGCTCATCTCTTCTCGCTCGACCGCCTTTTGAAGAACGCCGACAGCCTTCGTTTCGATATAGTGCAGCAGCAACATCTGGAGCTGATGGCCGAGAGTGAATTGAAACAGGTGCGCCGTGAGCGTATGCCGGATATCGATTTGGCACTGGGTGTGAATTGGAATTCGCGTGTGCGCAATGAGGAGGCCCCGGCACCCGAGTATGTGGGATATACCATTGGCTTGGGCATACCGTTGCCATTCTCCAACATGAACCGCAGTGATGTTCGGTCAAGCCAATACAAGGCTCAGCAGGCTCATCTGCAAACGGATATTGTTCGCCGCCAGGCACGGGCCGAGATAGTGAAAGCATACAATAGCTACCAGTCGGCCGTAAGCCGTATGTCGCAATTCAGCACATCCATCATGAACGACGCCCAGTTGGTGCTTCAGGGCAAGATATACGCCTACAATCGTGGCGAAACGTCGCTGCTTGAGGTGATCAATGCCCAACATACTTACAACGAGATGCGGCAGTCGTATGCCGAATGCCTGCATCAGTGCGTGACGGCATTGATAGAGCTGGAGCATAGTGCCGGACTCAATAGTTTCAATTTGGAATAAAACTCATACTCACTATTATCACTATTAAAAGGAAAAAAGAGCCGCTTGGTCGGCTCTTTTTTTGCAAGTAGGGAAGTGTGTGGATGACTGAGGTGCACTATTCAACCCAAATCGGTTATTAGGGTTATGGCCTCATTGAGGTGGGTTATAGAAGTCCCGTACTTTCTTTTCCTGATTCAGTGGGTGGCTCGATGTGTCGAGTGCTACGCTACAGTTGCTACAGTTCGAAAACCTTCTTTTTGTGATACAGCAATGGGGGTAAACCACAATGACCGAATTTTGGAAAATGGAACTGTAGCAACTGTAGCTGTAGCGCGGGGCGTTTCCAATCCCGTTGAAGCCCCCTTTTGGCTTCGCCTCAGGTTCGCTCTGGGGGGCGGACCCGGAGCGAGGGTAGAGCGAACCTACAGCGAACCTACACCGGTCGGTTTTCAAATACTAATCCGGCATAAGGAGACCTAAATAAAGCGATAAAGAGTATAAAAGTCGGTCTAATGACCGATTTGGGTTGAATATGACCCATTTGCAATTATGTTGTGATGAGATGTTTTGAATATCCAATTATTTTTTGTAACTTTGCAGAGTGAAATAAAAATGTCATTATTATGAAAAAAGTTGTTATAACACTGATTTCCATGTTTCTGTGTGTAGGTGTCTCGGCACAGGGAGTAGCCAAGAGCGAGACGGCCGACAATGAGGGATACAAGTTCACCGTACTCAAAGAACTCCCCGTAACTTCGGTGAAGAACCAGAGCCGTGCAGGCACCTGCTGGGACTATAGTGGACTTGCATTCCTTGAAGCTGAATTATTGCGTATGGGCAAGGGCACTTACGATTTGAGCGAGATGTATACAGCCTATTGGGATTATATGGACCGGGCAATGGCCTCCATCCGCAGTCATGGTACTGTCTCTTTCTCGCAGGGAGGATGCTTTGGCGATGTGCTGCATTGCATGGAGACTTACGGTTTGGTGCCCGAGGAACAGATGCGGCCGGGAGTGATGTACCGTGACTCGCTTTCCAACCATAGCGAGTTGAGTGCCATGACCAACCCCATGGTCAAGGCGGCGGCATCGAGCGGAAGCCTCCAAAGTGATTCGAACTATCAGCTGCTCTGCATGAAAGCCATTCAGGCGGTGCATAGCGTTTATCTCGGTGTTCCTCCCGAGAGGTTTACTTATGGCGGCAAGAGCTATACTCCGCAGACGTTCTATGCCTCGTTGGGTCTCAAGGCCGACGACTATATACAGGTTACGGCTTTTCTGCATAAACCACTCTATTCCACTTTCGCTGTCGAGAGTCCCGACAACTGGCGTAACGACCATTCCTACAATGTCACCCTCGATGAGCTGCTGGACATAACAGACTACGCCATCCAGCATGGTTATCCAGTGGGGTGGGACAGCGATGTGAGTGAGCCCGGTTTCCGCCAGAATTCCCGCAATGGTTTCTGCGTGCTTCCTGCTACTGAGGTCTCAGGTTCCGATGTTGCAGGCAGCGATATGGCCCACTGGACGGGGATGAGTGCCAAGGATATTATGGACGAGTCGGCCAACCGTCCCACGCCCCAGCGCTGGGTGACCCCACAGGAGCGTCAATTGGGATGGGACAACCATGAAACCAACGACGACCACTTGATGCTTATCTACGGCATGGCCAAGGACCAGATAGGCAACGAATACTATATGGTTAAAAACAGTTGGGGTGCCTACAATGGCGACTACAAAGGTATGTTCTACGCCAGCAAGGCCTTCTTCCGTTACAAGACCATCACTATCCTTATCCACAAGGATGCGCTTTCGCGCGATATGAAGAAAAAACTCAACATCAAGTAAGTCAATCCATCTTATTATGAAGAATATCATTCTGTTCGGTGCCCCCGGCGCCGGTAAAGGTACGCAGGCCGGTCTGCTTGCCGAGAAGTTCGATCTTATACATCTATCCACTGGCGAGATGCTGCGACGCGAGGTGTCGCAAGGCACCCCGTTGGGAATGCGCGTAAAGGGTATTATGGAGCGTGGCGACCTGGTGGGCGACGATATTGTTGTAAACTTGATAGCCAAAGCGCTTGACAATGGTCGCAACGAGTTGCTTGACGAGTGGGACGAGCTGCGACTGCGCCGTGCATGCGGCATCGGCCCGGACGACCCACTGCCCGAGAAACCGCAGCCTTCCATTATCTACGACGGTTTCCCGCGCACGGTGCAGCAGTGCCAAATGCTGGAATTTCTTTTCCAAAAGAAACAACGCAAGCTCGATTGTGTCATCTCTATCGATGTGCCACAGGAAGAGCTGGTGCGCCGCATCCACGAGCGTGCACTCATATCCAACCGTAGCGACGATACTGAAGATGTTATCCGCCACCGTTTGGAGGAGTATGAGGACAAGACGCGGCCGGTGCTCGATTACTATAAGGTGTCGGGCCGATTGGTGTCGGTGGATGGTAGCGGAGAGATATCCGAAACCAACACCCGTTTGTGTCAGGTGCTGCAATATGTTTTGGCACAATAGCCGTGAGACGCAAAGGTGTCCGTAAAGCAAATACGCCCCGAAATGAGTCGGAGCGTATTTGTTTTTAGGGTATATAAAGACAATAGTTGGGTCTATTGGTTCCATTTGGCCACGCGGGCCTCCCATTCTTCGTCATCGTCGCACAGCCAGATGATGCCTTCCACAAATCCAATCAATGCCGGAATGCCTGTCCAGCAAAACACCACATCCAGCACGCCACGTAGTGTCTGTCCTGTGTAGAAATGGCCTACGCCAAAGTCCCCAAGCAGAATGTTCAAGATGCTTGCGGTGGTCTGGTCAGGGTGCAGCACATACTCTTCCATTAGGGTTTCTACATCCTGCTCTGAAGGGAAAGATGCATCCTTCAGTTCCATGGGCTGATAGTTGTCGTTGAGGTCTGATGCTGGACGCTCGGACATTTCGATGGTGGCGGAGCCTGTTGCACATGTTTCAACTGGCTCCTGCGCATTGGCCGTGGCCAGACAAAGAGTCAAGACCACCGCAAGTGAGATAACGTGTTTCATTGCTTTATTGTTTAAGATGTTTATATATGTCTAAAACTGTGATTGTGCAATCAATGTCGGTTTCGACGGAGAACCTATTGTTGATGGAATACTAAACTGCTGAACCCCATTTCTTGCATTTCCTCGTCACTGAGCTGAATGGTGATGGTAGGTTTGCCCGACGATTTGGAGTATGAGAAGTGCTCGATATCATCGTCTGTTTCAATTTTCAGAGTGCCGTGCTCCTTGCCGTCGAATGAGTAAGAGAAAAGGAATGTTTCGACATCCACCTCATCACCTTCCATTACTGACTCGTCCAGCATTCCGGTCGAATCGGAAACAAAAGTCATGAGGTATTCTCCGTGAAAACCATCCACTACAGACACGCTGGCTTCCCATTTGGTGCCGGCCAATTTCACTGTCTCTTTTTTGCAGGATACCGTAATCAGGGCTGCTGCAATTACAATAATTGCCATTAGTTTTTTCATTTCATTAGCCCTGCTACGTGTCGGGCGCAACTGTTGATTATTATACAATGATTTTGATATTCCAGTAGTTGTTATAAACGGAAGTTCACGCCTGTGCGTATTTGGAATCGTGGCCATGACTCGTCGCGGAAACCAGCCGTTACACCCACACTTCCGGTCCCTACGCTGCAATACACACTGCCCCATTTCCATGGCCAGTAGGCAATCCCAAGCCCCAATGTTATGCCGAGGTCCTGTGTGGTGTAGCCCACTCGTCCTATGCCATAGATGTCGTACCATTGGCTATTCACTCCCACCAAAGGCAGCAGATGCAGGTGAGCTTCGACACCCATCATCAGGTAAGGCTCGTTCACGTAGACGGATCTGCTCATGTAACCGGTGTAATTATCGGTCACTACCCTGTCTTCTCCTTCCGTCGAGCGGTGACACATGCGCAAGCCCCCGTGAATTGCTATGGTCCAGTACTTCCCCAAGTCGTATCCTACCCTTATGTCGATACTGTTGTTTGGGTGGTCCAGCAGGATGCCGGTGTTGCCATAATAGTATCCGTGGGTGATATTGTGGACAAATTCCGCGCCCACGGTCACTTTTGTCCAGTCAAATGATTTCTTCTCTTGGGCATGCCCCGAGGCAATGGCTGCCAAGACTATTATTATCAATGCGTACTTTTTCATTTCTAATTGTTGTATTGGTTTTTCTTTACAAACGGATTATTGCGCCCATCTTCATTGGGTATAGGCCCAGTGTACGTTCGTCGGCAATGATGGGAATGGTGGACAGTTGCAGGAATAAACTCCAATTGCCCCAGCCTACCGTCAGTCTCACATCCACCTTTGCGTTCACTTTCAGTTCCTGAACATCATGGATGTCGAAGGCCATTACGCCCCATGTAGTGTCCCCGTTGGGAGTGTAACTGTCGGGAACCCTGTTCCCTCTGACGTTAAAGTGACGTATTAGTTTCCCCTTCGACAATGCCATTCCCGGCACCACAGCCACACCCGCGTGGAATCCTTTTTTGTGGTTTTGGTCGGCGTAGTAGGTAAAGTAAAGGGGCAAGATTGCATAGTTGGTCACAAATCGGCTGTTCCATCCATCGCCCAGTTCTTGGCGACGGTATGTTATTTCCCCTATTTCGGGCAGGATGGAAAAACCGGTGTAGTGATACAGGATGGTGTTTATTTTGTTGGTTTGCACGGGAATGTCGGTTGATTCAACCCACGAAACAAAGGGGTGACGCAACGTGTATTCGTCCCTCTCGTAGCCCAATCCCAGCCCTATGGTATAGTTCCGCCGTGCCACGATGTCGTATGACAATTCTGCCTGTATGCTGCCGAGTGTCGTTTTGGTCGAGGCGGCATCCTCCCACGCGTTTCTTTCCCAGTAGGCAACTTCGCGGTAGTCGGGCACATATTCTGTTCCGGCCAGTCCATTTAGTGGACCTGTGCCCCAATTGTGGAATCCGCCCAGAACGCTGAGATGCACACGCTCTATGGGTCTGTATCTTCTTGTGATATTATTAATGTTGCCCCACTGGCGGTATTCGCCCTCTTTTATTCCCTCCCACTTGCCGTTTCGGCTTCCCACCACGAGGAGTCCGTTACGCCAATGCTCTTCCGAATATTTGGGACTGGTGTAGCTGCTGCATCTCACAATTCCGAAGTCATGCGCTCTCAAAATAATCTCGTCGGAGTGTATGTGCCGTTCGGCTTTCAATGTGCTGTGCCCGGACGACTGCAATACCAGTCTTTTGTATTGTAACGAGTCACGGCTGTTGGCCGAATTGAGCGTCACGCTACTATAGTCTTCCGCGGCTATATATAGGTCGTTTTTCTGTAGATGGAGTTCAACAAATAGAACCGTTGGGTAACTCAATATGCCGATGTTTCCATAGCCGTAATTCGAGTCAAACACTTTTATCAAACCATTGGGCAAAGTGGCTGTATCGGCGGCGGAGGTAACAAAAAACGCCACATAATCAGTTGTGTCCTGCACAATGGTTACTTGTGCATTGCCGAATGAGGCAACAGTCAGACCTCGGTAATCCGGTAGTTCGAGGGTTTGCCTCATCATCACTGGCTGGTATTGTGCTATCAGTGGCCACGATGCAATTGAGAGGATTGTTATCAATAGTATTTTTTTCATGATATTTGATGTTATCGTATTACAGATTCTTTTATAAGCTTGCCAGTATGGGTTCAAAAAGGGTTTCGCTGAGCGATTTTTTGTTCTTCTCACTGTATTGTACCAGTCGGTTGCTGTGTGCCACAATGGTGTCTACCTGCCTGTGCGGCCATTCCATGGATTTGGATACGGTCTGGGCTATTAGTTTTTCGGAATGGGTAGGCCCGGCTGTTTCGACAGCTTCAAGCTGCTGCGGGGCCATCGGCTCGACTTCAGGTGCAGTAATAGTTGCTGTACTGGGTATCGGTGTATTCCGCAGGGGAGTGCGCACCGATGCTCTGAGATGGGTCTTTGAGGTCGGTGGGGTTTCCAGTACTGGTTGCAAGTGGGCGGTGTCTGGTTTTGGTGTTTCTGTCTCGGCCAACGTGGGGCCAACGGAGGTGGAATCGCTCTCTGAACCTCCCCATATCCATATCCAAAGCGTTGCAATCACCACTACAGCCACTGCCGCCACGCGTTGCCATGTTTTCCAAGTCATTGGTTCGCTGACATTGGAGGAATTGATGGCCTTCATCAGTTCGTCGTCGCTGATTAGCTGGTGGCCGTCCATATTGCTACGCTGCTTGTCCCATAGCCGTTTCATGCTGTCCAGTTCTCCTGTAGGCATGCTTTTGTGCAATTCATTCCTTTCCATCGTGTACCATTTTTTTCAGTTTTTCTTTAATGCGGTGCAGCCGTGTCCTTATATTGGCCTCCGAGATGCCCAACACTTGTGCCATCTCTTTTCCGCTTGCATCATCCAGATACATAAACACGAGTTTCTGCTCATCTTCGTCCAGCTGGTGAATCAGTTCGTACATCCGCGCCAGCTCCTTTTGATCATCTTCGTCCACAAAGGTTTCGGCCATCTCGGTTGTGAGCTGTGTGGTGAAAGGCGAATTTTGTAGTTTGCGGTAGTACTGTAGTCCGGTGTTCAATGCCACTTTGTATATCCATGTCGCCTCGCTGCTCCCTTGGCGGAACCCGCCATATCCGCGCCACAGATTGCATAGAATCTCTTGTTTGAGATCCTGCACTTCGTCGTGCCTCTGGCGGGTGAACGAAAGGCACACCCGATAGATGAGTGCCTCGTTGCGTTTTGCCATCGACATGAACGCTTCTTCTGTGGTTTGAATTTTATGCATCATTCGCTATTATTAGATGCAAAAATATGGAAAATGTTACAAACCATCGTGATTTTTTTTCTCTCAGAGCTATACAATCTTGGTACTCAGCTAATGTCTTGATACAAATTGTAACGGATTCCATTGCTTTTGTGAGTTTATATAGTCACCACCGAAGTGCGTTAGATTGCAAATATACCCTCGTAAGACTTAAAGTGTGCTTGCCATTGTGGGTAATTATTTTTTAGGTTACTCAATAAAAAGGGCCGAAGTCCGTTATGTCAAAAAAAGAATAGATATGCTACAGATTGGTACTAAAGCCCCTGCTTTCGAGGGGATGGACGAGAATGGAAACCGTGTGAAACTGGCCGACTTTGCTGGCAAGAAGCTGGTACTTTATTTCTATCCCAAGGACAGCACGCCCGGTTGCACTTCCGAGGCATGCGACCTGAGGGACAACTATCAGCGTTTCCTGGCTCTGGGATACGAGGTGCTTGGCGTGAGCCGCGACTCGGCAGCGTCGCATCAACGCTTTATTGAGAAATATCAGTTGCCTTTCCATCTTATCAGCGATACCGACCTCACCATTCTCAAGGCCTACGAGGCTTGGGGGGTGAAAAAAATGTATGGCCGCGAAACCGAGGGTACACTTCGCACTACTTACGTCATTGATGAGAACGGCGTGATTGTGGATGCCATAGGCAAGGTGAACACCAAGAACCACACGGCTCAGTTGTTGAAGGACTGACCTGAGAGTAAAGGAACTGGACTATGATGACACAGGTATGGCTGAGTGCTGCCGGACTGAGTTTGGCAACGGTTATCGGTGCCATAATCGGTTTTGGCATCAAGGAGCTGCCCCATAAGTGGAACGATGCGGTGCTTGGGTTCTGTGCCGGCGTGATGCTGGCGGCGGCCACTCTCGGACTGATTGTCCCCGCAGTGGAGCAGGCTGGTGCCGCCGACTGGTGGCTGGCAGTTGTGGGAGTTGCTGTGGGCGCGTTGTTCTTGAATCTGCTCGACTTTGTGACTCCGCACATGCACAAGATTACAGGCCTTGACCAGGAGGAGCATCGCAACAATGCCTCTCTGAACCGCATATTGCTTTTTGTCATGGCCGTGGCTTTGCACAAACTGCCCGAAGGTATGGCAGCTGGTGTGGGTTTCAATGCCGAAGAGACCGGCGATGCTTGGGCTGTGACATTGGGCATTGCCTTGCAGAATATTCCCGAGGGCATGGTGGTGATAGCCCCGTTGCTGTTGGCAGGGGTGAAAAGGATGCGCGCGTTCGTCATCTCGCTGGCCATAGCGCTGCTCGAGGTGGTGGGTGTTTGGATAGGTTACGGCATGGGTGCCATTTCTACCTACCTGCTGCCGGTAATGCTCGCCTTTGCCGGAGGTGCCATGTTGTATGTGGTTAGCGATGAGATGATACCCGAAACTCACGCCCATGGCTATCAAAAGTTGGCCACTTACTCGCTGATTGCGGGTTTTATGGTGTTGACGCTTATTATTACGTTTATTGAATAGCAAGAGCGCGAACGGGCTTTCCGTCCATTGTCTTGCAACAGGATTAAAAAAGAGTAATATGTATTCTGAAGTGTTTTCGGTTGCGGTGCTGCTGTTGGTGTGTTTTGTTGTGTTGATTGTCCTCGATTTGGCAGTTGCTGGTGTGCTTGCACTTGTGGCCGGGTTGTCGTTCAAGCGGTGCTTTTTATGGGGACTGCTGTCGTTGGCAGTGCCGGTACTGTTGATGGCCTACGGATTGCTTATTGAGCGCAACTGTTACAGGGTGAATAGGGTTGAGTTGGAGTTCGACTCGCTCCCGGAGGCGTTCGACGGCTATAAGCTTGTGCATCTGTCGGACATCCATTCTCGGTCGTTCCGCTATCGGGCCAGCTCGTTGCAGCGGGCGGTGGACAAGGTGAACAGCCTGGATGCCGACATGATTGTCTTCACAGGCGACCTTGTTACCATTGAGCCTTCGGAGTTGGATGTGACCGAACCCGTATTGAAAGGTTTGAAGGCGCGGGACGGCGTGGTGTCCGTGCTGGGCAACCACGATTACTGCACCTATATCAATCGTGGCACCAGCGGCATGAGTCCCGAGCAGGGCCGAACCGTACTGGTGGAGCGGGAGAAGGCAATGGGTTGGAAACTGCTGCTCAATCAGAACCTCATACTGCATCGGGGCAACAGCCGGATGGCCATTGTGGGGGTGGAGAACACCACCACCTCGCCCCATTTCCCTTCGCGTGGTGATTTGGGCAAGGCCTTGCTTGGCACCGACGGGTTGTTCAAAATCCTTTTGAGCCACGACCCCACCCATTGGGATCATGGGGTCAAGGGCAAGGATATTGCCTTGATGCTGTCGGGACACACTCACGCCATGCAGTTCTCGCTGTTGGGTTGGAATCCCATAAAGCATTTCTATCGGCAATACAAGGGATTGTATCGCTTCAAAAACCAATGCCTCTATATCAATATCGGTCTTGGCGAGACTATTTTCCCGGCACGCATCGGTGCTATGCCCGAAATTACCCTTATCGAACTGCGAAAGACGAAGACAATACAGTAGCGATAGCTAATGATTATAGGAGGATAGCGTATGACACTGAAACAACTGTTTTTGAAAATATGGCCTTTCGTCAAGCCTTACCGCTGGCTGGTGGTGCTTACATTGCTGCTCACCTTGGTCGGCTCGCTGATGGCACAGGTGAACGCTGTGGTGCTGGACCGCGCTGTGGATGCCATCAACGCCTTGTTGCATGAGGAAGGTGGCTTCGAGTGGGGCAAAGCGGCAAAGCTGTTGCTGGTGGTCAGCGCGGTGCTGTTGGGCAAAGAGTTGCTGTCGGCGGTATTCACCTTCGGACAGCGCATCTTTGGCGAGAAGATTCGCATCAACGTCAGTCGCGACTTGTCGCTACGTGTGGTGGACCGCATCCTGCAGTTCCGCATGGCTTATTTCAGCAACGATGGTAACGAACCCGGCAAGCTGCAAACTCGCATCGACCGGGGCGTGATGAGCCTTAGCAACACTGTCAAGAATTTCTTTATCGACATTTTGCCTCTTTTCACCAGTGCGGTGATGGCATTGGTGCTGATGTTTGCGGCCAATGTCTATGTGGGGCTGGTGGCTTTGGCTATCATCCCTGTCTACTTCTTTATTACCGCCCGTCAGGGGGTAAGAATGAAGGGTTGGCGTCGTCGTGTGTTCGGCACCCATCAGGCGTTGAACCACGGCATTATGAACATCCTGGAAAGCATGGGTGTCATCAAGTCGTTCAACCGCGAACGTGTGGAGGCCGAACGTCAGGCCCGACTGCAGAACGACTCTACCGACCAGCAAATGGCAACACGCCGCATCAGTTTCCTTTTCGAGGGATTAAAGACCTTTGTCGAACAGATAGGAACTGTGCTGATTATTATTCTGACTGCCTATCTTGTGCTTATCGATTATCCCGGCATGAGCATAGGTAAAATCATGTATCACGTGATGCTCTTCGCCAATGTGTCTGCACCCATCAGGCAGCTGCACCGCATCTACGACGACATGAACGATGCTCTTATCTATGCCGAGGGCTTCTTCTCAATACTGGATGCCGACAGCGAGATGGAGCAGAGTGGCTCGTACAAACCCGAGCGGGTGAGGGGCGACATCGTCATCAGCCATGTCGATTTCACCTATGGCAACGGCAACAAGGCTCTGCACGACTTGAATATGGAGATTCGCAGTGGCGAGATTACCGCCTTTGTGGGACTGAGCGGAGCCGGTAAAACCACCATTGTCAATTTGCTGGATAAGTTCTATCAACCCGACTGCGGCACCATTACCCTCGATGGGGTGGACCTCAGGGAGTGGGACACCCAGTATCTGCGCGACAATGTGGGTCTGGTGCTACAGAAAAACCATATTTTCGATGGCTCGATAGAAGAGAACATACGCTACGGCAACCCCTCGGCCACACACGAGCAGGTGTTGGAGGCTGCGCGTCAGGCGTATATCTACGACCAGGTGATGGCTCTCCCCGATGGCTTCAATGCCAAGGCTACCCAGCTCTCCGGTGGTCAGCAGCAGCGTATTGCCATTGCCCGCATGTTTCTGAAAAACCCGCCCATCATTTTCCTCGACGAACCCACGGCCAGCCTCGATGCTGTGGCTACCGAGCAGATAAAGAACAGCCTGGACGCCATTAAGCGGGGACGCACTGTGGTGGTGATTTCCCATAGTTTGGGACAGATTATCGATGCCGATACGATATATGCCTTGCAGAAAGGGCATGTGGAGCAGAGCGGCACTCCCGACGAGGTGTATCGGCAAGGGGGTATCTACAAGGAAATATTCGATGCCTCGGCCCGCAGTCTGAATATCGACAAGATAGCCCACACGCTGAATAACGATAACTGATCCCCTCGGCCCATTGTGGATGAAAGCGAAAGGCACCGTATTGCCTAGAGCCTTTTTTCTCCCAGATCGGTCATTAGGGTTAACTTGATAATGGTGAGGAGTCTTCTTTAAATCACCCCAACGGGGTGTGATATGAATAACACCGTACAATTTGGGTTTACCCAGCTACAGAATGCCAATTTGCTGCATCATGCTGCGGTAGTAGGCTGCTTTCTCATTCAAAGGCATAGGGAATGCCCGCGAGGACGATGGCATGCGCCATAGCCGCATGGGGCGACCGCCCAGCGAGAAGTTGTTGCTCTCGCCTATCTTGGGCAACGGCACCCCGTAGTCCTCGGTGAGCACAGAGAAGCTCTTCTGTCCGGTGCATACCAAGTCGTGGCACAGTGGCAGCTGCGACAGCAGGGCCTCAATGTCGGTTTTCTCCACTATCTCTAAGTCTTTGTCCGAGGCGTTGCCCGATAGGCGGCGTACAGCAGTGGCGGTATCGAACAAGGCAATGCCACGCTCGTTCAGTAGCCGCTCAATGTCGTCCTTACGGAACGTCTTGTTTTCCAAGCCCACCAGTCTGTTGTGGTCGCCGAAGAATACTTCCCCGAATATTTCCCACATCATGTTGGTGCGGTTGGGGTAGAAAAACTCCATGCACCACCGTTTCCGTGGTGGAGGAAAACTGCCCAGCATCAGCAGCCGTGCATTGGGCGGCAGGAAAGGCTTCAGCGGGTGCCGCTCGACGGGGACGTTCTCTGTTTCTTTCATAATAATCTATCTTCTGCTATCCGATGCTTCTCTTATGTTGTTTTTAAAGAATTATTGCAATGATGATAATGACAATAATTACAAATAATTGGGATAAGATAATATTCTCAAATGTGCCCAGAATTGGAACATTGGGGAACCAGCCGTCAACGCAGTCTAACTCGTCTTGGAAACTGGTTTTGCACCCGCGTGCCAACCATCTTATAAATGCTCCAATTATAGCTGCAGCACCAAATCCCATATTAGTAACGATTTGTTCTCTTTAAAACTACTAATTATAATTCATCATATTTTGCAGTCTTGCCTTTGGCTTTTTCAACAGGATATTTTTGTGCGTTCTTTTCAATCTTTTTTAGGCAAATGTCTCTGACATTAAGATTGCATTTGTCAGCAAGCATGATTGCACAAAGAAAGACGTCTGCTAATTCTTCTTCTATCTTGTTTCTGTCTGCGTCCTCTGCATTTTTCCACAAAAAACATTCGTTGAGTTCAGATGCCTCTATGGATATGCTTAAAGCAAGGTTTTTTGCGTCATGAAATTGTTCCCAATCTCTATCGTTATTGAATTTTTTTAGTATACATGATATTTCCTCAATATCAGATTTTGAATTACTAACCATAAATCAAGGTATAAAAGGGGTTGTTCCATTTCGTTTTCATGCTGCAAATTTACACAAAAATTTTCGATTTATACACAGACGAATAAAAATAATTGGCAACGCGGTCAAGGTCAGGCAAAAGAAAGCCGCATGTTTGGCGTTTTATATGCAAAACGAGCTTAGTCCAAAG
>Ga0247611_10003443_pt1 | contig 23453 bp, 18 predicted proteins | sample 177DNAGHGhighgp2_FD_192422 | JGI IMG/M metagenome (GOLD analysis project Ga0247611, IMG submission 192422) | Sheep rumen microbial communities from Palmerston North, Manawatu-Wanganui, New Zealand - 1770 DNA GHGhigh gp2 | ecosystem: Host-associated > Mammals > Digestive system > Stomach > Rumen... | reverse complement strand
ATTCTTATAATCAATTTTATTTAATATTTTATATAAAACTGGATAACCTAAATTTAATAACTCATAAGCATATTGATTTCCGAATGAATAGATATCTTCATCTTCAGTTTCTTCTTCATCATGACCTTTATTAGTATTTAAAATTAAAACTGGTTTACTTGCTGCATTAATAATAGCACTATCATAAGCATCTGCACTATCACATACAAATTCAGTAAATTTAGTATATAATGTATAAGTTTTGCCATCTACTGGTGTTCCGGCAGATTCTGGTATATCTATTTCTTTGCCTGCACCAATATATTCATAGTAGTAACCAGCACTATCTTCAGCAATATGATATTTTACTAAGCTTGCTCCAACAAGTTCACCTATTTTAATTTCTTCTGCTTTTGCTGAAGTTTTATCATATGCTGAAAAGCCATACATTTTTCCATCATTAATATAAGCAGCTTTAAGTCCTGCATATTCTGTATAATCGTCAGGAATATACTTTCCTTCAGGTAACATTTCAACAGTTGGTGCAACTGCTACAAGTTTACCCTTATATTTTTTAAGTCCTAAGCCAACAACATCAGCAAAGTCACTCGCTAATCTAAATTCAATTACTCCATTATCATCTAATGTAAGTCCTTTTGATTCTGCTTCTTCAATAAAAGTAGCATAATCATTCATAACAAAACCAGGAACAACAACTCCAAAGTTATTATATCTAGGATTACCAGCAGATGTATAATCATGTTCTAAAATGACAATATTTGACATATTTAGGTTTCTCCTTTATTAATTAAAAATTTTAATCTAATTAATTTAGCTGATTTATTCTTGATTATCATCAAAATTAATTACTTCTTCTATCTCACCAGTAGTACCAATTTTATCTGTAACATCAATATCAACTCCACCAATCTTTCAGTTTTGTCTATATGGAATACTAAATAAGAATCCATCTTGAAGTTCTATTTGAATTGATCAGCGTGTAAATTGTCCAGCAAATAATCGCTCTGAGATATCGCTAGTATCAGAGACAGTTGATAAAACTCTTAGGTTTGCAATATGTTTTATATTAGTGTTATTATATGGAATTTCTATATAAATAACTGGATTATTTATTAATTTAAATAAAAAGTTTCTAACATATTCATCGCCTTGATCTGCTTTTTTAGTAAATATATCTAATTGATACTGTGCTTTAATTGGTATAACATTAAACTGCATTGTTTGCATGTCTGTTTGCATTAATTTTAAACCATCAAATGATTTAACATTCTTTATATTTAATAATAATTCAATATCTTTATTTCTTGATAATGCAATAACAGGTAGCTCAATTGGCTTATCTTTTGTATCATCAGCATGCATTTCAAATAATCTTTTAGTCTCATTAGGATTTAAAACTCTAAGATTACTATTATCTGGAATTCATTTCTTAAGCTTAGCTACTATAGCATCATCATAATATCTAATTGCCATGGTTAACTCCTTTCAACTTTATTGTTTGGCAAAAGCATATTTAAATATATTACTTTTGCCACTTACCATTGTGCCATAATTTATAAGTCTAAACAGCATATCTGCTTTTTTATTAACAGTGGTTATAACTATATCATTATCTTGATTTATATTATAAATAATATTACGATATACATATAATGCTGCAGCTCTAAGGGTTAATCCAGTATTTTTTTTAAGAAATATAGATAATTGTATATCTTCTGAGCCATAGCCATATAACATTAAGCGTTTAAAAATAGACATTTTAATTTTTGGTAATACTTTGTATACATCATCAGCTTTATTAGTTCTAATTGTAATTAGCATTTTATAAATTTGCCGCTTTTGCAATATCTTCTATTACTTCATGTAAATTGTTTTGGTCAATATTTAAGCTTGAAGTAATATTTGCATATTTTTTAGTATTACTTACATCATATCTACTATTTTCACTAATCTTATACTTATGCATCATGTCTAAAGCTTTGTCAGTCGGACCTTTTGAAGTATATAGGTATAAAATAAAATTAATTGCTTCCTTTTTATCTTTTCCTAATCTATCAATAATATTTTGTCCACTAGCTTTGAATGTAGCTTTACCCTTAGTATCTTTTGACTTATTTTTAATGCACTTGTCAATTTGGGCCCTGACTGTTGAAATATCCTTTATTTGAGCAGTCTCATCTTTGTTAATAATACCAATTCCTTTAGTATTAGTGTTAGCAAATTTATTTCTAATTTCAGCTAAGTTAAAATTACCCTCATTAGGATTACTATTATTAATTATATATTTAGCAAAGACTTCAGGATCTCCTGGAGCATAAAATATATCAGTTATAAAGTCACCCTTAAAGTTAAGATAGCATAATGCTAGAGAATCACTACTAAATTGAACAGCACTTTTATAAGCATCAAATATAATATTTTGTGCTTCTAAATAACTGTAGATAGTAGCTGGTTCAAAATCTCTAATAAAATTTGGTCTATCAATTAGGTTTACCCATTGATCCTTTGAATTTTTTGTATCATTTTGGCTATGTTTAAGCATAGTTGCATCAATAAAGTTATTTAAATATGCATTATGAATTGCCATATATTTTAAGCTAGTAAGTGATTTATCTTCTAATAGTTTTATATTATTTTTTAGATATGTTATAAAAGGGTTTTGGTCAGCTGTAAAGCCAAGTGTTAATAATTCATTAGTAAATGGTTTTCCTAATAATTTTACTTGTGTACTTATTTCTTGACTATATTTACCACCCTTTGGACCCCATTCTGTTTGATAGTAATCTTCCCAAATAGCAGTTGACTCATCTGCAGTTTTAGCTTGTTTTAATAATAGCTCTCAGTCTTTTAAAGTTGATTTTGTATTTTGTGTAGCTGTAGGTGGATTATTTTTTATTAATGTTCTGACAGCTACCATCATTTCGGCCCAGCCAGTATTATTATCTTGTTGGTCTATATCAACCTTAAATTCTGGTGTGATATTGTTATTATAATCAGTATAGTCAGTATTATAAATTTTTGAATAACAGCTGATTATTTTTTCCATAGTAGGAATTAGAGCTGTTAATTGGTTTAGTGTTGTAACATTTCAAGTTACTGCTGTTGTTACTAGTGAAGCTAAAAACTTTAATGTTATTGTACTTGCATCAAATATTTTAGAGCCATTAGAACCACTATTTGCTCATGCATTAAAATATATTTGTGATTGTACAACTTTTTCAGGTCTATTTATTCCAAATAATTCAATATGTAATAATCCAGACGCAATTGTATCAATAGATAGTTTATTAGGGTCGCTATTACCTGTTATATCTACAATATCGAATACAGTTTTTATTTGTTGATTTTCTTCAATAGCTATATCAGTATGTTTAAATGTAAAACATCTAATAAGCTTTAAAATTGTCTCTTTAAAATTTTCAACGCTCTTATTAAGTATATCAGCTTTAGCAGGTTCTACATAATATTCAGTTTGTGCACCTAATAAATCATCTAGTTTTTTACCTAAACCCTTAGGGATTTTTGTAAGATCTTCTATTACCTTTTTTAGCTTTGCAGGCTCTGTAAAATCTATAAATTTATGATCATGGTGTGTTGTTGCATTGGCAATAGCATTAGCCATACTACCATCACTCTCATCACCTCAGGCATTAGTTAAATCATCATATAATTGCTTATATTTTAAAAATGTGTTATACCACATATTTAGATTTGTGGTGCCTTCTCATGCTTGCTTAAATGTTGGATCTTGCTTTGCAGTTTCTACCAAATCTTTTAGATTTTTTGCAATTTCATTATTTAGTAATTTTTCAATAATACCTGGTAGTCCATCAATACTTGAATTGTTTGGAATTGCTCTTATTGCTGTCATTAATTTATTTAATGCATTCATTTCTGTTGATTTTGTTTTTTTAGACTTAATATTAAGCTTAGCAACATCTATATTTTTTATATTAGCATTAATAGTTTCTAATGCAGGCAGTATACTTTTAAATAGCTTAGCAACTTCAGCTGACTTATTTTTTAAATCTTGAGTTGTATAAGCTTCAGTAAGTATTTTCTTACTTTCATTTAGATTAATTTTTCTAATATTAACATATCTTTTCATTAATCGTCCTCCTCATTATCTACTAATAATGTAAAATTATCATGAGAAAAGTCTTCAATATTATTTCTTTCTTCAATATCTCTGTATTCAGGAGCAATTTCACATGCAATACTTGCAGGATATATCATAATATTTTGCATACTAATTACACGGAATAGTCTACCTTCAGCTTTATCGAGTCCAGATGGAACTGTGAATAATGCTCCAACTTGTAGATTTTCTAGATCATAAGGCACATGAATCATAGATGATCCTTCTTGTAATTCTGTTACTCATCCTTGTTTTTTTAATGTTTTTTGATTTGGATATTCATCAAAAATACAACCAACTGAAATTGGAGGATAATAATTAGTGTCCAGATCACCACGGTTATCAAATGTTTTTCCAGGCATTGGTGCTCTGTATTCACATGTAATACCTAATAATCTTACTGCTTCCTTGAAGTAGAAACGATGCAATTTTATTGAGTTATTATATAAAATTCCATAATCTTTTTTATTATCAGACATTATAATAAACTCCTTTACTTTAAGTGAAAAGATTGGTTGGCCATAATAAGCCGACCAATCTTTCTTTTAATTTTACTTATTTTCTACTAAGCCTTCAATAAGCTTATTATTTGTAGTATATTTATAGCTAAATGATTCTGCAATTAAATTTTTATTATTGATTGCACATACTAAAGTAAACTTACTATTAGTACCTAATGACTCATTAAGACCTGTTAAAATAACTTTATTATTTTCTTTCTTAGCTTCTGTAAATGTATATGCAATTTTCTTAGATTTAGCAGAATGGAATGTAATTAATCCTTCTAAAACTAAGTTCTTATTTTCATCTAATGTGCATTCTTTTAATTTAAATGTTCTAATATTATTATATACTTTTAATAAAGATTCAGTAATAATTGATTCTACTTTACATTCATCAATATCATCAATGTCAGCTTCAAAATCAATAGTGTCTTCATCTACAGATTCTTTTACATCAGAGTCTGATGCTATAATAGCTTCAATTTCTTCATCATTAACTGGTTTACTTAATTCATTATTAATTAAGCTATCAACATCAGCTTCAGTGAATTTTACATCTTTTAAAGTTTCTACTTTAGCTTCATTTAATGATTTATTTTCAGACTTATTTTCAGTTGCTAATTCACTATTCTTTTCAGCATCTTTTTGAGCTTCAGAATTATTTAAAGACTCAGAAGTAGCATCAATGTCATCCCATTCATTATTAGCTTCAATAGCATCTTCATCATCATGATCAGTAATTTTATCTATTGCTTTTTCAATTATATCGTAAGCTTTATCTAAATGGTTATCAATACAAAGTTGAGATAATTCACCTAGTTTAAGATATCCAAGTGCATATGGATTTGGTTTAACTTTTCCATCATTAATCATTTGGCAGAATTCTAAATCATTATTATAAAGTTTACCTTCTGTTAATGATTCAACAATCTTAGCTTCACAATAACCATCAGTTATAGTATATTCAACATCTTTACCATATTTGTCTTTAACTATTTTCTTTACTTCTTCAGCTTTTTTCTTACCATCGCTTAAACACCAGAATTCTGCATGGCCTTTTTTCTTTAATTGAATAACAGCATCATCGATGTCTCTACCATAATAGTCGTCGTCATCTCTCTTATCTTCATTTAAAGATTCATTTGAAGGTTCATTTAAGTGATAGATAGAAATATTTAAATATCCATCTTCATCAAATAGATCAGTTTCATTTTGTTCTGTAGCTTCTTTAACTACTTCATCAATTGATTGACAACCTTCTGTAGAAAGTGCATCAGGACTCCAAATTTGATATCTATATTTAGCTGTATCTAAGTTTGATAAAACAGCATTTACTAGCTCAGTTGCCTTAGCAATAGTGTTTTCATCAAAATTAAAATTAAATGAAATATCACCTACAACATCTCTAGCAGCTTCATCTTCTGCAGTATCAGTTGTAACAGCTAAATCAGCACGAATGTCTGCAGGAATCTTATTTACAAGTTCAGCTAATAAATCATTTTCTTCATCTTTAGCAATATCTTCATTTAAAGTTCTGTTCTCAGATTTGTTTTCAGTAGCAAGTGCACTATTTTTTTCTGCTTCTTTTTGAGCATCTGATAAATTTAAAGATTCATTCTTGTTTTCTTCTTCTGTATCTAAATTAAGATCAAACTCTTCTAAATCATCTTTTTTATTTTCTTCTGCATTTTCTTCAGCAGGTTGTTCTTCATTATTAGCTTCTTGCTCTTCTTCATTATTAGCTTCTTCAGCAGGTTGTTCTTCTTCAGTAGAATTATTATTCTCTTCTGCAGCTTGATAATTAGCAGTTTCTTCTGGAGAAATATTATCAACTTTACCAATTAAAGTATATCCAGAGTTATTTCCACAGTGTTGACAAGTTTCATTAACATTTACAGTATTAGGATCATCTTCACTTTCTTCAATATCTTCTTTATCCTTATAGAATAAAGTCATACATTGAGGACATTGAATAATATATTTACCAACATAAGATGGTAATAAATCTTCTGGAGATTCTGCATCTAAGTCAACGATCTTTTCAATTCTTGCTAACTTAGCTTTTGCAATTTCATCATCTCTAACATCTTTTGCATCAGCAAGATCTTCACTGTCATTAACATCATAGTAATCTTCAATTAATAGATCAGTTTTTAATTTTTTAGTAAATGCTTCACTTAGATCAATTCTGTTTGATCTGATTCCACCTTTTGGCTTAGCATAACCAATTTCATCAAGTGCTTTAAATGCAGCTTCTAAATCAAATTTTGTTACTTGTTCTTTCATTTATATATTTCTCCTTTTTTAATCTATACAGAATGTTTGATTTGTATGAACCCTTAGAATTTCTCTAAGCTCTTTTAATTCGGTATTTCCTTCTTCCAATAACTTTTCGCCATCCATAGGCCAAGGTGTATTAGAAAGTGTAAATCTTGTTCTTATTCTTCCAAGCTCAAGTTTTGTTTGAGCAATACTCATTCTCATTAGGATATCAGCCCAATAATCATCTTTAATATCTTCAACTGATTGTAATTTTGGAATATATTTAATTGTGATTCTTGCTGATGTATTAAGTCGGTTATTTATATACAATTTACCAGTATCTTTATCTTCTTCAAAATCAAGATCTGTAGATAGTGTATTTTGTATTTGGCCCATAGTACTTCATGCTGCATAATTTAATACATAGTCTTGAAGGTTATACATTGTACCGCCATTACTAAATATCATTCATTGTTGTGCATATACTGGGTCAATTAGTTGGTCTGCTTGAGAAGTTCCTGTATCACCATATCCTTGTGTTCTATAAACATTTACAACAGTACTTGAATTAAATGTAGATAGATCTATACAAGATGCAAATGGAACAGTTATTAATTTTGTTTCATCATAATATCTTGCAAGTTCTCTTAATACTTTTTGTACTGCACGGATAATAACAGTGTCTTCAATTTCAAGTTCAAGTAAACCACCAGTTAACTCGAATTTAATCTCATCTAGTACATCTTCCATTTTCATAATGTAATTTCTCCTAGACAACATAATCAATTAATTTAGCTAAAGTTATATTTAAAGTTATAAAAAATATTTTAATTAAAAATAAAAAGCCTAATAGTTGCTAGGCTTTTTAAAAATATAAGAATGTATCTTTAGTACCAACATAAGTTGTCTCTGGATTTTTTCATCTCTTACTTCATTCTAGTTCTATATTATGTTTAATACTAGCTATATCAAAATTTCCATTTTTAAAGTTACTAATATAAATATCAGTTTTTCTTTGTAAATCACCATACTCTATATCTTTAGTCATTCAAGTAGATTTGTGATTTTTCTTATATTCTGCTTTATGTTGTACAAATTTAAAAAGATTATTTGTTTTAAATTCTTTATCAGTAAACATATAATGTAAAAGATTTGGGAAGGTTGAATCTTCATAACCTTCATTTTTTTCTGGATCAATATCTACCATTTCAACGCGGCTATAAATTCATTTAGAAACTGCACAAAATGTTAGTGCTCAACCATATTGAATAAATGAAAAGCCTTCTGGGTGTTTATCAATTTCTTCAAAATATTTTTGAGGTGCATTATCTGTCTTAGTCTCTAATACAATATCATCATCACACATAATTAGATAGTCATAATCAGTTTCTAGAAATTTTGTTCTTAGCATTTTTCTTGCACCTAGAATACCAAGTTTATCAAATTTATAAATTAATGTATGTTTTACAAAGTCAGGCACTTGATAGTCTTTTCAGTTTTGAGCTATAATTAAAAATTCTATTTCTTCTCCAAATAAATCAATTAGATGTTTAAATGTTTTATTTAGTCGTTCAAGTCTTTGATTTCGATGCGTTAGTTCATCTGGAAACCAAGATATGATTCCAAAAACTTTTTTCATAATTTAATTTTTCCTTTCAATATTAGCTAGAAGTATAAGTAATAATTTGATTGCCCATCAGCGCGACTATTAGCTTGCTTAGATATCACTTCATTGGGCTTAACTTCAACTGTATCTTGATAGTCATTTAATTCATATTTACTTTTAAAATTAAAGTTTAATTTAAATTGTTTACGAAGACTTTCGTTTTCATAAATATTTGTACCATCAGCTGTGTCATTTACACAAAGCATATTAGCTGAATGTAAAACATTGTTAATTGTTTTAGTACTTGCATTGCTTGCAAGATAACCAAGTTTAAGATTTGAAGCAGCTTGTTTATTGTGTTTTAATAAATATAATGAGTAAAGATAGCATGTATAGTTTTTAGTTTCTCTAAAACGTGATAAACTATTATAAATATTTTGCTTATTTTCATTAAAGCAAGCAGTTCATAATGATTTTAAATAAGGCCTAAATTCATGATCTAATCTAAAATATGGAATAGCCTTTGTTGTTTTATAGATTAAATCATGATTATTTTGACACATTTGTCACCAAGCATGACTAGTTGTTGGGTCTTTTGTTTCTGTAATTACATTAAATAAGCATGTATTGCTTTGTAAATTAAAGAATTGATCTTGAGTCATTTTTGATCAAGCATAGAAATCATCATTAGCATAAATAAAGTGTTCTGCTAAGCCGGGAATATTATGCAAGAACAGCTCAATAACACTACTATTAAATGTCGGTAAATATTCTTTTGGTATAAATTGCTCATGAGTAACTACTCTAACTTTTGTTGTATCTAATCAAGTTGGCACTTGACTTTCTGACATAACTAATAAATGTATATTATTAATTCATGGCATATTTTTTTCTATTGCCCTAAAGAAATATCTAAAGAAATTGTCTTGAGATCTAAAGCGCATTGTAGCAGTTGTTTGAGTAGTTTCCTCTATACCAGTTTTATATTTGTAGAAAGCTTCTTGCCAATTAGGATCTGTGTTATCAACATAAGGAACAACTAAATCAATATTAAAACTTTTTTTAAGATTTTCTATATGCACTAGTTCAAGACCTAAATTATATTTTTTTATTACATCATTAATAAAATTATAATATTTAATATACTCAGAATATACACTGTCTCGCATATAGTAAGTTTTATTAAATGGAGCATTTTTATATGTGACATAGTGTTTGATTTTTATATCTTTATCTTTACCACCAAAGTCTAAATAGGTATTATAAACATTTTCTTTACCAGCAATATTAATTTCATATTCACACGGTAAGTGCAGCTCTGATTTTTTCATTCAGTTTCTAAGATAATAAGCTAATATGTTTTGATCATTTCATTTAATATTAGTTGGTAATGTATTAGCTAATTCTAATATATCATTATATAATTTAGTAGATGGAGAAAATACAAACATACCAGCACAAAACGCAGACTCACCAAGTGAGTATTCTTCTGGTCTAAAATGAACAGGCGCACAGTCTTCAACAGAGGAGAAGTCTGGTTTTTCAAATAGGTCATCAATATTATGAAAGACTAACATATCGGAATCTAGATAAACACATTTGTTAAATTGTGTTAAGCCAAGCAAAGCAAGTTTATTAGAAGCTTGTTGGTACTTATTTACCATACCAAGTTTTTGGCTTCTTTTGATAAATGGTTGTAGTGGTTCTATATCAATATAAAAATAAGGCATTCCAATGATTTCTAGTATTTTTAATGTTTTTTTACTAATATTATTTGTAATTGCACAATATAATTTATATTTTGAGTTAGTAACTTTTCAGCTTTCAAATAAACCAATTACATAATAAATATAATTATCTGTTGTTAATAATGTAATATATGCATTCTCTTTCATGTTATTTATTCCTTTCTAAATAGCTAACAAGTTTTTTCTTAAACTGATTATGTGCTTCTATTTTTCCTTCTTCTGATTGTAGGTTTAAATCGTTTAATTGAATATAATTTAATTGATATTTTGAGCGTAAATATTTTAAATCATTATCATTTAAAGAATAATTATAATAAGTTCACGGATCTGTAACGTCTTTTGCTTCCTCAGTGCCTATAAAAATAGTTTTATCTAATAATTTTATACTTTTTAAATACTCAAGAATATCTACTAACAATGTGCCTCTTAATTGCTTTGTTCCATAATAAGTAGTTCTTTGATTTAAAACAAAAATAAAAAAGTAATTAGTTGATAAGTTTTTATAAAACGCATTAAAATTATTAATCCTTACTTGTAGCGTTTCTAAGTATCTATCTGTTTTAGGGTCATTATGAATTATAGTAACGCCACAATCAAATATACTTGAAAATTTTGGTTCACCTTCCTTAGGATGTGGTGTATCAATTTTTGTGCACTGACTATTTTTAATATACTCTAAATATTTATTTTCAAATAACAGTTTTAAAGCATTAACTTTTTCTACTACAATATTATCAAATGGGCCATGAATTCGCTTATCACCGCCGAGTAAATACATACTAGCACAATTTCCACCAATTGCCATTAATTTTAAGTCTGACCACTTCATACTTTTATGCTCGCATTCTATAATTCTGTGTATAATTTAGCAAAAAAAAAGAGCTATTATACTAGCTCTTTATTTTTCCAAACATATGTTGCTTGCCCACAATCATATATCTCAACAAAACCATGTTCGAGCATTAATTCAGTATTAGAAGCAGTTTTTCCATAGTTTGTTCCGAATAGTCTGTCAAAGCCCTTAGACCATAAGAATGCATCAGTTATATGTTTTTTCACTTTTGGATTATACCAATGTCTTGCTGGGTTTGTTTTTTTAAGTTTTGTAAAACCTAAATTTTCATATAGCTTACCAGATAGCTTAGCAAGATCGCAATAAACTAAAATTGTTTCAGGAGAATTTTCTACTATAAAATAATCCAGTAACTTTTTACTTCCAGCTAATATATGATAACCTGCTTTTGCACAAACTCTAAGAATTTCCCATTGATATTTTTTATTATATCTAGGTCTACCAAAAGTCATTACTTCTACAAGTTCATCATTATAAAATAAACCATATCTAATTAAATCATTAGTATAATTTTGTGGATGATACTTATTTAAAAATTCTTTACTTTCTAATCTATCAATTTCCTTTAAAATGCAATCATCAGCATTTATTTTAATCTTTGGTATAAATTTATTTAATATTTTATCTTGGTCATCCCAGTCAAATATATGTATACAAAAATAACCATTGTCAGCAGCTAATGTTGATTTATCTTTATGATATGTATAAGGTTTTTCCTTATTTCCTCTTATTCCCCATGTTGAATTATGAGTAGCATAAGGATCAAGTTCAATTAAATATTTCCCAGCTTTAAAATCATAGCTATAGCTATTAATAGGAAATTCTCTTGAATACTCAATATTTAATGCTTTTAACTTTTCTTCAAATGCTAGATTAGTTGTTGAGTTTTGTCCTTTTAAGCGTGCTTCCTGTCTTTGACATGCCCAATTAACTCCGTAACGTTCTAAACAAGTTTGTCTAGCTTTTTCAAGTGATTCGGCAGTTCTAGGTTTTCCTGTAGTATGCAAACCTTTATTCCAAGCAACTTGTAATCCTTTAGTACCTTTATTCCAAGGAACTATACCCAAGCCTTTGCCTTTTCTAGCTTTACTTATATGTTCTGAGTAAATCTTTTTTTCTTCTTCTGTCTTATTTTGTTTTGTTTTAGATATTGCAGCCCTACGAGATTTCTCATCTTTTTTAATATTATATAATTTTAATTGTCTATTAATTGTTGCTGTACTATAACCAAGTTCATTAGCAACTTCTAGTACTGTCATATTTTTATTAATATATAATTCTATTAATATTTCTTTATCAATATTTATTTTTCTGTTTGTCATTTTATCAGTACTCCTCATTATATCTATTATACAATAAATTTAGCAAAAAAAAGAATCTCCGAAGAGATTCTTAATTTTAGTTTAGACTAAGCTACGATCTTACCAGAAACTAATAAGTTAGCATTTAATAAAGCTTTAGAGTACCAAGTACTGAAGCCTTGTGCTAAACCACCATCTGGTGTACCTAATAATTGAGTTGGTACTATAGCCATATATGGTGCATATACACCTGCAGAACTCATCATATCTGAGCCGTTTAAGCCGAAGAAGAATTCACCAGATTGTAAGTTTGGAGATACATAAACGTTCATACCGTCGATGTCACCAACTTTGTAAGGACCATTCATCTTAGCGTTCTTTACAGCTGTGAAGCCATTAACGAACTTTAATACTGGTAATACATCAGTGTTAACTACCATGTAGTTAGGATGGAATTTCTTAGTTCTATTATAAATGATAGCCTTAGCTTGTTCAATAATTTCTAAGAAACCATTGTAGTGTTCAAACTTAGAAACGCCGATAGGAAGAGTCTTAGACCAAGTTAATGTATAACCGTCAGCAGCACCTTCAGCTTTAGCGTTAGCGATAGCACCTTGATATAACATATCAACGATTTCAGAGTCAATTTCATATGCTAATTCACCACAAGCTTGTTCAGCGATTTGCTTATCTAATGAGAAGCCATAGTCTGTCTTAGCTTGGAATGCAGTGATTTGGTCATATCTAACAGCGATACGTCTAGGTTCAGCTACTAAAGCGATTCTTTCCATCTTTGGACCAATAGTTGGAATGTCTTGAGCAGGAACATGTTCCATTTGGAATTCTTCAGAGAAGTAAGCTACCTTATCTTGATCTTGAAGACCTTCGATAATGTTCTTACCTTTTTCATCTTGTGTTACATCAGCATAAATTACTTCAGTACCACGAGTAATCTTAGCATCATGGGCTACACCTTCAGCATCAGTGAATCTCTTAGAAGCCATAGGAGTTAATGCTAAAGTACCAGCAGAACCTACAGTCTCAACGATTACTTGTGCAGTGAAGTTTCTACGAGCTTCAGTCATGTCACCAAGACCGAATACACCGTTGAATAAGTCACCCTTCTTAACATCACCCTTATCAGTCTTTGATACATACTTTAAGTATGCAACAGATCCGCTATAAGAAGTCATTGGGTGAACGATAACTAAATCATTAGCAATTAAGCTTGGAACAGCAATATTAGTTAAGTTTAAACAGAATTTCTTCCAATCACCTAAGTCAGCTCTTTCAGTTGCCATAGTGTTCATAGATTCTGTAATCCATCTATTTGTATTATCTAGTAATACAGCAGTAGCTAATTGAGTATTTGCAGAAACAGTTCTTCCTTCGAAGTTCTTAGCTACATATGCTTCTGCAACCTTTAATTGACGAGAATATGTCTCTAATAAATTTTGTCTCACGATTGTTTTTTCCTTTTTAATTTAAAATTTTAATTATTTTAAACCAGCAAGTTCAAGTAATGAATCATCAATATCATATCCTGCATCAGGATCTCTATTAACTTTTCTGTTCTTTTCACTAGCTGATTCTTGGATTCTAATCTTTGTATTTTGATTGAAACCAAAAGGTAGTCTATTAAAATTATTTGTATTTTCTAATAAACTGTCGCAAACTTTATCTATATCATCGATAGTGTAATTTTCTTTAAGCCTACTTGTTATTTCCGCAGGTGCAACTCCTAGCATTGTTGCTTTAGAGTTAACATATTTTTCGATAATATTATTATATTTTGCTTTATAGTCTTTAGCTAGCTGAGTACGTTTTGCAAATTGTGTTTTATAATTTGCAAGTTGTTCATTTAGCTTTGTAATTGTACTATTAGAATCTGCCTTAACTTTGTTAAGTTCTTCTTTTAATACTTTTACTTGATTAGCATTAGAATTAATGCTTTCATTTAATTTCTTAGATTCATTTGCAGCGTTTGCTGCTTTTGTTTCTAATGTTTTAATTTGAGCAGACTTAGTTTTTAGCTGTTCTCTTAAGTTATTATTTTCAGTCTCAAACTTTTTTGACTCTGAAGCAACTGCACTTACTCTTACAAAAGAAGTTTTATATTTTGATAGCTCTTCTTTCAAAGTATTAACTTCTGCATTGCGGACTGCTCTTTCTTCTTTTAGAGCTTTAACCTCTTGAGTTAGCAAGTCTTTTTGACGAATCATTTCCTTCAAGTTTTCAATAACTGTTTCGTCTTCTCCATCATCAATGGCTGATTGATCATCTGTTATTTCAGTGTCAACCTTAGGGTCTTTATTAGACTCATCATCTTGTACTTCATCTATATTATCATTTTCTGACTCTTTTGAATCAGCAAGAGAATAACCAACATTAACTATGACTTTATCTTTAAAACTATCTGGATCAACTTCTAATTGTTCGATATTATAAACTCTTTCATCTATAATAATTGGATTAAATACAATAGGAGTATCCTTATCTAAGTCTTCTAATTGACCGACTAATTCACCCACAGTTGTTGCAGAAACTTCTTCAACTTCATCTGTTTTATCTTCTGCAGCTTCAAGTTCTTTAACTTCTTCATTATCATTAATTTCTTCTTGATCTTCGTCTTGATCTTCAGTATCATCTTCATGTAGTAATTCTTTATCATTAGCATTTACTATAAGACGATTAAAATCATTTTCATCATTAACGATTGGAATTTGTCTACCGTCATCAGCTATAATATAATCCCCATCATTGGAAATTTTTTCTTCATTAAGTTTTGTATCATTAGATGCTTCTTCTTCAAGATCATATTCCTCTAACATTGATCTTTTATCTTCATCTAATTTAATATCTAAGTTATCTAACGCTTCTTTCATTATTTGTTTATCTTTATCACTTGCAGAATTATAAGATTCATTAAGAGCTTTTCGTAAATCTTTACCATTATTTTCAAGTGATTCACATACTGTCATTCTTGCTTTTTTAACTGCAGGAAGTTGTACAATGTCCCAAGTTTCTAGGAAGAAAGTTTCAGGGTCAACTTCATTTGTATATTCATCAACATCACCAGAACCTCTTGAACTTATACCAGGTACAAATCCATAGTCACATAGCATTTTTAATAACTTACCATTTTGAGTATCTAAGATATCAACATAAGCATATAAGTCATTACCTATGATCTTTGGTAATTCAGGAATACATGCACAGATTTTAGTCATATCTGTTTCTGTTCTGTCAGCTGGATGTCCTAATTCCAAGAATAAAGATTTGTTAGCAACTTTTTCTTTAAAGATATCATCATTTAAAGCTTTTTCCCATAATTGTCTATTATATAATCTACCGTTACGAGTACTTTCAGTACAAGTAGCAATAGGACCATATAATCTACCAATTATATGCTTTTTAGTTTTTTCTTCGTCTGATAGAGGAACTATCTTTAAAGTTTCCATAATATCATTACTTTTCATAAGTCTTATCTCCTTTGTAGAGAATTAATTACAATATAATTTAGCTTATTTTTAATAATTTTTTAATAAAATAAATAATTTATGAATTATTCAAAAATTGATTGACCATCTACAGTAATTGATACTTCAACATCTTCATCAGTTGGTGTATTTGTCTTACTACCATAGATCTTATTATTCTTTTCATAAAAGAACTTTAAGCCTTCAACTTCAAATTCTAATTTAGCATCGTCTTTTGCAGGTAAGCCTTTTGCTACACAGAATGTTCTTTTTTCATCACCATTTTTTGTTGCTTCATAAATTTCTTTATATTCAGCTTTTAATTTCATAGTTTGTTTTCTCCTTAGTTAGAATAGATTTAGCATTTTTGTTGAACTGATTTTGTTCAATCAATTAATTTAGCTAATTAAAAAAAAGAAACTGATGAAAATATCAGTTTCATAAATTTTTGTTATTTTATGCTTGTAGTTCTCTTCTACCGGCTAAATATTCTAGTACTAATAAATCAGTTTTTACAGCTCTAAGTACAAGTAATACTTCATCTATTAATCCACTTTCACTATAGTTATACATAGCTTTTGCTAACTCTTTGAATCTTATTTCATTTAAAAAGTTTATAGGATTATTAAGCTTTTTACTGTATAACATAACTTGTGTTAACAAACATGATAAAGTTATTAGTAATTCTTTTGGATCATCTTGTCCCCTCAGCAAATTAGTATACAAAGGTGATTTATTTTTGTTATGATTTTTTCTTAACATCTCATAAAATGCAGTAGCTTCAAAGCCTCTATTATCTGCAATAAATTGTAGAACTTCAATTGGAATGTCTTTTGAAATTAATAATTTATGCATATATTGATTAATATTTATTCCTTTATCTTCTAGTGATACCAGAATTGACATACAATCATTTTTAGAAATCATTATATTTTATCCTTTCAAATTAAATTAATTATTTTTAGTAAAATCAATACCTAAATCTTCTGGTGTTGGTAAATCATCAGCTTCTTCTAAGATGCTATCAAATTCATGATCTTCAACTAAAGTTGTTGAATTAGTATCAGGTTTAAATGCTTCTTGAGGAGCTTCTGGTATATTGTCCATATCTATGTTTAGATCTAGCTCTTCTGTATTATCATTATTATCAGTATTATTAGTGTCGCCACCTAAACCACCATTAGCTAACTTAGCAGCATCAGCTTCTTCTTTAGCTTTTTTAGCTGCCTCTTCTGCTGCTTTCTTTTCTTCGGCTACAGCAGCCTTAATTTCTTCATCAATTTCATTTGTTATGTTATCACCATAATCAAGGGTACTAACTAAGCCTTTTAATATTTTTAATCTTCTAGCCTTATTTTCAACATCTGCAAATAAGCTATTTAAACTACTTACAGCATTAACTCTATCAGTAAAGTTTGCTCTATAGTCTAATTCTTCTTGTGTTAATGGTGCTTTCATTTTTAATACAAAGTTATTAAGATATGATTTACAACCTCTATCAATTAAGAATAGATTAATAGCATCTGTTATTGCTTGTATTAATGCATTTTGAACACGTCTAACACCTTTTGCAAAGACACTTGAAATTAGTGATAAGGAAGTTCCACCATTAAAACCAGCACCATCATCTGTTTGACCAAAATATTGTTTAGGAATACCAAAGGCACCATAGAATTTATTAACCCATTGGTCAAGATCACCTAAACTTTTAACTTCAACATCTCCGCCAACAGATTCAACAGTTACTGCGCCTTTACCTTCATGAGTTGCAAAATAAACAAAGTTTTCAACAGGTCCTGGGTTAGTGTAGTTTGTCATATTAACGCCAGTATTTAAAGCTGTTTTTTGTTCAAACATTTCTTTGACTCTTCTAAGTGTTTGTCTTGTTTGGTCTTTAGGCATATCGCCAACTTCAACTTGAACTTTTCTTACAATACTTGAACGAGTAATTCTATTTAATAATATTGATGCTTCAAGTAATGCTTTTTCTCTCCAAATTTTATATACATCATATAGCATAGATTTACCACGTTTAACATCGTAAGAATATGAAGTATCATTATCAGAGATTTTATAATTTGGATCATCATTTTTAATATCAAATAATTCAACTTGTTCAGGGTATCTAGTAATATTATCATCTAGATAGGCATGAACATAGTCATCTGCTTGGTGAACTATTACATCAGTTGATTTCATTTGATAGCTATAAAGTGCTATTGGAGTAACGCCACTATTTGTTAAAATATCTTGATTATATATTCCATTTGGTACATTAGGAACTTCAATATATCCCATTGTAATACCATTATATGTTAATTCAAACATAGTTCCTGGGTCATATACTTGTTGAATATAATAGCTATATCTATCATTTGCCTTACGCAAATCTATTTTTACAGCTTCATCAATATTGTTAACTTCTTTATTTAATTCTTCATTTAAAACATTTCTAGCTGAATATGTTTTATCTATTGTGTTTCTATTAAAGAATGGATCCTTATAATCTGATTCTCTAAAAAGTTTTAAGTAAACATCACCATATTTTATTAGACTATATGCCCAACCAAAAATATTTTTATCTACATTAGCAACATTTAATAAATAATTTACAAATTTACTAATTTTTGGATCATCAGATTCACATCAAATAATATGACCATGATCACCTGGCTCACATACTTCTTCAGCATAAGTTCTAACAACTGATGCTACATCAGCATCTTTTCCCATAGTATCTATTAATTGATACATAGTATCACGACTATTAGAAATTGATGTAAATTCTTCAATAGCTCCGATATTTAAAACATTACTAATACCTGCATCAATTAGGTCATCCATTATTTTATTATTAGTATCAATATCAAGCTTAGTAGTGGAGTCAAGCGGTACTGCTTTAGCTTGGTTACCAATAAGTGGACTTGGATTTTTCTTTGGTCTTCCTGGTTTTCTTTTAACTTGCTTATTTTCTTCTGGCATTTTTTACAAATCTCCTTATAATGCAATAATTCCATCTAAAGCATCAAGATAATCTTGATATTCATCAACTTCATCTTTAGTATGCTCAATATTATTATCTATATTAGCATAAGCTCTGGTAAGCTCTGCTTCAAAATCTAGTATCATTTGTTGTTTTTTATAATTATCATTTTCGTAGCTTTCATTTATATCAAGTGAAGTATTTATAGTTTCACCATAATCATGACCATATTCTATAGCATGTTTACTAGCTAAATATAACGCACCACAAAAAGCATCAGCTTGGTCTTTTGAACCATATTTTCCATCTTCAGGGTGGTTTATACGTCCATCAGACTCTTTTTCTAATCCAAGTAACTCTTCTGTTAACAAGTCACATTTTTTATAAATTTTTACTCTGCGCTCATAAATAGTATTTCTTAGATATAAATAAGGTAAACATACCTTTATTTTTTTATTGACAACTGTTAATCTATCAACAGAAATTATCTCAGTTTTAAATCCATCAGCTGCTAAGTCTTGTAATGTGCTTGTTGACTGGAATGTATCGGCAGATACTCCCTTAATAACAAAACCTTGCTCTCTTAATCATCTTAAAAATATAACATGTTTTCTAAAAGATATTTGTTGACCTTTTGGCGCTTTTATTGACACTGAAAATGCTAGCTTATAAGATAGACTTGCAGCATCAACATCTGTGCCATAATTTAGTAGGTTTTGTTGTGCTTCATCACTAGCCATTAATGGTTGATTTGTTACTTCTTTACCAGTAATTCATACTCCGGCAATACCAGTTTTATCTTTACTACTGGACATATCGAGATGAATAAACATTGGTCTACTTTTATCCTTAGCAGATATTTTTGTTAGATCAAAAAAGTTTGAATACTGTAAGATGTCGTCTGGAGCATTTCCAATTTCAAGTATGTCATTAATAAATGGATTTTCATACTCATCTGTTTTAGCTGCTATCAATTTTGGTCCAGACATATATTTTAATGTAGAAGCAGTTGCAATACCAATAATAGAACAAATTGCTTCATCAATATTTAATTGAAATGTTTCTAAATACCCAATTGGGACATGCCATAGATCATATCCCTTTTCCCTGAATTCACTTAGTTGTTCATCAGTAACATCTAGTGGTAATAATTCATTTGCTAACAATTTATTACCAACAGCAACTCAAAATTTTTCCTTTGAATCTTTTCTTGCATCAACAACCCACTGAGGCTCATCAATAATTAATGTTGTTTTAGATGAATTATCACGTTTTGATTTAATAAAAGCTTCAAGAAAGGATTGTTCAGTATCTTTAGATGATGCAATAATATTTAAAGTTGGTAAATAAGTTCCACGCATGAAACGTGATTTTTGACGAGCATCAATTTGGGTAATGATTTTCATCATTCTTTTTTTAGCTTTATCTGGGTCTTGAACCAAGGCGAAATTAACTTCATCTGTAAAATTCGCGAACAAAGCACGTCCAATGATTTGATTATTACCTGATGCACAGATTAATTCAATATGTTTTTGAGGAACATAGTTTAAATTTGTAGTACCATGCATTTCACCATGAGCTAAAAACCACTCACTAGATAGAATCATTTGATTCATTTTATCTAACGCGACACCACGCGCATTTTCAAGTGTAATATTCATCATTGATATAGATAGTTTATCAATACTTTGCATTCCATAATAATTATATGGGTCTTTTAAACAAAGCAATCTATATAGCATGTATAATAAACAAATAACTGCTATTGTTGATTTACCTAAACCGATAGCTCCTGTAAATACAATAGTGTTATATTTAGTTGTTGTATTGGTAGGAAAAATATCAAGTAGACACTTTTCTCAATAAGGGAATAAGGTAAATCTTCCTTCTGAGTCATACAATGCATTTCCTAAGTATTTTTTATCATGTAAAAATGTCTTTATATCGACAGGTATCTCAGCTCATTCAATATCAGTTAATTCATTATATAATGTTGATTTGCCTTCTGTTGCATATTGTTTTAATATATCAAGTGCAACTTTTCTCTCTTCTTCACTTAAGCTATCAAGTAAAGAAAGATCAATATTTTTATTATTTTCAGGTGACATAGCTAACCACCTCGCTTTTATTAGAAATAGATGACATCATCAAACAATCTCCCTAATATATTATTATACGATATTATTCTTCTTCATTATCTTCTTCAGATTTTTTTTGCTTATTTCCTTTTTGTTCTGCTTCAAGTTCATCAGCATAAACTGGGTTTATATTAGAACCTTTTACAAATTTTCCCCTGTTTTTTCCGTACTCATTAATTATAGTAATTAAATCAGCATCAGTTTTCAGATCTTCATTATTTTCAACTATATTATGCTCAGCGGCTTCATCGGCTGGAACTCCATACAACTTAGGAAATATTATATTTAAAAATGCTTTTTGTAAATGTTCAGAAACATAATGAATATAATTATTAATTGTACTTGCAACTTTCATTAATCAGTCACCATTATTTAGTACTAATAATATATGTTTACAACCACGTCCTTTATCATTATTAGGATTAGCTACACCTTTTCCAGGACCTGGATCACTGGCAGAGTCGTCAACTGATATATTATTAACTATATTTCAATGGGCAAACTGTATTTCAAAATCTTTACATGTACATTTAGTATAAATATCTGTTGTATTAAATACTTTTGTTAGTGCTTGTATAATAGTTTTAAATTCAAGTTTATTTTTATTATTTTTAATACATTTTTGAAGTTCTGCAATAACTCCTTCCATTTTAATTGTAACTTCATATTGGTCAGTTTCACCAATTACTGGAATAGTTATTTGTAAAATATCTTGCTTAAATAAATCATTCATATTTATTTTATTAAAAGCAGCAACAGATTTTATAATCTTTGAGTATTTTTTTCTTTCAAATCTATTTTTTCCTCTTGACTGGTCTTTATAAGGGCCAGCATTTCTAGAACTTGCTACCTGCTGCATTCTAGTATCTTCTATTAATAAATTAGTCTTTTTAAAATGCATACTTATCACCAACCTGTATTAAAAGTAGATTACTGAATAATTTAGCAAATAATTATTAAAGTAAGAAAAAAACTAGTACTTTAATACTAGTTTTTAAATCATTAATTTATATCTAATTTGCCATTAATAGTATAATATTGTTTAGGTAAGTGTGTAAGAGGGTCAATATGATTAAAATCTCATTTGCCAGATGGTACTTTATGACATTCTACCACAAATTTTTCTCTAGATAATCTTCCAACTATATAATCAGCATCAGCTTTGCTAACATTATTTATTACAAAATTGCCATTATTAAATACTAAACCATAATGACCAGTAAGTTGTTGAAGCTTAATTCTGTAATTATTTAAGTCTTTTCCAGTTACTTGCTCATCAATAGTATTAAAAGATTCTAATGATAACTCTTTAGATAGTTCTTTATTTTTTAAATCTTTTAATTCGTCAAGATAGCCTTTATTTCTTGCAGATTTAAAAACAAGGTTTTCAGTGCTATATTCTCCATCATTAGCCATACCTTTTTGTCTTAAATCATAAATATCTGTTATTCATTTATTTATTGCATCTATAGATGGGTTTTTAATAATTTTATTATATCTTTTTTCAAAAGGCTCTAATAATTTTTCAATCTCTGCTTCGTCTATATCAGGAATATCTTCTTGTTTTGGAAATTTTATTCAGTTATTATCTTTAACTGAATATATACCATTACTTCTTAGTGGTGTTCTATCTGTTTCTACATATATTTCAACAGGTATACCATAAAAGTCTATATCTAATTTTTTATTAAATAATGATTTGTAAGCACCATATAAAAGTGGATATAAATTATCAGGGCAATGTAAATTTGATATATTAGCTACTATATGGATATCTAAATCTGAATCTTTAGTATAGTTATAACTTACATTAGAACCAACTAAGATAATATCTTCGACATCAATTTTAATTCCATCTTCTTTTAAGTCGGCTAAAAATAAATCAACAATCTGATTAATTTTTTCAATGACTTCTGGTTTTAATTTCTTACCATCAAATAGCTTTTGGTTTAACTCTGAATGCTTTTCAATATCTTCATCTAAATCAGCTGTTTGATAAAAATCATCAAGTAGAGCATTATAAAATTTCATACTGTCAGCTCCTTGTTTATTAATCTAATTATTATTCTTCTTCCATTGTTAATTTTGAATCTTCATCTTCTAATGGTTCAACATAATCAATTGTTTTATCATCTTTTACTTTTTCAAGATAGTCTTTATGAGCTTTTTCTTCAGTTTCTATCTTTGTTAATTGATCTTTAACATGCCCATCATCTACTTTATTAATTACGGCAGCATAAGCATTAATTGCTTCTTCTTCATCAGCTGATAAATAATCCATTTGGTCATTAAATTCAGTTGGAACTTCTTCCTTATTTAATGACTCTTTAAAACCATTTGCAAACATTGCTTTTCTTTGTGCATCTGCTTCTTTTTTAGTTCTAAATGTGCCATGGACCTCTCCTGAGTCTCCTTTATTTGCCCATTTTTTACCTTGTTTTA
>Ga0247611_10003442_pt1 | contig 23465 bp, 11 predicted proteins | sample 177DNAGHGhighgp2_FD_192422 | JGI IMG/M metagenome (GOLD analysis project Ga0247611, IMG submission 192422) | Sheep rumen microbial communities from Palmerston North, Manawatu-Wanganui, New Zealand - 1770 DNA GHGhigh gp2 | ecosystem: Host-associated > Mammals > Digestive system > Stomach > Rumen... | reverse complement strand
TCCGGGACCGCAGCTCCCGTACGGAGCCATCCAGATCAGTCCGGACTGCGACGACAAGGACTATGACTGCGCCGCCGGATACAAGTATTCCAAACCGTACGTGCAAGGCTTCAGCCTCACCCACCTCAGCGGCACCGGAATCCCGGACCTCGGAGACTTCCTTTTCCTTCCCGGAATGAACGGGAAGCCAGAGTATTCCAAGCTCGACCATGGCGAGGAACAAGCCCACCCGGGATACTACGGAATCACCCTGGACAGTGGAGTGAAGGCCGAAATGACCGCCGCGATGCATTCTGGAGTATTCCGGTTTAACTATCCGATCAAGCACGGAGCAGTCTTGATGATCGACCTCGACCACACCCTGAAATGGGACTGCGAATGGTCTGAAGTCCGGTTGCTTGATGAATATACCGTCATCGGCAGCAAGGTAGTTGCAGGATGGAACCCCGGCAGGAAAGTATTCTTCGCGGCCAGGTTCTCCGAACCGATAAAGGATTTCACCATCCTCCAGGACGGCCAGCCTGTCATATACAACACCAAGCGCTTCCGCAGCTCGCTCGAGGCATGGGGCCGCAAACTGCAGGTCCTCCTCCGCTTCGACGGCGACACTAGCCCGTTCACTACCCGTCCTGAAATCGCAGCGCTGAGAAAGGCCGCTTCCACATCGTCCGGACAGCTGGCAATGGTAGCCGGCGAGGACAATGCCGCCCGCGGCACCAGCGGGGGGACCACGAGCGGAGTGAGTGGTGGGGCGAAGCAAAGCGAAGCGTCCGAGCGGCAACCATTCCAGCTGGAAGTCAAGGTAGCAGTCTCAGGAGTCGGAACCGACGGAGCCCTCCTCAACCTCCGGGAACTTGACGGGAAAGACTTCCAGACAGTCCTGGCCGAAGCCGAATACGAATGGGAGAAAGCCCTGGGAATATATTCACTCGACTCCGACGACGAAGTCCTCCGGCAGACTTTCTACACCAGCGTCTACCGCACCATGCTGCACCCGTTCGTATTCCAAGACACCGACGGCAGGTTCCGCGAACATGACGGCACCATCGGAAAGGCCGAAGGCTTCACCAACGTGACCACGTTCTCCTTCTGGGATACCTTCAGGGCCTTCGAACCACTTATGAACCTGGTCAACAGACCTCTGCAGGCCGATATCGCCAACTCCATGCTCGCCCACTTCGACAAGAGCGCCGAGCATATGCTTCCGTACTGGTCATTCTACGGCGGCGAGACCTGGTGCATGATCGGCTACCACTCCTGTTCCGTACTGGCGGACATGATCATGAAGGATGTGCCTGGCTTCGACTACGAACGCGCCTTCCAGGCGATGAAGACCACCGCCACCAACGCCCACTACGACTGTATCCCAGAATACACCACCCTCGGCTACGTTCCTTTCGACCTGGAGAAGGAATCCGTTTCCAAGACCCTGGAATATGCCTACGACGACTGGTGCATCGCCCAGGTTGCTAAAAAGCTCAGCCATGAGGAGGACTATGAGTTCTTCCTCAACAGGTCGATGAACTACAAGAACCTCATCGACCCTGAGACCGGATACATGCGCGGCAAGGACTCCAAGGGCGCATGGCGTACTCCTTTCGCCCCTATCGCCTACCAGGGACCAGGCTCAGTTAACGGCTGGGGTGACATCACGGAAGGGTTCACCATGCAGTACACCTGGAGCGTATTCCACGACTTCGACGGCTACGTAAGCATTGCAGGCAGGAAGAGGCTCAAGGAATATCTGGACAACCTCTTCACCATCGAACTCCCGGAAGACATCCCTGGCGCCCACGACATCTGGGGCAGGATCGGAGGATACTGGCACGGCAATGAGCCTTGCCATCACGTGGCCTACCTGTACGACTATTTCGGAGAGCCATGGAACTGCCAGAAATGGGTCCGCTACGTCGCCGAGAACTATTACGGCAACGAGCCAGGATCCCTTAGCGGCAACGACGACTGCGGCCAGATGAGCGCCTGGTACCTATTCAACTGCCTGGGCTTCTATCCGTTCTGCCCTGCCTCAGACTGGTACTATGTCGGCTCCCCTTGCGTCCCTCAGATGTCCGTGACCCTCTCGAACGGGAAGCAGATCCTGATGACCACCGAAGGCTGGAGCAAGGACGCAGTCTATGTCAAGGCCGCATGGCTGAACGGAAAACGACTGTCCGAACCGGTTATCCGCTACGATGACATAAAGGACGGAGCCACGCTCCATTTCGAGATGTCCCGGAAACCAGTTAAGAAAGCCTTCAAGTAATACACCGCATTCCATAAAAAAACCGGCCTCTTTGGGCCGGTTTTTTAGTTGCTTGACGGTTTATTGCCTTGTCAGGGTAAAACCGCCGGTATCCATCTTCTTGCCAGGGTTGGCCTGGTAGATGACGTTATAGGTAGTGTAAATGTCAGCTGCTTCCGGAGTGGCGTTCTTGGCCACGGCGCAGGTGATACCGATGATAGTCGTACCGTTGGAACCGTCTTTTCCAATCAGGAACTGCTTGTTTGGATAGTTGTAGTTGAGAACGTTGAGGTCGCTGTCAACGGTGAACCACAGCCACTGGTAGTTCTGGGTGGCACTTATCGGGATAGGAACGAAGTTCCAAGGACTACTCATGGCAGTCGAAGTCCAGACCGTACCGCACTCAGGGATGAAGCAGACGAAAGGATAGGTTGCATTCCCGTTCGCTACAGGCTGAGCCTTACGCTCATCGAGGAAGAGGCCGAAGCGGGCGCTCTTCTCGGCATAATCGACATCGAGTACGGCATCAGCGACAGCGTCGAGGTACAAGCCCACGAGACCGAGATTATTGGTGTAGGTCTTGCCGTCGAAGTCGGTGAGGGTCTCGCCTACGAGCGGATCGGTTATGGTGACGTTGAAGGTGACATCAGCCGCAGCCGTAGTGACAGTCTTGTTGTTGGAGAAACGCTGGGTACGGAATGAGAATGTACCCTTGAAATCCTTCGGATCGAACTGGGTTACGGTAATTGAAGAACCAGTGCTGAGCGTAAGGGTAGCCTTACGGATCTTGCCGGTTTCGTTGGCAGTCCAGGTAGCGGCACCTCCCTCGAATTTGAGCCAGCCGCCGGTTCCGGCAGTCTTGCCTTCATCGGCTGCTGCGCCATAGAGTCCACGGAAGCCAGCCTTGTCGCTCTTCCACAGATCGACAGTTTCAGGCTCGGTAGGCATACGGACAGCGACCGTAACCTTGCAAGTAGCCTTGAGTCCATTCTTGGACGTAGCAGTGATGACAGTCGAGCCAAGATCGACGCCCTTAACCTTTCCGGTCTCGTCGACAGAAGCGATCGAAGGATCGGCTGACGACCAGGTAACGGTCTTATAGGAAGCGTTGGAAGGACTGACTGTAGCAGTGAGGGTCTCATACTCATCGTAATAGACCGTCACCTCGGAAGGTTCGATGCTGATCTCGGTTTCGATGATAGGATTGACCGTTACGTTGCAGGTAGCAGTGTACCCGGCAGCGGTCTTAACCGTGATAACGCAGTTACCAGGAGCGACACCATACACGCGGCCCCATCCGTCAACGGAAGCGACCTTAGCATCGGAAGATGTCCAGGTCTTGAGAGTGCTGCTGGCATTGGAAGGACTGACTACGTTTTCGATGGCCACCCAGTCACCAGGGTAAATCGAAAGCGTAGTTGTATTGAGGGATATACCTGTCGCTGGGATGAAAGGTTCTACCTCATCCTTGCAGGAGGTGAAACAGGCAATAGCGAAAGCTATTCCAAGTATTGCGAATATCTTTTTCATTTTCATTGTCTTTTGATTCTACCTTTCCCAGTATGAGTTAGTCTGAAGTTCCTTGAGAGGAATCTTCCACTCCATATCCTCGACACTCCAGCTGGTAGTGTTCCAATGGTTGCTGCCGGTACGGACGGAAGGCTCGTTCCAGCGCTTGTGGCAGTAGTAGTTGAGACCGTTCTCGCCCCACATCTCGATACGCCACTGGAGCTTGATCTGATCCCAAGTGGAAAGATTGCCCTTGTAGTTGTCACAAGTCAGGGTAGGTGCACCGGCCTTGGTACGAGCGGCGAGAAGCTTGTTGAGTGTTGCTTTCGCATCAGCTTCCTTGCCAGCCTGGTACTGAGCTTCAGCAAGCATAAGCCATACCTCGGAAGTACGGAAGAGGATCATATCCGAACCGACAGTAAGGTGGGAACGCTCTTCGGCATTCTGATGGATGGTCGCACCGAATTTGAGGTTGGAGTACTTTGGCAAGGATGCTGGAGCATGACCGCTGGTAGAGAACCAAGGGAATTCAGAGATTGCGTGATCGGTGAAACGAGCCTTGCGGTAGTCGTTGTCGTCCATCTTCTCATATAGATCGTCGCTGATCTGGAAGATCGATCCGGTAGAGTTGCCCGGCTGGATACTGTTCAGGAAATTGTAAGCATAGAGTGAACCATCGTTGGTCCATCCGAACATTGCCTCAGGGTTGCAGGTCATTGAGAGGAATGCGTTGTCGTCATTCTTTACATCCTTCTGTCCCTTGGTCCAGTCATCGTTGACAGGAGTAGCGATAGCATCGATATCCTTGGTGTCGACACCGTAATGAGCCTCATCGATGAAGTCAGGATACTTCGCAAGGATCCTCTGGCAAGCAGCGATAGCCTTGTCATAAGCACCGTAATCCAGGCAAGCACGTGCCAGGAAATAGTCTGACATAGTGCGGTCGATACGCCAGTAACTAGCCGTAACCGTCGGATTGACCACGACATAACCTTCGGTTGCGGAGTTGGTACCGGCGGCGAAATACTGACCGGCGGTCTCAAGCTCCTTGATGATCCACTCCCAAGTCTCCTGCGCGCTGAGTGGAGCGACAGGGGTGTTGTATCGGTATTCGGTGTAGATCGGCATGCCCTGCTGTTCGCTGCCGCCATACTTGTAGGCCTTGCGGAAGCGCTCCATCAGCTGGAGATAACCGTAGGCACGGAGGGTCTTGGCCTGAGCTGCATACATCTTCACAGACGGGAGGGCGTTAGGAGCCGTCGCGACCTCGTCGGTCAGGTAAGTTGCCGCCTTGTTAGCCTGTGCGATGATGTAAGAGGAGCTGAACCACCAGCCGTTATTGGATGCTGCAGACGTATACTCTGCGGGGTCGAAAGTATGGTTGTAATAGGCGGCCCATCCGTCAGTGATGGAAATTCCCCTGTAACCATAGATCATGTCCTCGCAGCCCAGATCCCGGAAGATATGCATCGAGTACTCGTTAGCGTAGTTGTTGGTGAAACCGCCGCTGAGGGTGGCGTGGGAGAGGCATAGATAGCTCTCCAGGCCGGAACCGATCGCTTTGAGAGTCTCCTCGACCTTGGCTTCGTCCGAGCTTGAGAGAAGTTCCCTGATCTGGTCGTCATTCAAATAATTAGGGTTCGTGACATCGAGCAGGTCGGAACAAGACTGGAAGACCAGGAGGACAGAAACCGCGATTAAACTTAAAAACTTAATCTTATTGTTCATAGCGAGTCGATTTTTAGAAGTTAATGTTAAGTCCGAGAGAGAAGGTCCTCATGTTTGGATAAACATACTGGCCAACCTCGAAACCACCAAGGATTGACATCGAAGGATCGACGCCCTTCTTTGCAGAGACATAGAACAGGTTGTCAGCGGAAGCGTAGAAACGCATGCTGCTCATGTTGATCTTGCTGAGGAGGGACTTAGGCACAGAATAACCGATGGAGATATTCTTACACTTGACATAGGATGCATTGAACAAGGCCATGTCAGTATACTTCCAGGAACCGAAGGTGGCGCCATCATAGTATGTAGCATTCCACCATTGGATCGGGAAGTATGCGTCCGTGTTGCCCTCGCCGAAGGTCTTGCCGATCAAGTCGGTCGAAGGCATCTCTGAAGTGACGGTGACATTGCCGCTCCGGTAGATACCGTTGCCGTACTCAGTCGAGAAGAACTTACCGCCCACCTGGTAGGCGAACTGTGCAGAAGCATCGAAGTTCTTGAAACGGAAGTTGAATGTAAATCCGCCGATCCAGTCAGGTGTGGCACTGCCGATCTCATACAGGGAAGCGTCGCTGGAGACAAGAGTCTTCACATTGTCGCCAAGCTGATAGGAGGAATAGCGGCCGTTGTGGTCATAATTGCCGTTTTCATCCTTGGTGATATCCTTTTCAGTGACACGGTGCCAGTACATAGGAAGACCGGACTCCTTGTCTACTCCTGCATACTTGTAGAGGTAAATATTGTACCAGTCACGTCCCTCACTGCGGAGGTAACCGACTGTCGTAGCGTCAACCTTGCCAGTACCCGAGGCAGAGAAGTCCGCCACTTTGGCCTGCCAGGCCCCCATCGGGAGATCGAGTCCGGTATTGTCAGGAATGTTCTCGTCCGGGACATCCAGGAGGACCGTCCGGTAGTGGGTACCATTGGTAGTGAAGTTAAAGGTGACATCCTTCGTGCGGACGAGGTCTATGCTGAGTTCAAGCTCGAAACCACGGTTGCGCAGCACGGCGGCATTCTGCTGGAGTGAAGGACTACCGGAGCCGGCAAGGACCGAGTAGTCGGCATTGTAGAAACCGTTGAGGGTCTTATGGTCGTAGAAATCGATCGCACCGTTGATGCGGTGGTTCAGGAAGCCGAAGTCGAGACCAAGGTCAAACTCCTGGGTCTTCTCCCAAGTGAGCTGCTCGTTGACCAAGCCACCGCTGGAGAGCATGTAGCCATCAGGAATACCTGTACCGTTGGTAGTCTCCTGATAAGCCTGTGCTTTGTATGTCCAAGTATGGTTGCCATAGGTACCGATACCGTTCTGGTTACCGAGGACACCCCAGCTGGAACGGATCTTCAAAAGGTCGAGCCAATTATTGGTGGAATCCATGAATCTTTCCTTGGAAATCACCCAGCCTGCGCCGACTGAACCGAAGAGGCCCCACCTGTCGTTGACGAACTTCGAAGAACCATCCTCACGGAGGGAACCGCTGAGATAGTATTTCTCGGCGTAGTTGTAATTGAGACGGCCGAAGTAAGATTCCATACGGAGGATATTCTGGGTCCAGCCTGGAGAACCGCTGAGGGTCGTCCCACCGTTGGTATAGCGGCCGATGAAGTTGCCGGCGGAAATCCAGTCAGGGATAAGCTCATATCCGGATACGTAGAGCAGAGAATTGTAAGAGTCGTCATTCCACTCGTGACCAGCCATCGCATCGACATGGTGGTCACCGAAGTCGTGCGAATAGTTAAGCATCTGCTGAGTGTTGAGGATGAAGCGGTTGGTGAGCGTCTGGTTCAGACCGCCGTTGGTACCGCCGTTGTAGGTTCCGGCAGCGCGATACCGGTTGTAATCGGTATCATCGGAGTCGTAGTTGAAATTGACAAGGAAGTTGAGATCTTTGGTGAAGAGGACCTGTGCATATGAACGGCTGGTCCAGATACTGCGGATTGTCTCGTTCTTGTTGTGTGCGAACTCATTCATCACACCCTTGCCGAAAGCATTACCTACCGTAGGGCCGAGAGGTGAATAAGTCTCCGTGCCGTTGGTGATGTTTTCCAACTTATTGCCACTGGCATCGTAAACGTAGTTATGATTCTCGTCCAGCATGTAGATTGGAATCAGGTTGGAAGTACCGTTCACATAACGGAACACGTTACCACCCGCAGAACCAGGGTTACGACCGTAACGGGTTGCCATTTCATTGGTCTTGGTACGGGTATAGCCGATGTTGGTACCGATCTTGAGCCACTTCAGAGGCTGTGCGTTGATGGCTGCACGTCCGGTATATCTGTTGAATGCAGATGTCGGAATATAGGATGGATCTTCGTCGTAGCCAAGGGAAACGAAGTAGTTGAGTTTCTCGTTGCCACCCCTGATGGAGACGTTATATTCCTGACGGAAAGCGTTCGAGAAGAGGCTGCTGTACTCATTCTCCTTCTGGAGGAAGTATTTGGCCTCAGGATTGATCTTGCCATCAGGGTTCACAAGATATGCTCCGATCATCGTCGCGGACCGGCTGGTACCGGTGCCGGTGAACTCGAGATTCATCCCGGGGACGTCATAGACCAGGGCATTCCGCAAGGTGTTGCGGGAGAAGCTGGTCTCGCTGTTCATGTAGTTGAACAGATGCTGGGATGCGAACAAGGCTGCCTCTTCGTGAGTGTGGTTAGGATTGGAGAAGTTGGTGTAAGGAATACCGTCCGCACCTACCCGAGGGTTACCTGTTCCGTCCACACCGTAGCGGTATGAGTTGTAGATGGACTTCCATGCGAATTCATAGATGTCGGAAGCCTTGGTCATGTTCGACATGGCGAACTGACCGACACTGTTCCAACCGATACGAGTATCGAATGAAACTTGCGCCCGGCCGCCGCCTTCACCCTTCTTGGTGGTCACGAGGATGACACCGTTAGCACCGCGGGAACCGTAGAGCGCCGTAGAAGCGGCGTCCTTCAGAACGGAGATACTCGCAATATCGGAAGGATTGATCGTGGAGAGAGGGTTGTTGGTCTGAGCCGGAACACCGTCGATGACCACGAGAGCCATCGCTGAGCCATCGATAGTTGAAGCAGCACCACGGACACGGATGACCATATCGAGACCGGGCTGGCCGTCAACGGAAGACAACTGGATACCAGGAGCTGCACCTTCAAGGGCGCGGGAGATAGTCGAGACGTTCTGTGCCGCGATGTTCTCACCCTTGATGGCCGTCATAGCTCCGGTAAGGTCTCTCTTCTTAGCGGTACCATAAGCCACGACCACGACATCATCGAGGAAGTTCGTGTCGTTCTTCAAAGTTACATTGATTACGCCTTGGGTGACCTGGATCTCCTGAGTAGCGTAACCGATGCTGGAAAAGACCAGAACGGCGCCCTGCCTTACATTCAGGGAATAATTACCGTTGTAGTCCGTCATTGTGCCGGTAGTCGTGCCCTTTACAAGGACATTGGCTCCGACAAGAGGTTCTCCAGCCTCATCCGTAACCCTTCCGGATACGGCGGACTGGGCGAATGCCTGAACTCCTATTGCAAGGAGCACGAGCAATGCCGTTATTAAACGTTTACTCATAAAACAAATACAATTAATAGAAAAGTGTTTCAGGTTGATACGTTCGTTTCACTTTACCCATATATGATGATCGAATCATCCGGGGCGGGGTTCCCGTCAATATATCAACAAATATAAGAATAGAATTAAAAAAATGATACTATTTTAAAGAATAATGATACTTTACAGCTTTTTGGCGGGATTGGATACCGCATCAGTGCAGCCCGTGAAGATGACCTCTTCGCGGGCGCATTGATTGATGAGCAGCAACCCGTTCAGGCTGACGTTGCGGCAATCCTTGAAATAGACAAGTGCAGGGGCGCACCAGCCCTCCTGGAGATATCCCCTTTCCTTCTGTTCATTGATGGATGGGAGCAGCCGGGATGAATTGCCGTCGATGACTCCCAAACCGAAAAGATGGATGTTTTCCTGACCATCGGCCACCAGGATAGCCGAGGCCGCACCGTCTGAATAATAATCGTGGGCAGACGGCACACCGACAAGCACGGCACCCTCACGCAGCTGAATGGTCACATTGGACTTGAGGTACACCGTCCCTGTCAGGTAACGGCCCACCCAGAGGGTCAGGGTGTCCCCAGGACTGTTCTTGCTTATCCAGTCAACTGCATTCTGGAGGGATGTGGTATTGTTGGTAACCCCGTCCGACTTCATCCCGAAATATGATCCGTAATATTGTTTTGCCCCGAGGCTGACAGCTGCCAGCAGCAGGATGGCGGTTGCTATGGCCTTTCTCATTTCGTTTTGTATTTGATGATTTCCTTCTTCTTGCCGTTGTTCGGCTCGACAATGCTGATGTCCTTGATCTTCAGCTTATATACATCGTCTGCTACGACTGCCGGACGATAGTCCTCCATCGCGGCCACCAGACGGACCCCTTCAAGGGTGATCCCTTTCGCGTGGCGGATGTAGAGCCCCCAAGCCGGAAGTTCCTTGAACTGAGAGAATTCCGGATAGTAATCCTTCATCTCCGGGACGCTTTCAAGCTCTTCCGGAGTCGTGCCTCTGAATGCATAGTTGCTGTCTCCTCCACCCGGATAGATTATTTCAACGTTCCGCAATGTGATGTTCTCGATCGGAATCTCAGGGATACCAACGATACTTGCAGGAGAGATATTCCTTGGAAGGTCCTCTATCGGACCCTCATAGCTATAGCCCGCATCTGCCTTGGTGGCAGGAACTTCCACATGGATGTTCGAAAGCACGACATTCCGAAGATACCCTCTCTTGCCGCCGTGCCAGCGCTCCCCTGTCCTGAGGAATATGGCATTGCCGGTATTGGTCGCATAGAGGCTGTCCACCAGTATATTCTCGATCTCAGCTCCATCTACCGAAGCGATGGTAATCGCAGACCTGTAAGTGTCATAGACCACGTTGTTGATGATCCGGATATCCTTGAATCCTCCCCTTGAAACCGTTCCGAACTTTATGGCGCTGGCGCTCGAGCGGGCCCTGCAGTTCCTGATCTCGATGTCCTCGCACAGGTGATCCTTGGAATGGGATTTCAGGCACAGGGCGTCATCCGAAGCATCGATGTGGCTGTCCTTTATCAAGACGTGACGGCAGTCCACGATGTCTATACCATCGTTATTCCAATAGTTCTTGCTGTCCATGTCTATCCCGCTGATAGTCAGATGCTCGCATTGGTCGCATACGAGAGTCCACTCTCCGGCGTCCTTTAGCTTGACCCCATCGATCAGGATACGGTCGCACTCCCTGAGATAGAACAGTTTCGGGCGGCGTGAAGTCCTGTCGTGCCTGAGGGCATCTTCACGCACGCCCATATGCACCTGGATCACGAAATTGGTCGCAAGAGCGAATCCTTGCCCGTCGATAGTCCCTTTCCCGGTCACGGCGATATCCTTCTGGTCCTTGGAGAGGATGAAACCATAGTCGGTTCCCACGCACTCATAGTCATAAGGGTTCGTAGATCCCAGCAGGACTGCCCCTTCAAGGAGTCTCACCTCAACTCCCGTTTTCAGGAATATACTGCCTGAAAGATAGTTCCCGGCAGGGAACTCCAAGACACCTCCGCCTCGGGAACTGATCAGGTCGATCGCGCTCTGGATAGACCTGGTATTCAGGGTGATGCCGTCCGGCCTTATCCCGAAACCGGTAGCATCATAGACCTTGGCTCCGGCATCGAGCGAGAGGAATACCACAGCCAGGATCAGAATGATTGTTCTTTTCATAAATACAGTATTATTGATTACTCTTTTTCAGTTTGATTTTCAGGACATATATTTCGTGGTCCGCAGGGCTGTCCAGATGGATGTCCAGACCCTCGGACGAAAGATTCCACTTGACTCTCCTCTTCCCAGAAAGCAGCCTTACCGAACGGATACGGTCCCCTTCATCGAATGCCTTGAGTGTGTAGTCTCTCAACGGGACATTCCTCACAAGGACATATACGTAACGACCCTTGGACGTGTATCGGAAATCCGGAATGATCCCTTCGGGAAGGACTTCATATGCCCCTTCTTTGGCCTTCATCGCTTCAGCTTCCCTGACGAAGGAAGAGTCGAGACCTTCTCCGAAAGTACGCCACTGGCGGGTCCCGTAGATCGCTTCTCCGTTTACCTCGAGCCAGTCGTGAAGGGCGGCAAGGTTGTCCCGGCAAAGGTCCGGCCAGGATCCATCCCCTTTCGGACCGATATTCAGGAGAAGGTTGCCTCCCTTGCTCACTATATCCGTAAAGTAGCGGATGATTTCAACGGGAGTCTTGTATTTCCTGTCATATTTATTGTAACCCCAGCCCCAGCCCATCGTCATACAGGCTTCCCAGGGCTTGGGGTCTATTCCGGGAGTCAGCTTCTGCTCGACCGTCGCATAGTCTCCCATCCCGTTGCCTATCCTGTCGTTTATCAAGCACTCTGGCTGCAGGGTGTGCACAAGGTCGCGCAGAGCACGGCTCTGGTCCTTGTCCACGAGTTCTGCCGTATCGAACCACATTATGTCAACCTTACCGTAGTTTGTCAGGAGTTCGGTAACCTGTGGGAAAACTTTACGCTCGAGATACTTCGATATATCCTTGGCATCCTCGTCCGGATAGTCCCATGTATTGCTCCGGCCTCCCTTTTCCGGCCAGTCCGTCGGACAGTCGGGATCCTCCCAGTCCCTGCCGAGGGAATAATACAGGCCCAGACCCATCCCATGCCTGTGGCAAGCATCGGCCAATGCCTTGAGCGGATCCTTGCCGTATGGAGTCATCTTGACGATGTTGTAGTCGCTGCACTTGGAATCGAACATCGCAAACCCTTCGTGGTGTTTCGTCGTGATTACGAGATATTTCATCCCGGCGTGCATCGCATCCTCGACCCACCGGTCGGCATCGAAGAGATAAGGGTTGAATTCTCCGGCAAGCGTTGCATATTCCTTGAGCGGGATCCTTTCGTACAGCATAAAATGCTCGCCGCCTTTATACCGACGGCCCTGCCAGTCTCCTCCTGCCTGGGAATACAGGCCCCAATGAAGGAAAAGACCCAGTTTCAGGTCCTTGAATTCTTCGAGTTTCCTTTCTGTTACCGGCAACTGAGCAAAGCAGATCACCGAAAGGAATAAACTGAAAGCCAAAAAGAAAACCCTCTTCATAAGCATCACCTTATGCCGACTGGAATCTCTTCCGCTCCCCTTATGGTATTCACTACCGATCTCTTGGAATAGCCTACCTTGGATACAGTGAAAGCAGGCAGGTTGTATGATTCCATCAACTTCTTGTAATAGCGTCCGGGGTCGCGCTGAGGCAGCAGGAAAGGCTTCGCAGCATTCCCGGATGAATCGACGTGACAGAAATACGGCCGTGTATAGAGACCGTCATCCCTGCGGCTGCTGAACACCAGCCAGCGGCCGTCGGAACTCCAGGTATGGAAACTGTCAACATCATCGGAATTGGCCTGTTCCATCGGACGTACCGTGCCGTCCGAAAGATCGACGGTCCAGAGGTCCGCATCCTTGTGCCAGATGGAGAAATTGCCGTAGCCGTGGCGTGTGAAACAAAGGAAACGGCCGTCCGGAGAGATTCGCGGGAAGGACACGCTGGCCCCTTCCGCAGGCGCATCGTACACACACTCAAGCGAATCCGAGAATGTGCAATTTTCCGGATCGAAGGCAATCCTGTAGAGGCCGTACTTCGCTTCCTTGTGCTTTTCCGGCATCGGAGCAACGGCTTCAGAGGAACAGAAATAAAGCCACTTGCCGTCAGGAGAAAAGGTCGGGAAAGTCTCGAATCTCTGTTCGGATTTTGTCAGCGGCGACCAAGTGACCGTATGGTTCCTGACATCGTAAACTACCACGTCGGATGCTTCGTCATAAACCTCTATGCGGTTGGCGTCGTGGTTGTGGAAAGCCTGCAGGGTCTTGTTGACAGAGAATGCAATATAATCTCCCGAAGGGTGCCAGTAAGGATACACCAAGGCGCTGATTGTGGAGTCGGTCTTCGTGTTCAGTTTCTCCATCATTCCCTCCCGTGCAACGATGGTTCCCCCGAATGAAGACCTCACGTGGAATACCATCCTGGAAGGGTCATTGCCGCAGTAAGTGTGGCAATTCATACAGTTTCCACCAGTCAAGTCGTTGGTTATGATAGCTTTCTGGGAATATGAAGTGAGGTCGCGCTGGAATATGCCCATTTTCTGCCAGCCCTGGTAGCCGGGAGGGATCAGGCGGTAGGAAATCCAAGGATCTATCCTGTCGCGGGACACGAATAATTTGAACGGCTTGAAGGATACCCACTTCCCGCCCCTGAGAACGGAAAGCGACATCTCCACTGAGTCCCTTGACATCATATCCTTCCATAATTTCCTGCCGAATACGAACCTTCCGCCTCTGCGAGGCTTCAGCACCTTCCCGTCGACGGAAAGGGCGCAAGGTTCAGAACCAGTATACTCAAAATTCAGCGGAGCGATGTTCTCCGGGACCGTAACGTCTTTGTAATCAGGAAATATAGTAGCTTCTTCGCCCGACTGCGCGACTTCCTTCGGCATTTTGGAACAAGAAGCTGCCGAAATCAGGAACGGAAGGAATACCAGAACCGCTATAACTACCTTCTTCATAATCATTGCTCCTTATATTTCCGTATGAACCAGATAATACCAATACGTACCCTTGAACCGCTTCAGCGACATCGGGCCCGCCACAGCAGCGTTCTTGTATTCTTCGAAGCGTGCCACGGTTTCCGGTTCGACCCCATGTTCGAAGCACCAGTCCAAGCCGAAAGGCTCGACTCCTTCCATATTCCTGGAATACTCGCTGTAGAACACCATCGCCTCCTGGGCTATCCGAGGAAGTGCCGGAGAATCCGGTGAACTGTAATAATCAGTTATGAAATGCTTGACGGAATTCAGGTCCTTGGCCAGCAACAGATAGCACAAGCCATATTCCAGAGCCCTCTTATCAGTAGGATTGGCATCCAGGATCGGGAACAGTTCCGCCATCGGGTTGGTATACATCACGAAAGCGTCTTCTGCAGTAAGATTCCTGCGGCCGTTCCCAAGCAGGGGATCCGCCTCGACGGCTGCATCGTCATAAAGGAAGCGCCTGTGTTCTTTCGCCCATTTACGGTAATGGACTGTCTTTTCAAGCAAAGAAATATATTTGTCCGCCACTCCATAGGTCCCGCGCATCAATTCTACCTGTGCATTGATCTTCACCATTGCAGGGCAATAACCATTAAGAGATACCAGTGAATTGAAGGCCACGTCTTGGGAAGCTGCAACGTTTCCCATGGCCATCATAATGTGGGCTTGGGCTACATCAACAGCACGATCTTTCGTTATCATCACCAGCGCCTGAGCTCCTCTTTGATCATAATCCAGAAGATGATCTGCAAGCTCTCCCTTCCAGGCAAGGGCCATATTCAGATAATTGGCAGTGCGAGGAAGCCATGGTGCCTTATTGCAGGCCTCGATCAGACCGTCCCAATCCTCATTATCTGTATAATACTCGAAAACATAGGCAAGGTTTGGCTGTTCACTCGCCATCCCTTTCGAAAAGCTTCTTGAAGGGATGAATACAATAAATGCAAGGACGAGTCCGGTTAGGAATACCGTCCAGTCCTTCAGCTTTGCTTTCCGGGCAAGGAATGACAACAACATGACAAAAGGCAGCGCAATCCAAGCGGCCCAGTGGAATGTTGTCATCTTGGCGTCCATATCGTAATGAAATGAAGGAGTGAGGGCCTCGGCCATTGTAGGAACCGCTGCTGTTGAATAAGCCACGATCGCACAGAGTGCATAAACGAGCAGAAACAACAGCAAACTGGCTTTTGGACGGTCCAGGGACAGGATTAACGCACCGACCGCGAACAGAATAGCCGCCGGTCCAGCGGTGAAATAAAGGATGACTGTCAGCAGCATACCCCAGAGAAGGCGCCGCGAGCGGATACCTTTGAATATGAGTAGTCCGGCTTGAACCAACAGGATGGAAGTCAGATAATCGAAATGAAGACCGTTGTCTGACAGGGATGAATACAGGAATAAGGCTGGAATGATACACAACGGAATGATCTTCCAGTCCTTGCAGGATTCCCTAGCAGCCACCCACAGCATATAAGCGGACAGAGCCAGCAACACCATCGTGACGGCCATAGCCACTCTCGGGTTCCAGAAAAACTGCACGATGAAACGGGCAAGAAGGGTTGAAAGCCCCCCTACCTTGAACAAGGTACCGTACAGATAGGTCTTGTCGTAAATAAACAGCTGCTGTTGCTCCCTGTATGCAAGCGCGAACGGATTCATCTTATAAACTCACACATTGCCAGATAATAGAAGAAGATATCACTGCCATTGTCTTCCATCTTCTTCCTGAATTCCTTTATTCCCTTGGAATCCAGATACTCGGAACCCAAGGCAGCATCGCAGTATGCAGGCTTGCCGTTCGCCCTGCTGAGGAAAGGATCCTTTGCGAATATATAGCGGGCTACACCTGACAAGTCATTCCCTTCAGCATCCTTGGACAAAGCCCTGCACTGGAGGATACAAAGACTGTCACAGTCGTACAGCACCTGGATATCCTTGACCTCAGGCTCGGCTACAGCCCCAAGCCTTTCACCCATCGCTTCGAACACCTTGGCTTGGATATGCTCCCTGGCGACTTGTTCGAGACTACCCTTGGAGGAGCAACCAAACAACAATACTGCTGATAAAAGCAATAATAAAGGTTTGATTCTCATAATTATAAAAAGACCGGCCCCGTTCGGAGCCGGTCTATTGGAAAGTTTATCTACTATTTGTATCCGTCGTTCTGAGGAATATCGAAGTCCTTGTTGGACTGGATGATCTGGACAGGGATCGGGAATACATAGTTGTGAGGCTTGAAGTTGGAATAATGGCGGGTCTTGCCATTGATATCGATATATGACTCACGGCTGCCTGGCGCGTTCTCATATCCGAATCCATACTTGTGGACGCGCTCGTACATATAGTTTGTAGTAGTCGTGTTCTGGGTAGGATACTTCTCGATAACGTAGGTAGCCTTAGGGTTGCAGGTAAGACGGTTAAGGGTGATCCAGCGCTGCTCTTCACCGAAGAGCTCGCGGACACGCTCGTCGACGATGTAATCGATGTCCACATCACCTGCAGAAACCCTCTTCGCACCGGCACGGTCACGGAGAACATTGATATCAGCTGCTGCGTTGGCCTTGTCGCCCAAGCCAAGGTAAGCCTCGGCACGGAGGAGATAGGTCTCGGCGATACGGACCATGTACCAGTCGCAATCGTAGTAAACACCGGTGGACTTGCTAGGATGCTTGTCATCGGAGAACTTCCAGAAACGAGGGGTAACATTCATGGTGTCGGATGCTGTCAGAGCATAAGGGTTGGTAGCCTGAGGCTTTCCATCCTTGTCAAGATCGTTGGCGTGAGCTGCAGCACGTGCTTTGATGAGAGCCTTGACCTCGGACCACTTCTTTCCGGAAGGAAGATAAGGGTCACGCTGGATCATAACCTCTGAGCCACGGAAGTCGTTAGGGTCATCCCATACACTACCGAGAGGATCACCTGCAGGGCGGGTAACCCACTCAGTTGCGATATTGGTCAGACCATAGGCGGCACCATTGCCCTGTGCACGGTTAGCGATCGAGTCGTTCTTGACACTGAGGTTGTAAGCAAGCTTACGACCCTGAGCCTCCGGGATATCGGCTGGTGGATTTCCTGAACCGGCAGGAGCGACTCCTTCAGGGAAGCAGGTAGCATCAGCTGTGAAAATATAGAACTTTTCTTTTCCGTCGCTGCTGGTACGAGTGCCGTTCTTTCCTCCCATAGGGAGCCAAGGAGCCCAGCAAGCCTCGACAGGAGCATTGTGAGTTCTCCACCAGGAGTCTCCGGAACCACCTTCAGTCCAAAGGTCGGTCTCACCGAAGTCGGACTGGCAGACCCAAATAGCCTCCTTGTTCTCAGGAGAATTGGAGTTACCGTCGGAAGCAATCTTACCGTCAGTCATTGCAGAGCAGCGGAACAGATCCCAGTAAGCACCCTGAGGAGCTGCGAGGGAATTGCCATAGCGGTCGACAGTCTGGTCCTTACGGTTACCGAAACGGGTGGTCATAAGCTTGTAGTCGCCATCCTGTCCGTTGATTACGCGGGAAGCAGCGTCACGTGCACCTGCGAAATCACCGACTGCGAGGCACATTTCTGCAAGATAATGAGCTGCTGCAGCCTTGGTGACGGTACCCATGAGCCTAGGGGTGGCAGGGAGGTTCTCCTCAGCCCATTTGAAGTCCTCGACCAACTTTGCCCAAACCTCTTCGCGAGGCATGAGCTGATAGTCGTAACGGGCCTCCTGGCTCATGTGCTCGCTGTAAGCGACACCGCCGTACATTCCGGCGAGAACCCTGTATGCCCAAGCGCGCATGAACACGGCCTCTGCACGGAGTTCGTTCTTCATCGATTCAGGAGAATACTTGATATCTTCATGCTGGTCGATCATGTCAACTACGGTGTTGGCACGGTTGGCAAGCACATACATATAGTCAGCCCAGTGGCGTGCATAACCGCTATTGGAATTCATAGCATCCCAGTTGAGGTTACCAGTGGCGCTGGTCTCGGTAAAGGTATCCAGGTTGCATCCCATCAGCATCCAGGAGTGAGTGGTACGCATACATCCGTAGATCATATACTGAACCTCGGCGTAGCAGGAAGCAAGGCCGATCTCCATAGCCTTCTGAGACTGGAAGAAGCCCTCGTTGTCGTTCTGGTAGGAAGTCTCCTTGATGAACTCCTCATCGTTACAAGCGGAGAAAAGAACAACAACTGTCGTAAGAGCGGCGAGTAATTTATTGATCTTCATAATTCCTTCTGTGTTAAATTAGAAACTGAGATTGACACCGACTGTGACAGTCTTGTAGGCACCGTTGCTGCCGTAGCGGTCGGAACCGGCTCCCGCAGCGATAGTACCGGCGTTTTCAGGGTCGATACCGGACCAGTTGGAGATTGTGAGAAGGTCAGTAGCTGCGAAGTAGATACGAGTTGCAGAAAGACCGATCTTCTTTGTAATACTCGGGTCGATATTGTAGGAAAGGACGAGGTCCTTAAGCTTGAGGAACGAACGCTGGTTCCAGAAGCGGTAGAAGTTAGGCGCGTTGTTCTCGGTGTTGTTGTAACCGTAACGAGGGAACACGTTGGTGGATCCTTCTCCGTTCCAAGGCTTTACACGAGCAAGCTGGTTGCCGGAACGCATATCGGTACCGAATGCATGAGGGTCGAACCACAGGAAGTGGGTCTTGTCACCCTGTGCCCAACGGAAGTTGAAGTACAGGCTGAAGTTCTTCCAGCTGAAGGTGTTGCCAAAGTTAAGGGTGAACAGAGGATCTGGAGAACCGAGGAAGGTCATATCTGCGTCGTTGATCTTGCCGTCAGGAATAGGGTTTCCGTCTGCATCGAAAGCACCGGCGATATCCTCGAACTTGATGTCACCAGGAACAGCGTCAGGCTGAGCCTTGTGGTCAGCGATCTCCTGCTCGTTCTGGAAGATGCCGAGCATCTTGTAGTCATAAGCAGATCCGATAGGGTGACCTACCTGGAGAGCATAATAAGAATCGAATCCGTAAGCGACAGCGTTGGCTACGTCATCTTCCTCTACACCCTTGGTGTTAGGACCGAAGAGGGAAACGAGCTTGTTGGCGTTGGAGTCGAATACGATGTTGCTTTCCCAACGGAGAGTCTCGCGGCCGTTACCGTTGATGTTGACGGTATTGAGGACGAGCTCGACACCCTTGTTGGTGATCTTACCTACGTTGTCATATACCTGGCTGAATCCAGAGAAGTAAGGAGCACTCCTGAGGACGAGCATATTGGTCGTGTTGCCAGTGTAGACATCGAGGCTACCGTTGACTCGGTTGTCGATGAGCGAGAAGTCGAGACCGAGGTCATACTTCTCGACAGTTGCCCAGCTAAGGTGAGGGTTGGCCATACTGGTGGTGGTCATACCGAGCGTGCTCTGGTCGCCCAGCCAAGTCATCGTAATGACACCGCTGTTGCCGGTAGATTTACCCACACTTGCGAAAGTCGCACCTGCAGAAACCGAACGGGAACCGTTCTGTCCCCATGAAGCACGGAGCTTCAGGAAGTTGATGGCGTCGATGTCCTTGATGAAGCCTTCGTTGCTGAGAACCCAGGCGAAGGATGCACCATAGAAGTTACCCCACTTGTTGGCATCACCGAAAGCGGAGTAACCGTCACGACGGAAGTTGAAAGTAGCGTAATAAGTGTTGGCGAAGTTGTAGTTCGCGCGGAACAGGTAACCGATAGCTGAAGTGACTACGCGGGTACGTCCAGGATTCCAGTTCTCAGCAGCGGAAAGATTGTACTGCTTGAGGTCGGTAGGGACAGAGAAACCATTGTAACCGATGGAGAGACCATTGTTGTTGGTATGCTCACGGGTGTAACCCAGCATGACATCGAAATGGTTCCTTCCGAAATCCTTACCGTAAGTGAGGATCTGGTCGATGTTCCAGGCAGCATAGTGGCTCATTGAAGAAGTACCGCTTGCCTGTGAAGCGAACTGCTGAGGATCATCCATACTGGTTGTCAACTCAGTGCTGACAGCAATCTCAGGATTGTTGAAGACATCAGAGTATGAAGAGTTATGCTGTCCCTGGAGGGTAATCCTGTAGCTGAGGCCCTTGAGGAACGGGAAGTCGATCTGTGCATAACCGACTCCATTGAGGTTGTAACTCTTGGAGTTACGGTCGGTCCAGAGGTGGGAATCGTTGGTACCTGCACCCCAGTAAGGGCTGGCGGTATTACCGTCCGGGTGGCTGTTGTACCAATCCTCATATCCTGGCTGGATAGCGTGGACGAATGAAAGCGGAGTCATCCAGATAGCATTCTGGATCTTCGCAGTCTGTCCCCAGCTGTTTGCAAGGAGGAAATTACCCTTGACACCAACCTGGAGCCAATCGGTGACGTTGAAGTCGATCTTGGCCATTGCTCCGGCCTTCTCGTAGTCATCACCCTTGCGGATACCCTGCTGACGGGTATAATCGGAAGATACATAGTACCTTGCCTTCTCTCCACGGCCGCTTACTGCGACATCATACTTCTGACCTACACCGGTGCGGGAAATCTCATCGAGCCAGTTTGTCCAGATGCCCTTGTCCCAAGCCTGGCCTTCACGCTCGCTGAGGAGCTGGTCGGCTGCGGCATCGAGGTTGGCATAGCTGGACCACTCAAGATTCTTGTAGTCATCCTCGCCACGGAACTTGTGAGAATAGAAACGGTTCTTGAGGAAGGTCTCCTTGTCGGTCACCATCTTTGGCATCCTGGTCCAGTCGGAAAGGCTCAGACTTGCATTGAAGTCAACCCTAGGAGTGGTGCTGGATGCACTCTTGGTGGTGATGATGATGACACCGTTAGCAGCACGGGATCCGTAGATGGCTGCTGCGGAAGCGTCCTTCAGGACGTCGATGCTCTGGATGTCCGCGGTGTTGATCGAGTTGATAGAACCATAGGAAAGGACACCGTCGACAACAAGCAGAGGCTGGTTGACGCTCTGTGAAGATGATGAAACACGACCTCCAGCAGGGATGGCATTCTTACCACGGATGGTCATCGTAGCGGTGTTGTCGCCACCTGCTGATGTGGTAGGAGCATAGCTGAAACCTGCGACCTTGCTGGAAAGAGCAGCGAGGGCGTTAGGGTTCGGCAGTGCGGTGATGTTCTTGTCATTAGCGTAGTTGACGCTGGCAATAGCACCCGACACATCCTTCTTGCGGGCGGTTCCATAACCGACCACCACGACTTCGTCGAGGTAAGCCGTGTCGTCCTTCAGTGTGACGTTGATGTTCTTCTGAGAACCAACAGTCACCTCCTGATTGGCGAAACCAATGCTGGAAAAGACCAGAACGGAACCCTGCTTTACATTCAGGGAATAATTACCGTTGTAGTCCGTCATTGTGCCGATGGTCGTGCCCTTTACGAGGACATTCACACCGACAAGAGGTTCACCAGACGCGTCCGTAACCCTACCGGATACGGCTGTCTGGGCGAATGCCCATGCTCCCATAGTGAGGAACACGAGCAATGCCGTGATTAAACGTTTACTCATAAAACAGATTTTTAATAATGATGGTATGTAGTGTTATTCCTTTCAATTTTTGATGGTTTTTGCCAGCAAAAGTGCATAATCATCCACAAAAATAGGAAAAAATCCCATTTTACCATTTATATAGCCTTAAAAACCGTGGATTGTTTTTTGATAAAAGGACTTTGATTTTTGATACGCGGTTAAAACGATGCCATGCAACTACAGCGATTGGTATTTTTTTTTTGACATAAAAAGAAAGAATGTTTATCTTTATGTTTCACAATTTGTACACGAAAGAACCACAGAACAACATGAAAAGAATACTAATCACAATGGTTGCGATCGCCATCAGCACGATCGCATTTGCAGGACAAGACCGCCAGGTCAAGACCGACGCCGGCACCAGAATCAGCGTACAGGCGTGCGACAATGGGATATTCAGGATCAAGGTAAGCCCGAGGAAGGATTTCGGGGAGTCCCTGATGGAGCGCTACGGCTGCATCAAGACAGACTGGCCTGAAGTAAATGCCACCGAGAGTACCAAGGGCTCCGAATGGACACTGACTTCAGGAGATTATTCCTTGACGGTCAACAAGAAGACCGGCGCTATCTCTGTCCGCGATTCCAAGGGACGGGCGCTGGTCCGGGATATCCGTTTCCTTTCGGACAAGGACAAGCTCACCGCCAACCTGAGAGATGTGGTAAACGAAAAATGGGCGGACCTCAACGTGGTAGCCAACGACGGCGGTATCATCGGTGACGACGAGGGCAAGTTCGCCGAAGTCGACAAGAGGGAGATCCCTGCCGCTTCCAAGGCCAGCGTCATCAGCATCAGGATGGAAGACGGGGAACGCTTCTACGGCGGCGGCAGCACCAGCCGCGACCATATCCAGCACAGGGGCGAGCTCCTCAGGATGTGGACGACTTACCAGCACACCGAGATCCCGATGCCGTTCATGATGAGCTCCCGCGGATGGGGAATATACGACAACTCCACCAGGAAGAGCTTCTTCGACGTAGGCAGCGTACACAAAGACCTTTTCAATATAATCGACACCAGCGACGAAGCCGACTTCTTCCTGATGCTCGGAGAGGATATGCCTGACATCCTCAACCTTTACACCATCATTACCGGAAGGACCTACGTACTCCCGAAGTGGGCGTACGGACTCTGCTTCGGTCCGAATATGCGCGAAGAGCAGTTCGACATCCTGCACGATGCGGCGATGTTCCGCCAGATCGATGTCCCTTGCGACGTATTCTGGCTCGAGCCTCAGTGGATGGAGAAACGCTACGATTTCTCCACCCAGAAGAAATGGAACTACGACCGTTTCTCCCCGGAACCCTACTGGCTTCAGGACAAGTATCCTAAGACGATGCACCACAGGCTGTTCATCGGCAAGCTCCGCTCGATGGGATTCCACCTCGGACTCTGGCTCTGTGAGGAATATGATCTGAGCATTACCGAGGAAGACATCATCGCTGAGCGCGAAGGACGCGCGACTTCCGGTCAGGAGCACTGGATGGACCACCTGAAAACCTTTATGGACCAGGGCATCGAGGGATTCAAGCTCGACCCTGCCCGCACCATCGACAACCATCCGAAATGGGAGTACTACAACGGCCGCACCGATGCCGAGATGCATAACCTCAACCAGGTGCTGCTGCCTAAGCAGATGGCCGAACTCGGACGCAACTACAACGGCCGGCGTACCTGGCACCACTACTGCGGCGGCTGGTCCGGCACCCAGCATTGGACCGCTTCCACTTCAGGAGACAACGGCGGCGGCAAGACCGCCCTCTACGACCAGCTGAACCTGGGTATGAGCGGCTTCCTCAACACTTCCTGCGACGTGATGAGCGTTCCGAGGGAACTAGAGATGCCGAGCCTCCACTTCGGACTTTTCCTGCCTT
>Ga0247611_10003441_pt1 | contig 23471 bp, 34 predicted proteins | sample 177DNAGHGhighgp2_FD_192422 | JGI IMG/M metagenome (GOLD analysis project Ga0247611, IMG submission 192422) | Sheep rumen microbial communities from Palmerston North, Manawatu-Wanganui, New Zealand - 1770 DNA GHGhigh gp2 | ecosystem: Host-associated > Mammals > Digestive system > Stomach > Rumen... | reverse complement strand
ATATTTGCCTTCCAGTCGGCTTTCTCTCTCCTTCTTGCCTGTCTCTGAGCATACTCGAGTCTATCGTTGTACCAAGAGTTTTCTGCCTTTTCCTTAGCTCTCTTGGACATGGCTGAAGCAACGCCTATTCCGGCACCAATTAGAAGTCCAGCTTTCCCTGCTTTTGGAACCTTAGCCCATCGACTTGCTTTAAATACGCCACCATTTCCTTTAGCAATACCGACGACGCTTCCAATTGCACCACCAGCAAGACCACCGGCAAGACCAGCTGCAGCAAGGTGAGAGGACTTGGTTTGTGGCTCCCTTTTCTTTTCTGCAAGTATATCAGAATCCTTCATCCTCTTAAGATTATCTGTATCGTCATATTTGGTGAAGGTCTTTCTTTTTAATCTATATATTCCCATAATTATTATTGAACTTGTTGTTCCTTTGATTTCTCGTAGGCAAATGCATTTTTATCTACAGCTCTAGTAGCACCACGAACTGCTTTATCGCCCCACTCAAAAGGTTTAAAAGCAATCGATCCAACACCAATACTCCCGACTAGTGCTGTTCTTTTATGTTTCTCGAGCCATGATGCCATATCTCTTGTTGTCTTAGAATTTACATATCTTCCCGCAGCATCCTTTTTATTAGCCACATTATGTAAAAATCCAGTTACTTCTCTACTATTGCCACCAGTCCACATTTTGGAAATTCCACTCAATACGCCTTGGCCCAATCTTCTTGATACTGCACCAGACTGAACAGCCTTAAGCCTGCTATCCCCAGCCTTTCTTGCGAACTCGGTTGGATTGAAGTTCTTCAAACTGGCCTCTGCTTTTGATACATTAGCCGCCTTTGTCTTGAGGGAGTTTGTATATTTTGCAGCCTTCTCTGGACTTAAATTCTTAGTAGCTTCCTGAAGAGCTTTAGTGTCCGCTAGTGTCTCTGCTGCCTTCTTTCCAGAACTAACAACAGCACCTAACTTGTTTTGTGCCTGTTTTGCAATTGCCTTTCCATATTCTTCAGATCCAGACTTCATCATCCAGTTGCCAACTTTATTTCCATTCTTTCCGGCAATCTTCTTTCCGTAAGTCATGTACATATCGTTGATCCCCTTTCTGATTCCGACAGGTCCTACTCTTCTCAGGGTAGCTACTGTTCCTAGGGTGGCAGCAGTTCCTATTGCTAATTTCTTAAGTGCAGATCCCCTTTTCCTCTCTCTCTGTTCTACCTGATATTGGTAGTTTTCAGAGTATTGTTTCTGTTCTCCTTGTGCTCTTGCCTGATCTTTAAGCTGTTTTCTTTCTCCAATATATCCGGCATTAAGGAGTCCAGCAAATCCAAGACCGCCTAGAGCTGCCTTTCCAGTTAGTCCAGATTTTAGTTCCTTGCCCAAAACTTTCTTAGCAGGATTTAAATTAAGCTTTTGCCCGGCAGAGTTCTTAAAGTGAGATAAATTTTCAAAACCTTTTCCAAGATAACCTTTTCTAGCTGCCAAAACACTGCCAGCAACTAGAGCAGCACCAGTAACGGCCTTTCTAATACCTTTACTCTTTTTCTTAGGATCTTCTTGTGGCTGAGGAAGAGGAGCTCCACCAGTTATTCTTTTTCTATCAGCCTGAATTGCTTTATCTAATGCATAAGATCCTACTGCCATAGTTGCACCCATAGCTAGTCCAGACCCTACTTTTTTAGCAACCTGATTTCCTCCACCAGTATTATTTAAAGCCCTTCCGAACTCATATACAGTTTGGCCACCCTTTTTCAGAGCAGTCCCAAGTTTAGCCACCGGAATTGAATAAGATCTTTGCATTACTTCAGCAACTGCCTCAGCTTTAGAGGGATCTTTTTTAGCAGCATTAGCGACTTTTTCTAGAGCTTTTTGTGTTTGTTTCTGTAGCCTCTGCTGTTGTTCCATCATTTCCTCATTTTGTTTCGCCTGCTGCTTTGCTTGATTGCTAGATTGGACCATTCCTCCAACCATAGTACCTCCCATAAGTGCATTTGACGATAATATTTTCCCAATTCCAGCAACTGCTCCAGCAACAAATATTTTCTGTCTAAACTCTATCATGCCTTTGCAATATTATTTAGTTGATTAACTAACTGTTTATTCTCCACTTCAGCTTGATTCATTGCTTTCTGGTGTTCTTCTTTGGATTGCTTTGATTCTTTGACTCCACTGGCCATGCCGGCAACGCCCATAACATTAAATCCACCAGTAACAACAGCACCAAGACTGAAATGTTTTCTCTTAATTACCATAGGCAGTCCTCCTATGTTTGCATATTCTGTCCAGCGTTCTTTAAACCCTTACCCAGTCCTCTGGTGGCTGCTTTACCGGCTATGTATCCGATAATTGCTCCAGGAACTGCTCCAATACCACCAAGTGCTGATCCAATTGCGGCACCCTTTGATGCAGCAGCAAGACCTCCGACAGTACCAGCAATTCCAGTATCAGCAGCTTTACCAACACCTTCCATTACTCCACCGACGGTATTCTTTATGGTATCACCAACACCGTTTAAGGTTCCCTGGACCATTCCAGAATATAATTTTCTTTTTAATCTGTATGTAGCCATTTTCCAGTTCTTCCGTTATTTAATTCACTTCTACTCTTTCGTATCTCTTCATCAATGTTCCCCAGCTTGAGTTCTTTCTTGGCTTTTTTCTTCGCCTCTCTTAATTCTTCTGAGTAATTAAGTTTTCCTACCTGACTACTAAGCTCTCTACTGGTACTACCTCTCTGGAGCCTATCAAAGTCAGTATCATATTTTCTTCCTTTAACAAATCCAGGAGCACTACTAGTATTTAAAACTTTCGTTGCTGAGAATCTTTTTATTATCATACGTCTAAGAGATACATATTATAATTAAGACCAAATGGAAGAATGTCTAATGCTTTAGTTACATCTTGCATTGATTCGAATTCCAATACAAGAGATCTTCCTTTTTTATCATATAATAGAGTTTCTCCCCTAGGTACTGTGGTTTCATACTCAACTGCATATGACCCAACATCTATTTCACTTTCAACATTAGGCCTGGCACCACCTCCAAACTCCTTCTGTCTAAACTCTGTCTCAGAATTATTCTTCTGGAAAAATCTAGAAGGGTTGAATTTTAGGGAGCTTCTGAACAGTCTATTTGTTTTATTATATCCAGGTAGTCTAACATCATCTGGTAGCTTTGCTTTAGCTCCAATTTTAAGATATAGTCTATATTTGTCGCTCTTACCTGGATAAGTAGAGATAACAAATCTCTCAATTACAACGTTATTACCTCTGAGTATAGGAAGTAGTGATGAAGAATCTATAACTTTAATTTTATATCTCCAAGGACTATCTTTCTTCATAAGCTCGTTATATAGACTCTTCATTGCATCATATTCCTTTCCTGTAGAGAATACTTTTTGTCTAAATTCTATCATTTTTCCTTAACAACTGATAAATCATAATGCCATGCGAGAAGTTCTATCACGTTTAGTACTTTTCCTACGTGATCATCTTCTGCCACTACTACCCTGGTTTTTGGATCTGCATTAGTAATTCTCATACTGCAATGATCCCCCAGAAGTTTTTGTGTGTATCTATAAAACTCCTTATCTTTTACCTGTATCTCATAGTAGCCGGACTCATTTTTGCAGAAAGATACAAGAACCATCGACTTTGAATTGACTTTGGAAGCTTCTTCTGCTTTGTCAGGAGTTATTGTTTTAAATGGAACACCAGCTTTTTTTAAATGATTAATTGCGTCCGGCATTAGATCTTGTCTGGTGTACTTTCGTTGTCTAAATTCTATCATGTTTTCTTTATTACGAGGCCTCCAAGTCTGCATTTATTTCCTCTAAGAACTCAAATCTATCATCTAAGACTTCATAAAAATATAGTTCTGCCCTAAATTGACATTGATTTGAAAAGTTAGAATTATCGTCGGCTTGGTACATGTGGTTAAAATCTTCCGTTATTTGTCCCCACTTAACTGCAGCCGTCCATCTTTGTCCATAGCGGTCCGATGTCTTAAACTCACAGAAATTGGTCAGAAGATTTAAGTTATTATATTTGTTTTTGAAATCGAAGAACATAGGTGTATCCGGAGTACGTAGGGTAAATTCAATAGGTACTCTGTGTTGCATAATTCTATCTTCTTCATCATTATAGCTTGGATGACGAACTCGAGATGGGGTCTGATCAAAACGGTAAGAAACATAAGAAGTTTTTGCTAGTGTCTCTTCTCTATTCCATCTAACTAGCTCTACCCCATAATCATCCAATATTCGTCTAAGTTCAAGAATAAACTGATCCTGATAGTCAATTTCCCGGATAACATAATCATCATATCTCCGGCGTAATGTATAAACCGTCGTAGATTCCGAAGTAAGTTCTAGATCCGAAGACTTAAAGATTAGTTTTGGAAAATTTCGGATCTTATAGCACTTCGGTTTATTTCCGACGGGTCTAAGAAATTTTAAACCGCCGGACCAAAATAAGAAATTAATAAACTCCTGATTCTCTACATCCTCCTGTGAAACAACAATAGTAGTAGATTCATAGTCCTGAGCAACCCTTGATTCACTATCTTTAACTATTATCATGTGAAAAATATGTGGATCGGCCGTCATCTTTTGAAACTTAAGACCGTTCAGAGTTATATATGTAGTTGTAAATTTCTTTGGTCCATTGGTAGGAGTTATCTTTTCGTCTCTAGGTCCCAATAATTCTATGCCAAGCTCATCTGATAATTGGCCTAGTGTAGATCCAGAGACATAAGTAAGCATTAGAGTAGAGGTTTTAGTATCTTCCCTTAGAGAATTTACTGGGCCCTCACATATATTAAAAAACTTACAGCCCTTAAGTGATTTTAATACTAGGCCTTTATAGATGATTTCAGACATTATAGTGATGGTAACATTCTGCCCATTCCAGATTCGGCCAATTTTTGTTTATCTAAGGTTTTCCCAACTGATTGAAGTTTCTGCTGGGTTTTCCGCTTAATGTAGTCTTCTTGTGCCTTCTCGTTCATGGCAGTTCTTCCTGCATTTTGTGCTACCTTGTTTTTGAGCTGAGCACTGCCAGCGGCCCACTTCTCTGCGCCAGATTGAACCATTCCAGTTCCCATCCCGCTTATTGTTGCACTTTTTGACTGCATTAGCCTCTTACCAGCGGATATATATGCATTGTTTGCTTTCATCGCCATTTGTCCCCCAAAAACGCCTCTTCTAGCACCGGCGAAAGCAAGAGCAGCAGTTCCAACACCAGCAGCGACCTTACCTGCAGTAGACATTCCCTTCTTTTGCTCAGCCTCTGCAAAATATTTCCTCTTTAAAGTAAATGTAGTTGCCATAATAATATTATACTAATCCATTAGCGGCATCATCAACTTTTTTGGCACCTAGAGCACCAACACCAATACCGATAGCTGCAGTAGTTGCTCCCAGTTTCCCAACGCCTTTAGCAGCTTCCAGGGCTCTTTCTTTTCCAGTAAGTTGCATAGAACCAGTAAGCGTTTTTCCGTTCTTAAGAGTGGCATTAACGCCTGCTGTGCCTGAGAACGCATTTTTTAGGTGGCCAAATCCAAAATCCAGAAAACCGCCGCCTGCTTTGGTTGCATTTCCTGCACTTACGGCTGCCTGTCCAGCTTTCTGCATTACCTTATTCCCATTAAATGTAATTCTACTTAGGGCAGCTGGATTAATGGCAGCGAAAGTCTTTCTTTTTAATATAAAAGTTGTTGCCATATGATTGTTTTATAAAAAGAAAGAGACCCTACCCAAGCCGGGATGGACAAGGATAGAGTCTCTTTGAGATTTATGAAATTTTAATCTAAGATACTCTAGATCTAAGATTAGAAGCCATACTTGAAGGTAACCTTCTGTACGAGCTCAGGAGCCATATACTTGGTGCCTTCCTGATAGTAGATACCAGAAGCCATCTGAGTCGGGTTGTTATAGTTACCAATGGTAGGAGTGTCGGTTAGAGGCATATAGATACCACGAGCGAGAGGAGCCATCTGGCCATCTGCAGTCTTGTGGATAGCATAGAATGTAGCCTCACCTGTTTCCTCGTGAACGTCTGTTGAACGAAGAACAGGAATTCCGTTGTACCAACCAAGTAGGTCATTGATGTAGGACATCTTGGTATTTCTTTCCCACTTGCCAATAGCAGAACCTTTCTGGAACTGGTTAGAAGCCTGATTACCGGCGATGTAGGCAGTAGTGGTAACACCCTTAACAGCCTTGTTTGCAAGAGCGCTCTCGACGTTGATAAGATATGCGTCGAAGAGGTCGATCTGTGAACGATAATCCATGAACTTCTCAACTGAGCTACCAACTGCCTTGGTAAGATCGAGGTCTGCCATTACGTTTCCAACATAACCTTCCTCAAGAGTAGAGACAAGTTTATAGTTGATAACCTTGGTGTAGATCTCACGAAGCTTGGTGAAGAGGAAGGTTGCCATGTCAGCACCAGTAGCCTTCTTCATTGCGCCAAGAGCTGCGATGTTGTATTCAGCTACGAGCATATCAGGAACGGTAGCAAGACCGATCTGCTGCATCTTAGCAATGAATCTCTTATCGAACTGATGAGCATTGGAAGCACCGATGGTGTTGCTAGGAGTACCAGTAACATCTTCTTTACCTACGATAACAATGCTTTCTTTGGTGGCGTCTCCAGTAAGAGCTGCGCTGAGTGTGAACTCTACACGACCATTGAGGTAGTTAAGAGTACCAGCAGAAAGCTTACCAGCAACTGCCATGAAGTTACCCTGACCGTCGTCAACGAGTTCGAATTTCTCGGTTGCAGTAGTAACCTTAACGCGAACGGTACCAGGGATGAGCTTACGACCTACGAGAGTGCTGAAGTTAGCCTGAGCTGCTACAGGAACCTCGAGAGTGAAGTTACCCATTGCCTGAATGTCCTGATAGTTATCGGGACCGAGGTTAGGGATAACACTTCTAAGATCGGTAACACCAAGAACGTCGAACCAATAGAATAGGCCGTTAGGCTGCTCGAAGTCCTTTTCGATTGACATGAAGCCTGCGAATGAGCTTACATAAGAAGCTACAGAGGCGTTGAAATACTGGGTGCTCAGAAGTGGAGTCTCGGCATAGCCAGAGAAGGTCTTCTGAAGGAGATTACCAGCGTCCTTAAGACCAAAGAGGTCTTTCATCTCGTCATTACGAGAGAATAACTTTGCATATTCGTTTGCACGAATTCTTGCATCCTCAACGGATACTGAACTGTTCATGAGAGCATCAACCATCTCAGGGGTCTTCATGAACTGAGAATACTTATTATCCATAACTTATTTAATATATTAAATTGTTAGATTATTTCTTTATGCTTCCTAACCAGGAAACGATTGTATCATTTTCACTAAATGTTTTTTCTTCGGCGGTCTCTGAGAAATGAGCTTCCTGGAGGTCCTGTTCTGCTCCTTCGACAGGTGCAGCTTTTGCATTAAGAACCTGTGCTTCCATCTCAGCAGCCGCGGCCTGAATTGACTGAACAGCAGCAAGAGCCTTGTCCTCGATTGCCTCAGCTGAAGGAACAGCTACGGGAGCTTCCTCTGCAGCAGCAACAGGCTGGACTGGATTGCCGTTTTCGTCTACAATAAACTCAGCGGTGGCAGGAGCAGCTACAGGAGCAGCGGCAGGAGCTATACCAGCCTCTGCGAAGAACTTGGAGAGAGGAGCTGAGAACTTCTTCTCATCTTCTTTTTCTTCCTCTTTCTCTTCTACGGGTGCTTCTTCCTTCTTTTCTTCTTCTGCTACGACATCTTCCTTGAGGTCCTTAGCTTCTTCTTCGGAAATAGGATGAAGTTCGATTTCACCTTCGCTGAGTTCGGCCTTTGTAAATTCGCCATTTTCCTTATCCTCAACAACAGCGGTCTTTGCGTCGACAGGGGTGATGATTTCAGTGTCATTTTCAATTTCCTCACCACTTTCGATAGCGTCCTCGATCTTTTCTGAATCAGACTCCTCGGAGAATAGACGAACCATGTAGTCAGTCATTTCTTCGGACTCAGAGAAGAACTTGGTTTCATCGTTATCGCAATAAACCTCATCTTCGCAATCGGAGAAGTATTTCTCCATAACGGTCTCAGAGAAATCTTTAGTCTCTTCACGACCTTCTTCTACTCTGTCTTCATCGGACTTTGAGCCAGCACCAACGGAATCAACCTCAAGATGTGAAGTCAGTTCTTCTGCCTCGCCCTCACCGATAGGACGGAAGTGGAGTTCGTTGTTGTTAATAGTAACTTTAGTGAACTCTTCATTTTCTTTGTCTTCGATAACAGCAGTGTTTGCATCAACTGGAGTTACGATTTCGGAGTCATTCTCAATCTGCTCGCCATTTTCAATAGCATCTTCGATAACTTCCTGAGAAGTTTCTACATCATTTGCAGCTTCTGAGAATAGACGGTCCATATATACAGTGTTGTTACTGTAATATCTGGTTGTAAAGAGATCAAATTTGTCAGTATCAGAGAAAGTTGCCTCTTCGGGTTCATCAACTTCGTCTGCACCAAGGTTGTTAAGAAGATCCATAGCATAATCACGAGCTTCATCTTCAGATTCGAAAACCTGAACAGCATCTACGCCATCTTCCTGAAGTCTACCAACTAGTTCTTCAGCTTCTTCATCACTATAGACAGGAGCATCAACAATAACATGGTTGAATGCATCTACACCAACTACGTGTGCGGGAAGGAAATTTCCATCTTCGCCCTCTCCCTCTACATCAGAGAAGTTCTTGCTGTCTAATTCGGTAACTTCCATTTCTTCGTCATCGAGAGTAACCTTTGCCTGATCACCAGTCGACTCGGAGGTAACAACGACTGAATTGTCGTCTACCTTCTCAACCTTAAGATCACCAACCTTTGCAGTTTCCTCTGATTCAATAACTTCGCTGAAAAGTCTCTCGCAGAATTCCTGGTCAGAGAAAATCCTCTGAACAACAGTATTATCGGTAGAAACTGAGAATTCCTTTTCTTCTCCTTCCTTTTCGCATTCACAAGGAGTCTTTCCGCACTCAGGGCATACCTGATCTTCAGCATCCTCTGCTCTAGGTTCTCTACCTTCTTCAGCTGCAACCTCTACACTGGCTTCTGCACCAGCCTCAGGATTTACATGTTCCTCTACCTGTGCTTCAGGCTCAAGGTGTTCTTCTACATGCTCATCCTCTGCACCCTTCTGCTCACCTGGAGTTACACCATCCCCTTCCGGGTGGATAAAGCCCTCGATTTGCTGGGTCATTTCTGCAGGATAAAGGTCATAGCCGTTTTCTGCATCACCTTCAACGACAGTCTCTTCGCCGTTCCCTTTATCAGTAACAACTACTTTACCATCACCAACATGCTCATACTTAAGCTCATCAGTATCAACAGAACCGTTAACCTTTGCGTCTTCAATGTCCTTTGATACCTGGTTCTGGAGTTCTTCATCTTCGGTAGCACTAAAAAGTACTTCCATAAATCTTGTATTCTTCATAATACCTCTTGTTTAATTTATTTTATGATTTCTACATTGTCTCCATCGACCTTGACAATACCTTTATTCTTCAGTATTTCCATGATGTCAGTAGGAGCATCTTCATATCTTTCGTGCATTATTCTTTCAAATTCAGGTCTACCCATTCTTCTTCCACCAAATTCGATAGGAAGATCATGAGAAATGCCTGAATCCTTAAGATATCTTTCATTAAAATCATCGGCCGGGAGTCCATGAGCCTTTCTGAGAAGCATAATAACTTTGGGAGAATATTTACCACTTTCCTCTAGTTTTTCAATTGCTTCTTCCTTAGGCTCATTCATTACGGCCGGATCAAGTTCAAGAGTCTTAGTAACCGAAATAACTATCTTGGAGAATAATCTGGACTCAATGAATGCGCTAGGTGAAATAGTATAAGCTCCATCCTCACCTTTCTCTGCAAATCCCTTCTCAATCTCAGTATCTCCAAAACCAGCCGCCGTATATTCATCAGCGTCTAGAGTTCGGCCACTAAATTCTTTCAACTTAAGCTCGTATTCATCTGTTGTGGCCGAGAAAATACGCTGAAATGCTTCTTCTTCGGCGGTATCAGAAAAGAGCTTTATATTTCTTTTTTCAGGTTCAGGAGTCGAGAATAACTTACGACGCTCAACCTTATTATCACTAAATAGCTTACGTCTTTCCATATTATTCTTCTCCTTCTAAATTTTCATCCTCGTTTACAATTGGACTTGGATTAGGACCAAATACATCATCAAGAACTGCGTTAATAAATTCAGTATACGCAGTCTGAAGTTTTTGGTATCTCTGCTTATTCACAAATCCATTCCTCTTAAGTTCCTGCAATCCAAGCCTCATAGGTACATTAAGCTTCTGCCCATATTCACGATAAGCTTTTCCTAGGGACGACAAACCAAGAAGTGTATTTATCTGTTTTCCTTCTATGATTTGTGGAGTTACTGAATTAAGTATTCTAAGAAGATCAGAAGATAGCAGTGATTTGAGAACCTTTAAGTCTTCTGGATCAATCTTAGAACTTCCGCCCATTTGCTTAACTACCTGGCGATAACTTAAGATGGTCCTACGTAATTCCATTCTAACACCTAGCTTAGATTCACGCAGTCTCTCTCTAACTTGTGCCTGTGTAAATTCTTTCTGTGTTTCTTCTGGCTGTGTAAATTCTTTCTGAGATTCTACAACAGTATCATTAGCAACTTCAGAAATAGCAGAAACACAGGAGAACTGCTTTACCTTAAGCTTCGTGAACTTGCCATCAATTTTACTCGATTTTGGTGTCCCCGGTTCAATATATTCAGAAACATTCGAAAAAGTCTTAACCTTCAGCTCTCCCTCTTTTGGCTGGGATTTAATATATTCTGCGGTAAATTCTTTTTCACTGAACTCTTTCTCAATATCTTCCTTTACCTTCTCATCATCCATAACTTCGATGATTCTAGCAAGGGGGCCGAACGATGGGTTTACCGTCCAGTCGAGACTTTTTACATTTTTGATTGCCCTGGTAATTTCAATTCCATTACTTAAGGTCTCCCAATAGGCCACAACTACTAGCGAACACGTTAAAGCAATTTTTTGTCGTATTAAACTCTTCAATCGCTTAATGTTATTGGCCATTATTTCATCACAGCCATCTTCATCTAGGATATGTACAACTGCGCAAAGCCAAGGTCCTTCATTAGGAACATTCTCTACGTAGAACTCTTTTACATAGTGAGTAAATGTTGGAGCAGACTCAGAGACTATCAGCCCCGCATCGTCCTTGCCTATTGTCTTCTTCAGTGCTGATGTATTTCCAACTGAATCTGACAGCGTATCTAAGCTCCTCCCCCTATGACTCATGTAACCTAGAGTAAGATGTCCTTCAATTGCTCTCTTATAATCTTCTGATGCTAACCATTTGTTAACGGCAGTTTCAGTTATAAGTGAATTGTCCGCAGCAGTCTTCGTTAAACTGCAGCACCTAACTCTTACGTCCATATTATTTTATAATTTATAAAGTGATTCATAATTTATTATGCTAGTTGGATCCTGATTTTCAAATATAGTTTTATTTAAAAAATCAGAAATACTATCATAATTATCTAACGTATACGGAACTTCTATAAATGTTATTCCATTACTCTTGCAATATTCCCTTATATTTTTATCCCTGGAGAGTTGTTTTTCAAAACTATTATCATCATGTCCATGAAAATATGATACATATTCATAATGCTGTTTTCCATTATACTCGATCCAGATATTTTGATCGGGAAGTACAAAATCGATAATTACTAAGTTTTTATTTCTCCCGATTAAACTGTCGTCCAATATTCTTACGTGTTGATCAAAGCAAATTCCGACAGAACTCAAATATTTAGAGACGAGAAGTTCTCCAGAAGTTATATAGTTAGCGCCCACGGGCATTGCAATATTGTACTCGTCTGCAAGATCTTTTACTTTATTATGAGATAACCCAAGTTCCACTGAGATTGGAAAACATGCCATGCCCTGCTCAACAAGCTCTTTTATTCTTGGTATATATGTTTTTCTCTCAAACTCCTTCTTTAGTTCCTGAGGATCTATTCCATAATAGTTAATAGATTTATCTAGGAGCTCCCTCGATATCTTCAAATCCCTTGCTAGATTTGCTACATTGTCTCCAGAAGATAGTCGGCTCACTATTAGCTCTCTATCTATTGACCGGGGATCAAATACTTCCCTAGCATAATAATCAAGGCCTAAATTTTTAGCACGGCGGTAAATGGATACCTCTGACACATTAAGAATTTCTGTTATTTCAGGAACAGACTTTCCAGAACTAACTAAGTCTCGAACTAAGTTATTCTTCTCTTCCCATCTATCAGGAACATCTATTTCAAACTCATTAACAACAACTCCTACTTGGTGCCCAGTAACCCCAAATACCTCTCCAATTTCTTCAAAGGTTTTGCCAGATTCGACTAAATTTTGGAGTTTTTCTTTTATCTCCGGTTCTTCCCAATAAACCTTTCTTTTGTAGGAGGACTCGCTCAATTTCCTGGAATAGCATTCTGGACAACCACAGTGTCCTCGAATAAGCTGTCCTGCTGAGACACTATATCTATATCCATGCTCTTTACAGGTAACTGTTACTTTATCATCAGCAGTGGTGTATATGGCTTCTGACAAATCAAGCCTGTCTCCAAAGTGTTCTCTAACCTTTTCTTCAAACTCTTTTTGCGTAAATCCCTTAGATCTATTTGGATCAATCTGTATTGGCATTCCAGTTCGAAGGTGATTTTTAACGGACTGCTCGAAAGTTATACCGCTAACTGTATCTGTAACCTTTATTATTGAGTCGCAATTTTCATAATTGTCTAAGTTTAGAGTGTATCTATTATTCCACTTCTTTTTAGACTTCTCTATAACAATCTGTTTTCGTTCCTCTAATGTTTTTCCTGCACGTGGGGCGAGAATTACTCCAAGACGGTTTGCTATATCATAAACAAAATTATTGGAATTCCTGCCAAAATGTTTTGCAATTGTCTTATACTTTACCCCGTCATTGATCATCGATATAAACTCGTCCTTAATAGAGTTAATCTCTTCGTCACTAATCTTTTTCATAACTACTACATAAATTTGATTTATTTTTTTTTGTGATCCCTGTAAACTACCAATATGATTCTTTTCATATAAGTGGAGAAGAGTAATTGATCAGAAAACTCCTCTCCACAAATCAAATCTATAAAAGTAGTTTCCGCATAATATCACATCAGGCGGTTAGATCCCAGATAAGTACATTCAAACTACACTGGGATTATATTAATTTCTTTATTCTTCAGTCAGACCAAAGAGATATTTATACTTTTCGATAGTCTGGATAAAGCTTTCGAATTCACCTTTAAGACCTTGATATTTTGGATCGTCGTCGAGAAGCCTATAACAATCCAAAACTTTTTCTTCAAGCTCCTGTATAAATTCTTCAGGTGTATTAGATTCTGGCATTAAGAAGGGAACGTCTGAATCAAGCTGTCCATTAATTCCCATCCAACCTTCTGCCACTGTATCCTGGAATTTATAAGTCTCTTCCCAAATTTCATCAAGGTATTCATGTATATCTTTCCCACTTGCCGCCCAATGAAGTGATTTAGCCTTATGAACAAAACCACTAAGACGACCAAGGAACTGCTTAACCTGATCGGTATCTAGGGAAGAGAATAGTTTTTGTCTCTTAAGTTTCATACTAACTCTGTCTATATTTCATTATTGCTATGGGAGCTTCAGCTGTTGGGTGATCGTGATTTGCTCTCAAGTAGTCGCGGCCTCTAGCTTTTCCTCTCTGTATTGCTTTTTTTGATATTCTGTTGGTCCAGTGGCTCCCTTTTTTATTTATTCTGTTGAGTAAAGCTTCCTCTGTAGTACCAGACATTTCTAGTATCTCTTTCGCTTCTGCCTTACTAACCATATCTTTCCACCATTTATTCTGGACCTCAGACGGCTGTTTCATTATCTGCTCAACTTCTTCTTTAATTCTTTGTTTATTAAGAAGTCTATTGCTGTGGGAGCTTGGGAGATCTGCAATTTCTCTTAGGGCCATAGATGCCGCCTTTGATTTCCGATTAGAGTATAATTTTCTTTTTAGTATCATATGTATTACTTTAAATTATCTTTCTTAAATGCCTCGATGAATTGCTGGATAACTTTTTTATTTTCATCGGAGTTAAGATCGCTCTGACTTTCTTCGGCCGATAATTTCTCCAGAATTTTATCAGAGTCCTCAATTTTTATACTATCGACCAGATCACCAACGGCCTGAGCTTCCTGTATTAGTTTTTCGATTAGCAAGACTTTATCGGCACTACTCCATTCATTTGACAGGAGATTTTCAGGCCGTAGAACTTGGTCGATCACTAACATAAGCCTCTGAAGAATATGGAGATAGAGTACCGGCCGAATAGATTGACTTATTTCGGACAGATACAACTCCAACACTCTTCTTTTTCTTGGATCTGTTATATTTGCTAAGGTGTGAGAGAAGTTATTTAAGTCAATTCCATCAAGACTCAGACCATACTGTTTATTTAAGTCCGTCATCATAGAACTTAAGGCAACGGTGAGCTCTTGACTTTTTTCATCTCTCTTTGTTGCTGCCAGGGAGGACGCATCTTGGATTACCCTCGATACACTTTTTGGAACCTTTGGCGCAGCTGTTATTATACTTCTTAGGTCTTGATTCTGTGTTTCTTGATCCTGGAAGTCAATAAAATTATCACTGCTGCCTGGGTCAAGTCTCCCCTCTTTTGATAATATTTGCTTTCTCAGTTCATCATCGGCCGAGAAAGGATTAACACTTTGAATCATATTTTATCCCAATATATCTTTCATCTGTTTTGCAAAGTCCGGATCTGATTTTGCTAATTCTGAAGCCCTATTAGAGATCCCATCCCATTTAGAACTGCTGGAGCGATCAAAACCTAACTTTTCTGCGACATCATTAACCTTACTGGAAATTTTCTTGTAATCTGTCTCTTTTTCGATCCCATCAAGGCTCTTATGAACTTCGTCTTTTAGCTTTTCAGTCTGCTTCTTAAGTTCTTTAAGTTTCTCTACCTCTTTCTTGGTTTGTTCTAGTTTAGCAGTTTTTCTTGCCATCTCCTCAGCGGCTTTCTGTGCTGCTTTTTTATTTTTATTTCTAACAGCGAGACCTATAGCAAGAGCAGTGCCCGCAGTTAGACCAGTACCTGCAGCAATTAAGGCGTTTCTCTTCTTTTTCTTATCATCTTTAGTTGAGAAGAGTCTCGTTCGTTTAATTATCATACTTCTTATTATTTTAAAATTGGAGTGCATAGAGGAATTGAACCTCTGCAGTGATGCTCAAACCTGAATGCACTTATGATGAAGTTTATTTATCTTCTTTCTTAGCTTTCTTTTTCTTAACAGCCTTGAGACCAGCAATAGTTCCTGCAGAAATTAAAGAGCCAGCAAGAATAACTTTTCCAGCAGTCTTAATATTTCTTCTTTTTACCGCTTTTCTAATGCCCTCTTTTATTTCTTTATTACTAAATTTTGGATCTGTTATGACAACATCTCCAATCTTTTCTCTATCTATCTCAGATCTTAAGAAATCTCTATAGGCTTCTTTTGGGTGTTTATTAGAAATTTGTTCATGATATACCCATCTCCCAGAAGGAGATTTTTCATGGGATTTTTCATGGTCCTTATATCTTAATATATAAATATCTTTTCCTTTAGTCTTAACTTCTCCCCACCTATTACTCTCTTTAGAAGGAGGAAGCTTCCTAATTCTGCCCCTGAAATCTAATTGTGCGTCGATTGATTTCTCTCCAACTAGTTTTTTGCCATTTTCGTACGCGACCATGTCACCACCAGCAGTTCTGTCTAATTGACTAACGTATATGCTGTTTTTTGAAAACGTCTTGTCTCTTCCATGAATTCTAAAAGTATCATATGTCCATGTTCTACTTCTTAGAGATCTAGTGGCATCTTTAACAACTTTAGGATTCTTTATCTCTTTTAATGCTGTATCAACTATATGTCCAGCACTAAATTGCTTACGCTTAATTACCATACCACTAATAATTTAAAAGTTTATTATATCTCTCTAAATTAATAGTGAGAGACAATTAATTTGTTCCCCGGTCCCACATCGAAGGGTAGAACCAGTATATTCAACCGGGGAAATCATAATTACTTATTTTCTTTCTTGGACTTTTTAGTAGCTGCAACGGCGCCACCTGCAACAGTAGTTGCTCCAACTGCTCCAGCAGCTGCAAGCTTAGTTTCACCTTTAGTCAGACCAAGCTTATTTAATTTAGCATTCTGACCTTTGATTCCACTTACTAATTTTCCAGTCTTTGCATCAATGTACCTAACTGCTTTTCCTTTACTTGTTGTAGCAACTTTTCTCTTGATGCCTTTTCCAAATAGTCCCTTTGCAGCACCTTTGATCTCTTCTGCTGATGCCTTTATGGCTTCACCAACTGCAGAAAACATCTTCTCTCCTTCTTCACTATAGGAAAGTTCAAATTCATTGGTGCTATAAAGTCTTTCTTCACCATTCTCATTCTGTAAACGAGAAAACACTTTACGTCTGATTTCCATATTAAATTAATAATTATTAATTGTTATTTTCCTCTAGATAGTCTTCTGAATCATATTCTTCTTCTGTATCTTGAGGTTCTTCAAGTATTTCTTCCACGGCCTCTTGATCATCGTTAACTCTCTTTCCATCTCTGAGCTTAATCACTGGCCTTTTAATGATAACCTCAGAAGAGAATAATTTTCTTTTGATTATCATATATTAATAGCTATATCCGTCTCTATTTACTGTATTATTCTTCCAGTCTTTCTTTTCTCTTCTCTTGGCCTGGTACTTTGCTTCGTTTAGGGCTTTATTATATCTTCTCTTGCCCTTAGTAAATAACCCCTTTGCCTTTCTTTCAGCAATTATGTCGGAGTCCTTTAACCTTTTAAGATTGTCGATATCGTCCTGAGTATAAGCAAACTCTTTCTGAGCATAATCATAACCATCCTCGATACCAGAATAATAAACTTCCTCTAAGAGACTGTCTAACTCAGAATCGCCGGTTGAGAAGAGTTTTTCACTTTCTTCAGTCTGAGAAAAATACTTCTCAGCAAATTCTTTTCCTTTAATCATAATAATTTTTACCTAATGTTAACATATTTCATCCAAGCCGTATCATCTAGTTCTCGGTTTGGATTGTATCTTTCATTACGTTCCATTTCCTCCTGAGCATTTTCGCAACCCTCAGTGAAAGTTTTTTCTTTAAGATCTTTCATAATTCTATCCTCTCATTGGAATAGGAGTAACTACCTTAGAACGAGATTTATAAAGACCAACATTTTCTGGTCTATTATTATCTTGCTCTATCTTCTTTACCCTTATTTGATTTTTAGCCTCTTCCTCGTCCCTCTGAGCCTGCTGTCTTTGAATATCTTGAGTTACTGACAGTCTTTTCTTGGTTTCTTCAGCCCTAAGTTTTTCTCTTTGTTTCTGAAGTTCCATGGCCTGTCGCTGTAATTTCATCTGTTCAGCTTGGAGGTCCGCTGGAGTTGGTTGTTCACTAAATGTTTTTCTCTTTATTATCATACTTCCTCTTTTTCTTTTTCCAAGCTATTAAACCAGATCCAGCCATAAAGACGACTACTATAATAGATAAAATAATAGAACCAAGAACAGGATAGTGTATAAAAATTGACATAAGAGCGTTTATCACTAAGAAGATTAATGTACACTCTAAGACAGCAACAATAAAAGATAGAATGAATTTTTTAAACCCAAATGCCTGAATTATATCAAGTTTCTCTCTTAGGTACGGAGGGATGAAGCTAAATTTACTCATACTCCTGGATTATTTTTCTGTTCTACTATGATGGGATTGAATATTTGCTCAATTATGCTAGTATCCATTCCCTGTTGTTCATATTGTGCAATCATTTTCATCTTAAGAACACTAAGATAATTTTGAATCGATTCCTCATTAACTAGTGATTCTGTATTTGGATCTATATCTTTCAAGAGGTTTTGAATATACTCTAGGAAAGCTTTTGGATCAATGAATGGTGCACTTTGATCTAATGTTTGTAGTGCGTTTACTATAATTCCAGATACACCCTGAACTAAAGAGTTAATTGATTCAGTCTGGTTGATCTGGTTATTATATTCAACGCTTGTCTTTTCTGATATATGAAGTTTAACCTGCGATGGATCTAGTTCTTCATCATACAGTATTTTATAAAGATTACATACAAGATTAGTTACAGAGTCTTTGATCCCTGCCATGAAAGTAGCTACTCTTGAATTTGCTCTTTCTGACTGTTGAAGTACCTGCCATTTAGAACCTGAAGTAGAATCAAGTATAGTGGAAGGTAGGCCTAGTGGATTAAGAACATTATTTTTGCAAGTCTCAACGGATTGCATAATGTCTAAGAGTTTATCACTAAGCTTGTCTAGTGGAAGTAGTGAATTCTTACCACCTAGAGTTGAGTTATAGTCAGGAATAAATTTAGCAGACTTGATTAACGTATCCTCAATAAAGCTAACAACATCGAATTGTGATGTGAGGAAGGAAGCCAGCTCATTTGTATTATTAGCCAGCTTTGTAGCTCTTGCACATAGGTCGTTTGCTGCCTCTAGTGGAACGGATTTATCAACTTGAAGGAGGAAGATTTGAATACTTGATAAATCTCTAAGACTAATTAAAGATACAAGGAGCTCTTTTATAACTAGTTCCTTTACTTTAAGAATTAGCGAATAGAATAATGGCTCTGATGCAGTATATGATTCTCTCTGCACGACCTTCTCTCTATTCGTTTTTCCACCCTCCTTTGGCTTTGTGTGGAAGTTTCTGTCTTTTTCTTTCCAGCCTTCCTTTAGATCATTAACTAGGCGAAGATTATTTGAGGCTATATAGATTATTTCCTCTTTTGGAATCTCATACATAACATTATCATCCCCACGTGCTAGGAATAATTCTGTCATAGTTCCATCTTCTTTTGACCTAGCCTTTTTTACTATAACTGCAATAGGATCATATAATTCTTCAACTCTGAATCTAGTGTGACCCTGCTCATCTTTATAGGACTTGAGCATTGAATAATAGTCACCATAGAAAACATAATCTTGTACGTGATCTCTTATATAATCAAAAATTCTAATATCTTTTGTTAAGATATCATTTATTCTGTCTGTCTTTGCCTGATCTATATTTCCTTCCTCGTCTAGAATGGTTACTACTTGTGTCCCATTTCCTTCGTCTGCCAGAAAGTTAACAATATAGTCAGAAAAGAAGTTTGTCGCCAATTTAGATATGTCTAGTAGTTGGTATCCTCTAAGCTCACCTATTTTATCGAGATATGACGACATTAAGTTCGAGCTCGAGTAATTTCCTAAGAGCGGCGACTTTCTATCTGCATTAGCTATGGCGGAAGAAGTTTGTCCAATTGGTGCATATCCATTATTCCCAGTCCTCATAACGTTAGATCTTAGGGGAATCATACCATTTCTAAAACTTGATCCAAATAGCTTCTGAATTAAATTATTGTCGTTTCTTTTCATAATATCTCGGTTCAAAATTAAATGATATATTAATCTGTCTAAGGAATAATATATCTTTCATTAATAAGGCATTGTTACACGAGAGGGGGTAAAAACATGGGGAAAATAGCACAGTTTGATCCAAAATGGGCATTTTGGCTGAACATTTAGGGTTTTGCCCTTATATATGATAAAAATGTTATATTTAATACGAACTTTCCTTAGAAATAACAAGTCAATTTTAAAAGTTGGGTATGCTAGGAAACTACGATCCAGAATAAATGATTATATAGCTCTTAATCCAGGAATAGAGTTTATAAGTTCTAGACAAGGAGATCTTGAAGAAGAAAGACTAATTCATGTTTATTTAAAATTTCTTGGATTTAGGCATTCTAGAAAAGAGTGGTATGTTGATGATCCGGGGGTATTAGAAAGATTTCATGACAGTATTGATACAATAAAGGCCAAGCTGTGGAAGCACCGGGATGAAATTTTCCCGTATAATTGGTGGAAAGGAATGTCAAAGCCGGGGTGGGAATCTATATATAAACAAATATCAGTTAATAAAGAAATATTAACAACTAGATATACAGACCACAAGGCAATAATACATCTAGGTGTCAGTGGATCAAAAAAAGATGTTGATGTAGTAAAGAGGCCGAAAGTTTTGGAATTTATAAAAGAATTTAGCTCAGTCGAAGACTTTCCTAGTAAGATGAAGATTTTGTATGATTTTTTAAGTATCGCCAAAAAGAAAGATAAAAACTTAGCACTAAGATGTATTCCCAAATACTTTAGAAACTACTATGCTGTTCTGGGCCCGGAAAGAATTAGTAAACTTAAGTTTAATAGTACATCATTAAAAACTGAGTTCCGAAAGGCAGTTCTTAAACAAAAATTGCGATGTGAGTTCTTAAAAGAATTTAGTCCTGGAGAGATTCTTCGTGCGAAAGAAATAAAGCAACGAATATGTAAAATATATAGTAAAGTCGGCGTCGATGGTGGGAGATCTTCTGCTGTTTTGAAGAAATATTTTACAATAGTACGATTTAGATTCTTAAAAGAGCCTGGAAGACCCGTTGGGTATAAAATAATTGACATACTATAGGAGCTCTTAGATCTGGCCCTTTCTTTCCTTATTTTTGATATGTTAACAGTAGGAGAAATAGAAAATACGAAGAAATTATTAAAAGCCGCTGAAACATTTAAGTCTAGTGTGGAAAAATTGATTAGACTTGAAGCTATGAAGGCAGAAAATAAGATGCGGGAAGTTTGTGGTGAAAGTCCTGCATATAGTGAAGAACATTTTTTAGAACTCTTGCAAGATGAATAAAGATATAATAGGGATCATCGAGTCAGTTCATTATCGTTTATCAAAGTTGGATCTGACTCTCGACGCCCTTATTGAAATTTTTGCTGTTCTAAGTCTCAATACCGTTCCTAAGTTTAATCTTCGGGTATGGGATGAGACGACCGAGCCTGACGAAGTATATCCTAATCGTGTCTCCCTTCTCTTCGGCATGTCTAGAAGTGATATTCGCCGACTGATTAAGGGACAGGGATTGAAGGTTAATAATAAAGTAATTCCAGAAAACACAACCTTATCCTCCCTGCCTTGGTTAGATCTGGATGGGTGGAAGGTTTGTGTTATCAAGAAAGGAAAGAATGAATTTGATTTTCTTCTTAAATGATAATAGCAGTATATAGCGGAAGTTTTAATCCTTTTCATTACGGGCACCTTGATATATTAGAGGCATTACAAGAGACGACCTGGATTGATAAAGTTCTAGTCGTCGTAAGTCCTAAAAATCCAAGTAAACCAGAGAGTGTATATATTCAAACTCCGACCGAAAGATTAGAGGCTGTCAAAAAAGTTATTCTAGACTATAATCTGAGTAAATGTGAAGCCAGTGATATAGAATTTTCACGACCACAGCCTATATATACGGTCGAAACACTAAGACAAATACAAACACTCTGGCCTGACTGTGATATTAGATATGTATGTGGGGCGGATTGTTTAGATAAGATTCAGAGGTGGAGAAACGCAAAGGAGCTGATTGAGGATATTGGGATGATTGTATTTCCAAGAGAGGGATATGACCTGGGTAAAATAGTTGATTCAGTTTTATCTAGATTTCAGAAACCAAAGATTCTAGTACGCACAACTATACCAAGAGAAATAAGTAGTACAGAAATCAGGAAAAGACTAGAAAATAAAGAAGATTATTTTGACTTAACACCAATTATATTATGAAAACAATTGAAGAATTCGTTAGAGAGAACAAAATTATTATTAATGAAGAAGTAATAACTTCAGATATAGTAGACAAGGTAAAGAAGTCAATCGAGAACTGGAACGATGCGGTTGATAACTTTTCTACTATGTTTGGAAAAGTTGGTGAGGAAGACTTTGAAAAATTTCTAACTTGCGGATATAGGATAAGGTGCGCGAAGATATTATGCAAGAGTGAGGTAAGTGGCGTCGATTTTCCTGAGATTAAATCAACCGAGAATATAAGAATGAGCTGCGTAATATGATAGAAAAGGAAAAGAGAGATGAAGTAATGAGTCCTAAAAATAAAGAGGCACTAGATAAGATGTTCGAAGAGATAGTGTCGGCCAAGGAAGCAAGGAGAGACAAAATTAGAAAGTATCTTGAAACTGACCTTAGAGATTTGGCTAATGCTGTTTGCTCCGGTCATCCATTAGATTTGGGAACTATCATGAAGAAACACAGAGGCCTGACTGAGATATTAGACTCTGCGCCTGGAAGTGAGTATGAAGATTAGCCAGAATATCAACAGGCTGAATCTATAATTTTAAATGCAACTAGACTTTATTACCAAAAGAAAAATGTGTAAATATTGTGAAAAATTAGAAGAAAGAAAACAACAGGAGGCACTGTATGAAGATCCTGATGTAATTATTCAAGTAGCACAAGACACGCCAATTGGAAGAAGAGTTGGTGGTAGTTCCTTAGATATATTGGTAGGAGAAAAGGTAAGATACGTCCAAATCTTTTACTGTCCTATGTGTGGAAGGAAGCTTAACTATGCCGAACTACCAGATAGAAACGCCAGCGATGATCAAGATCTGGGCGGGCTTAAGAATTTAGTCAGCATTAAGAATAGTTTTATGAAGCTTGATGCGGCAACAAGGGCTGGTATAGTTATGGAAATGTACCCAGAAGAGGAGTTTCATGGGGTGGCTAGTTTCTTGATTAGAGCTAAAGAGGATTCTAGACTAGAATATCTTAGGTCAAAAATAGAAGAAAAAGAGGGAAAAATTTAATCTCCCTCTTTGTTTTTATTTTTTATTTCGCTTGTCAAAGTCTTTGGCTTTTTTAATACCAACGGCAACTCCAGCTAGTCCAAGTCCTAAACCAACAGCTCCCTTAATTCTTCTTGAACGAATCTCTGGGAATTTACTTATTACTTTAGAGTCCTCTTTAATACTCTTTTCTAATTTCTTTACTTCCTTTTTAATTTCATCCTTAAATTTATCCGCTACGGCCTTTCCTCTCTTTTTCTCAAGCGTCTTGATCCCCTCTTTAAGTTGCTTTTTTACCTCCTTCAGGCGGTTTTTGTTTTCAAGAATACCAACGCGCTCCTCTACTGCTTTCTTAAGTCCTATGGATTCACCCAATTTCTTTCCACCATAAAAGAGACTAGCATATCCAGCACCAGCTGCTCCTACGGCTGCTGTAATATCTTTTTTATCTTCCTTGCTCAATTTTTTATCTGAGTAGGATTTTTGTCTTAGTAATGTCATAATATTTGTAGTTTTATCTACCCGGGAATGAATTAAACTACCCCCCCCCGGATAGAATATATTAATGAGAGGGTAATTCTTAATCTTATTATTTTATTGCCTTTCTAAACTTATATACTCCAAAAGCCCCTGCTGCAGAACCAAGAAGCCTTCCTACTTTTCCACC
>Ga0247611_10003440_pt1 | contig 23472 bp, 20 predicted proteins | sample 177DNAGHGhighgp2_FD_192422 | JGI IMG/M metagenome (GOLD analysis project Ga0247611, IMG submission 192422) | Sheep rumen microbial communities from Palmerston North, Manawatu-Wanganui, New Zealand - 1770 DNA GHGhigh gp2 | ecosystem: Host-associated > Mammals > Digestive system > Stomach > Rumen... | reverse complement strand
CTGTGCTCGCACACTTTCTTCTTCATGCTCTCAATCAGAGCCATAGGCTTAATTTCTGCCATAATAGTTAAAGTTTAGGTTTAATTGGTTAATAATATTTTGCATTTCGCGCTCATTTTTGAGCGCGCTTTCTTTTCTTCTGTTTTTCCGGCATGTCATGCCGGTCGTCTTCGTTCCCTGCTTCGGACAGCCGTCCGAAGAAAGATTCTTCTTTTGCGCTGACTATTGGTCGGCATCCCTCTTCTTTCCATATCGCTCGATGAACTTCTCCCTCGCGGCTTTCCTTGCCGGTGTATCCGTCCACTTCCGAGGACACCGCTGTACAATCTGCTGCCCTTTGCATATCCGGAAGTAATAGCCATCCTTCCTCAACGCACCTTTCAAGCTCTCTATCGGTATAATCAATTCTGCTTTCATCTTTCTCTCCTTTCTTTGTGATTTAGTATGTTCTATTTTGTGAGTGTATGTACTCAATCGGGACCGTCTCGAGCGTGTTGGGGACGCGAGAGTCGTTGAGCATGGGGCGAATTGTCTCGATGAGTAGCATACACGAACGGTCTATGTCGCATACTAAATCGTACGCATTACGTTCGCACTCCGAACGTGACGCTTACGTGCGCGATCCTCTTTCAAATCACGATGCAAATATACGTCAAACATTTTCCTTTCTCCAAATTTTTTCCAAAGTTTTTTACATAATTTGTTATTTTTTTTTGAAAAATTACTGATCTGTAGGCTTTTGGTCGTGTTGTGCTTGTACATAAGCGGCAGAAAGCATACAGGGCAGAAGGGCAAAGCCTATAAATTATGTAAAAACAGTACAGCCCCGCCTTATTTCGAGGTGGGACGGCTCAGCCGTGTCGGTGTCCTCGAAATTTTTCCCCCAAAATACATTTTTCCACATTTTCACCAATTCACGCATCTTTGTGTCTTGGTAAAACCTCCATAATAATATAATAAATTATATTTTATGATATAATTCTGAACATATCGCGGTGTGTGATTCTGTGAAGGTGTGAAAGGTACACCAGAAAAGCCACCCCTCAAAATCCAGTTTCAAGAAAAAGTAACCATCTCCATACTTACACTTGTCTAGGCGTACGCGAGAAAGTAAACCTTTTTCGCGCTTTTGTGGTATATGTAGAGGCATACAATTCAAGATGCCGAAATGTTTAATTCAAAATCTTAAAATTATGACAACACAACAAAACCCATTTGAAGACACCATCAGAGAGGTAATGCGTGAGAAGACAAAAAACCAATTGACCAAACGAGTACCAAACATCCCTGCGATAGATTCTCGGCGACTAACCTTTTTCCTCATCGAAGATCGTATCGCCGCCTACAAGAATGCCGAGATTGACCGCACGCTTGATGCTGTTCTTCTTGAATTTGGCATCACTTCCAGACAAACTTACTACAATTGGTACGAAAAATATCATCGGTACTACCAAGCAATGTAAAAAAATCCGGCAGACGCGAGTCTAAAAAATAGACTTTTTCCTCCTTTATTAGCGGTAATTTTGCACCGCCAATCGAGAAAACGGCAACTCCTCACAGTGAGGAAACCGCATCCTTCCGACTGGTGGTAAAATGAAACAACAACATTTCCTCTGCATGGACGTGGATTATGAAGGCCAGGCAGAAGTAATCAAAGAAGGCGAAAGCCGAAAAGGTATCTTAACGTTCGTAAATGCAGACAAGTTCCGATTTGTCGAACAAGGTGCAAGCAAAACGGCTGCTAACAAGAAGCCGAACGAGCACAAGGAACTCCAGTGGCATCCGCTTGCAGGTTCGCTGCACGGCAAAGTGTCCGTCAATGCCAATGGCGCAATGCTGATGCTCTACATCAGACATGAAGACAGCAACACCAACAGTAACCAACTCGCAGACATCATCGTTTCCGAGGCAGAGCAGATTGGTGAAGCATTGGCTGACATCAACTTGGAAGAGGAGGTAGCAAAATGCGGCAAGTAGTATCTGTAGTAACAGGTGGCGGTCCTTGTTCAAAGGACTGCCCCTACTATGCCGAAGAAGGATGGGTGCGAGGTGTCAATGGCGTGCCGCTCAAAACGCACTGCCGGGGAACCATGCAAGACATCATCGTCAATTGCGACAAGTTCAACACGCAAACCGTTGAGAAAATGGAAGTGACCGACGATCAATGGAAAACGATGCAGAAAGCCGTCGGCAAACGTGCCCGCAAAGAGCGCAAGCCATACGCCCCCAACCACGACGAAATCCATCCGGTCGGCTACAACTGGAAACATGATCGCTGGAATGCGACCAAATCAAGTAACATTAAAAAGTAACAACAATGGGATATAGAATCTCTTATCAAAACAAACTGACGAGCGGACAACCGATGCCGCTCACCAAAGAAATCTGGGACAAACTTATTGACAGTCCCGAAGTGAAGAACCTATGCGACCGTATTGCAGAACTCGACCCGAACGACGAGAACTACAACGACCGTAAACAAGCACTCAAACGTCGCTTGCCGATTATCATTCCGCACGCTGCATCGTTCGCCAACGGAAAACGTATCTCCGCAGACGCAACGCCTTCAGGGCTTGCTATGCTCGACGTGGATCATGTGGACAATCCGCGCGACTGGTTTGAGGCTATCGACAAGCAACTGCTTTCCGACAACCGTATCTACCTCGTTGCCATCACCGCAAGCGGCAAAGGCTTGCGCATCATCGGTGAACGTCTTTCTTTGTCGGGTGCTCCGGGCGTCAGCGCGGAGAAAACAGCGTCCATTGGGTCGGATAATATTCGACAATTCGAAACCATTGAGGCAGCGCAGTTAAGAATCGCAACCGCCCTCGGCATAACCGAGTACGATGCGGTCACCAAAGATCTTGCCCGTGCGTCCTACGTCGTTCCGCGTGATTATATCCTTTGGATATACGAAGCCGGACTTTTGGAAATGCCAGACGAGTGTCTTGTGCTCGCGACTTCCAAGAGCGAGAGTATGTCCATTTCGTCGGGATTATATCCCGACAAAGCTCTCCCGCCGCATGTTGATCCTTCGCCCAATGACCAAATAAATGAGAAAATGATAAATGACCAAATGGTAAATTATAGAGGCATCCCGTACGCCGACATCGTGCAGCAGCTCCTCATCGCTATCGGTGCCGCTGATGGTGCTGTCCAAGGCGAACGCAACACCGTCTATTTCAGTATGGCGAACTACATGCGCTATATCTGCGATTTCAACGTCGAACTATTGCTCCAAGTTCTGCCCGATTTCGGTCTGTCAGAAACCGAACGCCGACAAGTCATCACGTCCGCTATCGGTCGCCCGCGCAAATCGCAGATACCGATGATTCTCCAAGGTGTCATTGCTGTTTGCGAGCGTGAATCTTTGTTAAGTGCTCGGAACGTAAGGTCCGAGAAAGCCACCGATCTCCCGCTTCCCGAACTGCCGCGTCTGCTCAAACTCGTTTGCCGCAGACTTCCGGCTGACTATCGTCCGGCGATGATCGTTGCCAGTCTGCCCGTACTGGGCACGCTTGCAACAGGCATCCGCTTTGAGTACCTTGACCGTCAAGAGCAATCGCTATCGTTCTTCTCCTGTATCACGGCTCCGGCTGCAAGCGGAAAATCTTTCATCCGCAAACCGCTCGATCTTTTACTCACTCCGATTAACGAGCAAGATGCCATCGAACGTGAGAAAGAGCAAGCCTACAAGGAGAAACTACGTGCTTCCAAGAACAGCAAGAACCAACCGGAGGATCCTCACGCATGTCCGAGAAACAACGGCGTGGCCATATCTATCGCCAAACTGCTCCAACTCTTGACCTATGCCGAAGGCAAACACCTCATCGGCATCGGCGAGGAGATGGATACCTTGGTCAAAACCGAACGTGCCGGAGTATGGTCGCAGAAGAGCGATATCTATCGTTTAGCGTTCGATAACGGAATTTATGGACAGGCCTACATGAGTGATGCTTCGTTCAATGCGCACATCAAGGTTTATTACAACCTGCTCCTTACCGGTACACCAAACTCGCTCAAACGCTTCTTCAAAGACCCGGAAGACGGTTTGATCACACGTGTCTGCTTTGCGCAGTTGCCGGACACTTCGTTCACCGAGATTCCCGCCTTTGCGTCTTACACCGTAGCAGAGAAAGCGGAGATTATCCGTTGGGCGCGTCAGTTGGATGCTGAGAAAGGCACTATCTCCTGTCCGCAAGTCGGTACGGTGATTGCTGATTGGCTGGAGCGCAAACGCCAACAGGCTATTGATGCCGACAGCCATGCAATGGATACGCTTCGCCGTCGTGCTGCGGTCATCGGTTTTCGCGCAGGTATGCTTTGCTATCTGTTGGAGAACCACAAATACACCAAGACGGTAGGAGCTTTTGCCGAGTGGGTGGCTGAATATATCTTCCGCAATCAGATGGAGTTGTGGGGCACGGCTATTGAGCAGACCTACAAAAGCAGCATCGAATCGCAAACCGAACGAGGTGCAGCAGCTTCTTTGCTCTCGCTTTTGCCGGAAGAGTTCACCGCTGCCGACCTCATCAAACTCCGTGCCCGCAAAGGTCAATCGGTCAAGTCTTCAGCTATCAGTATGGTGCTCAATCGTTGGAAAGTCAACCACCGTATTGAGAAATTTACTGAAACGACTTGGAGGAAGATTCAGTAAATGGGGTCCCCGGAAATTTTAATTTTTGGGGAGAGCGGAGGCACAAGTTGCCCCTACCAATTAGCGGAGTGGTTTGGTATTTGCAATCTTGTTGCCGAACGCGATTGAGACTACATGGCGCAAGCTATAGTATCGACCATGCATGGGCGATAAATCGCCCCGCTTTGATCTTCGTTAGGTGCGACGGACTTTAGTCCGGAGAAAGCGAGTGCTTCGGTGCTCGCTTTCATTTGTCTTTGCTTCCACGACTTTCATCAGCCTAAAAGCGGACTAAGACTAAGACTCATGACTCTGTTTTTTATTATATATATAAAAAACGAGTCTTATGAGTCAGTCAGTCCGCCTTAAATCGCGCGCGCGAAAACATTCACTCAATCACACTTTCACACAAAAATGTGTGTTCATTGACGATTTATCTCTAAAAACTTGCATATGTCAATTTTTTTTTGTATCTTTGCACCCGATTTGGGTGCATCAAACGAACCGGTCACAATTTGTGACCAGTTAGAAACCACAATATGGCAAAAAAGAATGAAATAGCAAAAGCAGAACCAGCATCATTACAGCCGTTGGAAAACATAGAGAATCTCATCTTCGTCATCCGAGGAAAGCAAGTTATGCTCGATCGTGACTTGGCGCGGCTATATGGAGTAGAGACACGTGTGCTGAACCAAGCCGTTCAACGTAACATCGAGCGGTTCCCCGAGGACTTCATGTTCCAGTTATCGCTCAAAGAAATGCGCGAAACTTCTGAAAACAAGGAAGTTACAGATTTGACATCACAAATTGTGATCTCAAACAAGCGGGGTGGTCAACGTTATCTCCCTTACGCTTTTACGGAAAATGGTGTTGCAATGTTGAGTTCTGTTCTGCGTTCTCAGCAGGCCATCAATATCAACATCCAAATAATGCGTGCATTTAATGCCATGCGCCATTTTATTATCTCTAATGCACAGGTGTTCCAGCGCGTTGAGAACATCGAGAAGAATATTTTGGCACTAAACGCATCGAAAGTCGATACAGATAAGAAGTTCGAGGAAGTTTTCCGCCGTTTGGACGATGGTAGTACCACACCTAAGCAAGCTATCTTCTATGATGGTCAAATCTTTGATGCCTATAAGTTCGTTAACGAGCGTCTTCGTGAAGCAAAGAAACGCATTGTGCTGATTGATAATTATATTGACGAAACGGTCTTGGCGATGTTAGATAAACGCGGCAAAGATGTTACGGCGAAAGTCTATACCAAAAACATATCGCGTCAGTTGTCTCTGGACTTTGAGAAACACAATGCACAATATACACCTATTGAGGTGGAGCAATTTGACCGTGCACACGACCGTTTCTTATGCATTGATGATACCGTGTACCTTATCGGTGCCTCAATCAAAGATCTCGGCAAAAAGTGGTTTGGTTTTGTCAAACTGGAGCAAACCACAGATGAATTGCTGAGCAAGATGTAATACCGTCCCATCCATGACGTAAAACCGGATCGCAGGGAAGCGTCTCTGCGGACATAATGAAAGAAAATTAACAGAGCTTTAGCTCTTATTCTCGGAATCGAAATATTCCCCAATATTTAATAAAGTACACGAGGATAAGCAAGCAAAAGTTCACGCGAAAGCGTGGGCTATTTGTGCTTATTAGTGTACAAAGCGTTGGGGAACGCCACGATTCCTGATAAGCGATACAAATAGTTCACGCCCTTTTTGTGTCATAGAATAGGAGCAAAGTGTAGATCCAAATACCTATGAGCAAAAGCAAATTCTATGACGCAATCAAAGATGTGATTGACGAAAGAGGCGTTGAAACTCCATACAAGAATGGTTTGACGCTATACTTTCCAAACACCGATTATACCTATCCGTTCAAATGCGACGGATACATGGAACCTGTCGTTAACGGCAATAAATTCCGTTTGATCATAGAGTACAAGTTGGATGAATTGCTTAATGACAAATCCGGCAAAGCTAAAGTGCTAATACAGGTGATATGGTATCTAAAGAGGTTTGAATTGGACGGAAAGATCATTCCTAATGTTTGCCTCGTAGGAGATAAAAACGAATGCTTTGCGCTGCAAACTAATCCTTTGTTGAAATATCTGGATGAGGATGTAGATTGGGATTCTGCTCCTTCACAAGCGCATATCAATTACCCAGAAGTGGTAGTTAAAATCGCCAATGATGCAGACATCAATCCGTTTGTCTTTAATATCGACGAGAATTTTAGCTTTAAGGTCGTAGCCGAGAAAATCCAAGATCTGGCTTATAACATCCAGCGGTATGTTCGAGTAACCGAGCACAATATCTCCAATATCTTTGACTATTTCTGCAAGAACGTCCTAAAGGGCAAGAACAAGCTGAATGGACATGATTTGGTAGGTATTTTCATGGGCGTGCTTAATGATTCCACCAACTACTACCAGCATCCCGCCAAGCCGAACATCCTTGTGTGCAACGGCATGAACGTGAATATGGACGGCAGTAACTTCAAGTCCTTCTTTGGTTATTTCGATAGGAACTATACGCCACAAGAGAAAACAAGAATGACCAGTATCGCCGACCGTTTGATTGAAGATGCCGAAAGACGAATGAAAGGCGATTTCTGGACTCCGACACTTTTTGTGGACTACGCACACAATATGCTTGAAAGCGTGCTAGGCGAAGACTGGAAAGAGCAATATGTCGTTTGGGATAACTGCTGGGGAAGCGGAAACCTCACGCGCGACTATCATTTCAATGAACTATATTGTTCAACGCTGTTCCAAAGCGAGTTGGATATGGGAGCGAACTATAATACCGAAGCAACCAAGTTCCAATTTGACTTCTTGAATGATTTTATCCCAAGACCGGATGACTTAGTACAATTCGATTCTAAGATCCCTCAAGGATTATACGAAGCGTTGCAGAAAAACAAGCCTATTGTATTTTTGATCAATCCTCCATACGGAATGGCGGCGAACGGATTTGCTTCCACGAATAGCAGTAAAGAGGGAATAGCAAAGACGAAGATTAACAAGTTGATGCTTAATGAAAACATTGGCGCTTGCAGTCAAAATTTATATGCTCAATTTTTGTATAGAATACTGAGAATAAAAGAGGTTTTCCATTTAACAAATTGTCATATTGGCCTATATTCTCCATCGCTCTTTTTGACAGGTCCAAGCTGGAAAACATTTAGAAAGAGATTCTTGACGAACTTCTCATTCGTAAAAGCATGCCAATTCCAAGCGAGTCATTTTGCTGATGTGTCAGATAGTTGGGGAATATCGTTCTCTATTTGGAAATGCGGAGATACTTCTGATAAAGAAAATTTCCAATATGAGTTAATAGATGATGTAGAGGGTGAGATTACTACACTTGGAACAAAGAATGTATATAACATTGATTCTCAAATGTCGGCAATGGAATGGGTGAAGTCGACGAAAAAGAGTGCTAACAAACGAGATTGCATTACGGCTAAGTCTGCTATAAATATTTCCAATACCGTAAAGCCTGTTGGAGCTGAAGTTGCATTCTTCGTGAACGACCGAAACAATGTTGATGCTAATGCTTCAGATGTGTATTTAATGACGATGCCGGTATCGAGACATGTATCAACATTAGACATCAACGATGATAACTTCACCAAGTGTACTGCATTATTTGCGGCTCGCAAACTGATAGAGAAAAATTGGGTGAACTCAAAGGATGAATACTTGGCTCCAAATGAGGCACATCCTAAGTTCCAAGAGTTTGTGAATGATTCTATTGTTTACTCTCTCTTTAATTCTTCAAGCAATCAATCTTCACTACGTCAAGTAGAGTTTGATGGAAAGAGATGGAACATATACAACGAATTCTTCTGGATGAGCAAAGATGATATTTTGCAATTGGCAAGTGATAACCAATTAGACGAGTGTTACAACGATGCAAGAACGGCTAAAGACCGTTATGTGTACCAAAAACTCCAAACAATTTCTTTATCACCTGAAGCACAAACCGTTCTTGATAAAGCCTGTGAAATTGTGCGTACCACATTCAAATTCAGAGAATTGTTTAACGGAAGCAATCCAGAATATCAGATTATGAATTGGGATTGTGGCTGGTATCAGATTAAGGCTTTAGCAAAAGAGTACGGCAAAAACCACTTGGAAGAGTTCAATGCCCTATACAGAGCCTTAGCCGACAAAATGCGCCCGATGGTATTTGAGTTAGGTTTCTTAAAATAGTTAAAATATCTAATAATATGGCAAGAGGTAAAGTAATAACAACGCATTTGCTGAATGGCGATCCAAACAGCATTCGCACCGTGTTCATCAGCAACAAGATTTGTGAAATGATTGTGTTCCCCAAATCTGAGTTTGGTGAAGTAAGCAAGATGGATGAAAGCGCACGACCTGCACTATATATCTTGTTGGGCGAGGACGAAAACGGTATTGCGCAAGCATATATCGGAGAAAGTGCCAACGGTATTAAACGCATATACAACCACAAGAGCCACAAACTCTTTTGGAATAAGTGCCTGATGTTTATTGCCAAAGATGATAGCATCAACAAGGCAGATGTGCAATACTTGGAGCGTCAAGCTATCAAACTGGCAACTGATTGCGCTCAATTTGGTGTTATCAACGAGCAGTCCGGCACGGAAATATCTTTGTCTAAATATCAAATAGATATTATGGAAGAGTTTTTCGATGATGTCAAACTCCTTGCTTCCTTTATTGGTTGTCCTATCTTTGAGAAACAGGAAATGACCAAACTGAAGAAGGGCGAAAATTTGTTCCATATCAAAGTGCGCGATTGTGACGCTCATGCTATCTACAACGAAACAGATCATTCGCTTCGTATCTTGAAAGGCAGTCTATTACCGCAAAGCACTGTGCCTTCATATAGAGACGGAGAAAAGCGCAATGCGATTATTGCAGCGATGTCCAAGCCGACCAAAGACGGTTTCTGGGAGTTGCAACGAGATTATGTAGTCAATAGTCCAAGCACGGCAGCAAGTTATTGTTCCGGGCGTAGTTGCAACGGTTGGATTCATTGGATCAACGATGCCGGTCAGTCACTCGATGACCTCTACCGCAGCGAGTAAATTTATTTGACAACCAACTCCCCAACGCGACACCACAAGTGCCGCGTTTTTTCTCTTTTCACTCTCTCACACTTTCACACAAAAATGTGTGCGAGAAAAAAAAGAGACCTTAAAGGTCCCTTTTACTCTACCACTGTGGCAGGTTTACCGATGCGTGAGAAGGCTTGTAGGAGGGTGTCAAGGTCGGTCTTGCGGGTGTCGTAGGTGACAGTGACGGTCTTGGTCTTGAGGTCACAGACGAGGTCCTTGACTCCTTTCTCAAATGCGATATTCTTCATGATCTTATCGCAGCATCCCTGGCAATGCAGGTCACAATGGAGCACGACCGTTTGTTTGTTAGAGTGCTTGACAACAGGCTTCTGTTCGTTCTGCGTGTTGTGTTGGCTGGCGCCGGTTTGGGCGTCCACGGGTTCTTGTGCAAAGCACAGCGGCATCGCACAGAGTGCGAAAAACAATACTATCTTTTTCATATCATTCGGGTTTTTCTAAATCATATCGGAAACCAAGGTACACTTTCCAACCGGTTGTCGGACCACAGACCATTGAGGCATCGAAATCCGAGCCCCAGGGATGGAAACTATCCACAATACACGGGTCATGGTGGAAATTGGTCATATTTTCCGCACCCAGATAGATGCTACAGGTGCGGAAATACTTGGTGATCTGCGCCATGAGTTGCGGGTACCATGTGAAAGGCTGCTCAAAGCCGTCGGGCACACGGCTCACGCCGTTGAACTGGGCCGTGACATCAAACTGCCATTTCTTGAGCGGAGTCTGGTAGCTCGTGGTGATGACACCCTTATAGCGGTTGGTGAGGGCCTTGGGTCGTAGCCGTGCGATACCGTCGGCACAGAGGGTCGTTTGCTCGACGTCCGTATAACGGAAAGCGAGTGTCCACGTCCAACCGCGGAGCACCTCCATCGAGGCCTCTACCTGCGCGCTGTGGGCAAAGGATTTGGCACCGGGCAGATCGGTTTGGTTGTAGATGTAGACGGCATGTTTGTCCTGATCCAGATCGACGATGAGCGAGTTGAGGAAATGCGTGTAGTAATACTCCATAGAAAGCTGCAACTCTTTGCTGCCCATCGGGATATAGAACGTGGTCGAGAGACCGGTGTTGACCGCGCGCTCCTGCTTGATCTCATCCGCGAGGTGCAGTACCCTACTCGACGGCAAAATAAAGGCATTGTCGGCGATTGCGTTCGGACTCCGATAGCCCATACCCACACTTCCGCGGAGCGTCCACCACTCGAAAGGCGTATAGCGGATGTTCATACGCGGGGTGACAAAGAAGCCGTAACGCGTGGAATAATCGGCACGCACACCGGCTACGAGACTCAGCATCTCGTCGTATTTGAGGTTGTACTCGGCGAAGATACCGGGGACGACTTCGAGACGGTCCAAAGCGTGTGGCAAAATCGTCAAACGCTCGCGATAATTATCCACATTCAGGCTCACACCTGCGGTCAGACGATGGTCGTTATCTACATCTCCGCCACCCTCGAAAACACCCTGCCACATGGCATTGAGATAGGCGTTGAGTTGGTTCGCTTTCCAGGTGCGCAGGCCGTAATGATTATCCAGATCATGGTAGCTGACGGCCGTGATAACCGCCACCGACGAACCGCTCTCGGGGTCATAGACATAGCCGTTCTTGAAAAAGCCCTCCACACGCCAGGTATTAAATTAATTAAATACGGATTGGTAATCGTGTCTGCCATGTGCCCTATCTGTCCGCCGCGACGACGATCGTAGAGACCGCGCACAAAGGCCTGGAAGGTATAATTGCCCTGCTTGTAGAACCAGCGGTTAGCGAGGTTGGCGTTCTGGGTTTTCGGCATGTCGGCAAAGGAATCGTGGTTCCCGTCCATGGCCATGAACCCGCCGCCGTAATGGGCGAGCACACCCGTATAGAGGTGGTCCTTGAGTTGCCAACCGCCCATAATATTGGCCTCTGTCATCGCCTCGGAATTGACCATGAGGTTAAGACTCAGCGGATTCTGGGTATTGGGTTTGAGCAGCTCCACATTGATCTGTCCGGAGGTGGCCTCATAGCCGTTAACGACGGACGAGGTGCCTTTGCTGACCTGAATACTGCTCATCCACGGACCGGGTATATACTCGAGGCCGAAATTCTGCGCGAGACCGCGCACGGCCGGCGTGTTCTCCTGGATGAGTTGGACATACGTGCCGCTCAAGCCGAGCAGACGAATCTGCTTGGCCCCTGTCGCCGCGTCCGAATACGTCACATCGACCGAAGCGTTCGTCTCAAACGCCTCGGAGAGGTTACAGCACGCCGCCCGACAGAGTTCTTCGGAGTTGATCTTCTCCGTATCGAAAGCCTCCACACGGCTCTTGACCTTGCCTTTCTTGCGCTGCACAACGGTGACTTCCTCGATCTGGAAATCACTCGTCTGCTGTGCAAAAACAGGCGTCAATAAACAGACAAATATCGTATATACAAATAATCTCTTCATCTCAATCATCATTTATATTGGGTGCAATGAGTTGGGTGCGCCAGGAAGTGAAACGCAAACGGATGGGGAGTATAATGCGCTCTATTTTCTGTGCGAGCGGTCGTTCGGGATCGGGCACGATGGCACAAGCCACCTGCTCAAAGGTATTGGCATCTACCGCATAATAGCGGGAGTCGGTTGCCGTATATTCGGTGATCGTCCAATGGAAGAGATCGCCAGTGATGGTGATCTGCATGGACTGCGGATCGTAGGCATCGATGCCCACCATTTGCGTTTGTCCATCCTTATTGACCACGAACAACTTATTATCACTCGACACTACTAAACCTATCCATTTTCTATTCGCCGGTTCGATGGTAAAGACCTGTTTGAAGTGGATATTGGATATTGGACATTGGATTTCTCTCACCCAAGGCGTACCCTTGACCATCTTGAGTTGGAAAAGTCGGTCTTGGCTGTCCGTCAACAGAAATCCGTTATCATAATCCTTACGGGTGGTTCCGTTTCCCCAGATAAGTTGTACAGGGAAGACAAAGCCATGTTTGGTCAGCTCGCGGGAGAAAGAGAGGGATTTCGCTTTGTTGATGGTATTCGTCTCGCAGTCGATAAACTCAAGTCCATCTATGGTAAGTCTAAACACATCCGGCGGCAGTTGCAGGTCGACCCGACCCGATGCCGATTCGAGCATGGTGTACAAGCCTACGGCAGGTTTGTTGAGTTGTTTTGGTGAGGTCTTGAAATGGAAGCTGTTTTGCTGAATCAGTTTGGGTGTGAGTGCTACTCCAGATAATGAATCCGGTAAACGTCCTTCGGCTACCAACTGGCGAAAAGCAAAGAGGGGTAACAGACTGTCCGCCTCCGATTTGGAGAACTCTTGTCCACGGAAATCGATATAATGCACTTGCTTGTCCTGTACTTCCATCTTGATGAAGGTGCTATCCAGACACGAATAGACCACAAACGGCGTCTTTTCCGTACGCGGTTTAACCAATTCGTATAAAGCAGGCAACAACCACGCTAACATAATTAATCCTAAAAGGATAATTATGTATTTCAAATTTTTAATTTCAAATTTATAAAATGTCATTGTTTTCCGAGTTTAAAGCGATAGACAGCATAAAAAGGCAGGCAGATCGTAGCGAGCAATGCCAACAACAACCAGGGCCACATATGGATGTAACAGGCCGGCTGCGCGGTTAGGAAACAAAGCGCCACGAGCGGTGCGCCGATAAGGAAATCCAGACAGCGCATTTTCCACTGCGGTTCAAGTAAGCACCATGACGTCACGCTATATCCCAATAAACCGCCGATATACCACGGCAAGCAAGTGAGGAACGTGCGCAAGACGAGTTCGCGAGGGAGCCAAATCTGCTCCACAGCAGCCAGCACAGCGGCATCGAGAGCAAAAAGCCCGCACAAACAGATAAGACTGCTGAAAAGCATTGCGCCGATAGATGCCGTATAATCAATCGGCAGGTGGAGTGTCAGGCGGATTCGCTTGACTTGCATCTCCGGCAACCATTGACAGAGGGCAATGCAGACACCCGTGATCAGCGGCAGATACATCAAGGTGTTCACCATCAATACGTCCCGACCGATCATCGTCGCCCAGGTCTCCACCACTCCGGAGGCTAAAAGCGTAGAGCGAAGAGAGAGCAGCAAATAGGTAATAATACCTATATGAACAACTAAGGCCAAACACCAGAAAAGCCTCAGTTTCAACCATTCCTTATAAAATATCGCGCGTATCATATCAGTATTTTCCTGTTAAGTCAATAAATGTATCTTCCAATGTTTTCTCCGGGGTGATAAGTTCCGAAACAGGACATTGTTTGAGTATTCGCCCATAATCCATAATGATGCAATCATCCACGAGTCGTTCGAGGTCCTGGATAATGTGCGAAGTGAGAAAAACGGTTTTCTCTCCTTTCTTACAGAAATCGCGCAAGTACTCTACAAACAAACGCCGGTATCCGGGATCAAGTCCCAACGAGAAGTCATCTAAAATCAGCAATTCAGGATCTTGTGCCATGAGTAAACCTAAGGCTACTTGACTTCTCTGACCATTGGACATCTGACTGAGCAGTTGATAGTCTTTGACTTTGAGCAACCGCATCAGTTCGTAGTACGCCTCTTTGTTCCATTTGGGATAGAATGGTGCGTAGAACCGCTCTATCTGCTCGATGGTCATGAACGGATATTGAACATGTCCTTCTATCAGTAAACCGATTCGTGCCCTTTCTTTGGCAGGCATGGTACGGGTGTCATAACCGAGCAGCCGACAAGAGCCGGCATGAGGCTGGATAAACCCCGAAAGGATATTGATGGTAGTTGTCTTACCGGTGCCGTTCTTACCGAGGAGCCCCAAGATTCGACCACGCGGCACAGAGAACGAGAGGTCCTCGTAGATTAGCCGCTTCCCGTAGTAGTGGGTGACGTGGTCGTATTCAATCATTGTATCATTCGACATTTCCAATTTATGATTTATGATTTTAAAAGCGCTGCAAAATTACTGCTTTTTTTTGATATACGCAAATTCACATTCACAAATCCCTAAAAATGGGTATTTTGAGTATAAAACTTGCATATGTGCAATTTTTATAGTAATTTTGCAGCGTGAAAAAATGGGGAAGCATATTAAGCGGTTTGATGATCCCGGTCGTGTTGGTGGCAGCACAGCCGGATTCGTTGCGTTTGGATAGCGCCCAACAAGCGCTATTGGACAGTCTGGATCGGATGTTCACGATACAGGAAGTGGTCGTAACGGCAGAGGAGAAGATCGAGCGCAGTAGTGCCTCGGTGATCAATAAAGAGGCGATGCAGCATATCCAGCCTTCGTCTTTCACAGATATCTTACAGACCTTACCGGGCGGTACGACGAAAGATCCAAACCTGACGAGTACGAACACGATACGGCTGCGTGAAGCGACGAATGGTTCGTCGAGTAGCGAGTACGACGCATCGTCGTTGGGTACCTCGTTTGTGATTGACGGGGCGCCGGTGAGTACGGACGCGAACATGCAGTACGTGCAGTCTGATGCGAGTGGTGCGGACTCAAAGCGCAGCAGCGTGGGTGCGGGTGTCGATATGCGAACCATCTCAACGGACGATATTGAGAAAGTAGAGATTATCCGCGGTATCGCAGGTGCGGAATACGGTGACGTGACCTCCGGTGTAGTCAAGATTGAGCGGACCAGCAAACCGACTCCCTGGCGGGCACGCTTTAAAGCCGACGGATTCAGCAAATTGCTCTTCTTCGGAAAAGGCTTGGGGTGGAACAACGAGAATACCGTGCTTAACTTCGGTTTGGACTACCTGAACGCCAAAGCAGACCCCACCAATACGCTCGAGAACTACCAGCGTATTACGGGTTCGGTGCGACTCCAGCAAAAATGGGAGGTCGAGGACTTGCGTATCCGTTGGCAAAGTCATCTCGATTATACGGGTAGTATCGACAACGATAAGATTGATCCGGATATTCACCGTAATAGAGAGGACAGTTATCACAGTATTTATCATAAGTTGAGTTGGAATAACACGCTTCGTTTGAGGCAGGCAGATGTTCATTGGTGGTGTTTCTGTATACAGGCGAATATATCCGGTGAATTGGACCGTATCCGTCAGACGCGATTTGTGCAGTTAACAACCCCAAAGAACCCGGCCATCGACAATATGAAAGAAGGCAAGGCAACGGTCGGTCTCTTACCCTATAAATACATAGCGAACCACGAAGTAGAGGGTATTCCGCTTAATGTGTTTATTCGCCCCAAAGCAGAGTTTTTCTTTGAAACCTGGAAGTTGGAGCACAAGGCGAGTGCCGGTATCGAATGGCGCTACGCAAAGAATTTTGGTAGGGGTCAGATCTATGATCTGAGTCGACCATTAAACTACTCTTCGACGCTTCGTCCGAGGGCGTACTACGATATACCGGCTTCCAACCAGTTAGCATGGTACATCCAAGATGATATCTCCTGGCCTATTCATGAACATTTCGGGTTGGACCTCAATATTGGTTTGCGCGGCACTTCCCTCTTGGGCCTCAGCAGCAACTATACTGTCAGCGGCAAGTGTTACCTCGATCCCCGGGCAAACATAGGCTTCAATTTCCCCTTCTCGAAAGGTAAGTTCTATTTGGCAGCGGCTATCGGTCAGCACACGAAGATGCCGACGCTCTTGCAACTCTCCCCCAACCTGCTGTATATGGACCTGCAAGCGACCGACATCCCTATCTCGCCGACGGACACGACGATGTCCATTTACACGCATATCATCAACCCGACCAATTACGATCTCCAACCCGCACGCAATCTCAAATGGGAAGTGCGCGCTGGATTTGACATCCAAAAGCACAAGTTAAGTATCACCTATTTCGAGGAAGACATGCGCAATGCCTTCCGTGGGCTGATGCAAGTGGAAGCATTCAATTATTCCATCGCCTCTAACGCCTACGACCGTTTACTCACCTACTCGACCACCACCAACGGTAGTCGTATCTACAAGCAAGGCATCGAATGGCAGTACCAGAGTCCGCGCATCAAGGCTATCTGCACCCGTTTTACCCTCAATGGCGCATGGCTTCGAACGGTCTATAGTAACAGCGAGCGGATGTTCTCCACCGAGAAGAGTCCGGGTGTGGTGAACGGGGTAAATGTACAAGATCATTATATCGGTCTCTACAACTGGACGGAAGGTTACATCCGCGAGAGTCTCAACTCCAACCTCGTGGCTGATGTGTATATCCAGCGGATCGGTCTGACGGTTAGTGCGACCTTCGAGGCCACGATCTACACCGCCTCGAAGACGCTTGAGAAGAACGGTATACCAGAGGCATATATATCCTCCAATGATGGTCAACTCCACCCTTATGATACCGACGCCGAACAAGATCCTATTTTGAAGACTCTTATTTTTGATTACAACTCAGGCTTGTTCATTCGTCGTACCGTACCGTTTGAGGCATATCTTAATCTGCGTGTACAAAAAACGATCACTAAATACGCGACGATTGCGTTATATGTTAACCGATTATTAGATATTTTACCGGACTACCAAGTGAGCGGTGCCAATGGTAGTATGGTGACGATACATCGTACCGCAAGTCCTTATTTTGGAATGGAAATTAATTTGAACATATAAATTATGGATTATAGGTTAAAGTTTATAGTGTTTGCGCTATGTATGCTGCTTGTAGCCTGCAAGAGCGAAAGCGTTACGGATACTGCACAGGTGACCGTGGTGCTCCATGCAGACGGCATATCTAAGGTAAGTAATATCGCCCTCACGGCGCATGATATCAATATGAACAAGGACTATATCGATAGTGCCTTAACCATCACCATCCCTCTGGGATACTACGATTTGATCTTAACGGCACAGGGAGAAGGGCAGTCTCTGCGTGCGTACCAACGGGGCGTCAAGGTCAGTCAGGATTGTACCGTGGAGATGCAGGCAAGTCTGGTTAACGACGGCACCGATAATTTTGTGCTGGCAGAGGTTTTCTTTGCCGGTACGGAGACACCTGAAGGCAAGCGTTACTTGGGCGATAAGTACTTTGTTATCTACAACAACACCTCGGACACCATGGCGGCAGACGGTCTGATTCTCGTCGAAGCGGACCTCAACTCCGTACAGAAATATGACTTGGGAGACCAGGACTTTCGGGATCGTTATTTTGCCGTCGATGCCATGTACCGTATTCCGGGTGACGGAAGTACCTATCTCGTTGCTCCGGGTAAGAGCTTGCTCATCGTGGACAACGCTATGGATCATACGCAGGCTAACCCCAATTCCTTCGATCTCAGCCATGCGGACTTCGAGTGGTACGATGTATCATCCAGTGCCGGAGCTACCGACGTGGATAATCCCGAGGTTACTAATCTAGACAAGCTCTATTGCTACACGCAGACCATTTGGGTGCCGCATAATCAGGGACATAAGTCTTTCGGTCTCGCGCGCTTCCCCGCCGACATGACCGCGGAAACGTATTTTGCCGATGACACCTACCTGCTGCAATATAACTACGAATTAGTTACCGCAGCCGGTACGTTCTCGCAGTCCAAGAAATCGTACGTACTTCCCAACGAGTGGATGATTGACGTAGTTAATATGGCTCCATCGGAGACCTTCCAATGGCTCACGGCCAGCGAGAAACTCGATGCCGGTTATGCTTTCGTTGCGCCTACAGGTAGCGACGTTACTCGTTTCGGCAAAGCCGTGCGCCGTAAGACCAAACTAACGATGAACGGTGTGCGTATACTACAAGACACCAATAACTCCTCCGATGATTTCGAGATGGGTGTGAAAGCTGATCCGTTCTACTTCAAATAAAGTGTAATGAACTTATTAACTGTTCTCATAGTAATCACATCGCTGGTCACGGACACCGCCCGCACCGATCTGTTCATCTCCGGACATTTCGGTCAGGGAACGCAGGTCATCGAAGGACGACAGAACGCCGGTTTTGCAGTCAAAGCGCAATCGGTTTATGACATCAACCACGTCAGTCGTATCTTTGGCGAAGCCTCGTACACATGGGAAGACAGCAAGCAGACACGGTACGTGGACAATACCGACTACCGAATGATTGCCCCTTATTGGACGGTCGATACCATTGGTGGAGACTTACGGCGGGAGACCTATTATTTCCGAGGCGGCTATCGCATGCTCAAGAACCACATTCTCTGGCATACCGCGCTTCAGTTCCGCGCCGAACAATCCTATCGTATGCGCGACCCGCGCGCGAAAAATAAGGTGTCAGACCTGCGTGTAGAAGCAAGCATAGGTTATCAATGGAACAGATATGCACTCAGTCTAATGGCGTACGGAGGTAGATACAAGCAGAACAACGAGATTCGATTCTACTCTGAGTTGGGTGAGACGACCATCTACCACATGGCGAACGACACCGCACCATACGCACGGTTCTCCAGCAATAACAAAATCAGTTACTATTCCGGTTACCGTGCCGGCGTGAGTTTACAAGTGCTGCCCACAACAGGTTTCATAGCCGGTGTGCAGTATGATTGGTTAAAGTATACTAAAGAACTGACCATCAACACACAAGTTCCTATCGTGCGTCTCAACGCCCACACTGTATCCGCGCAATTTGGCTACGTTGCTCCATTATGGCGCGTACACGGAACTGCAGGTATAGAACTCAAACGTGGTGAGCAGTACCTATACGGGGACAATTCCAACAACTACTACGAATTATTGCTGATTGCACATAACTACCACGCCAATTATCTCTTCGCTCTTCTTTACGGAGACTATCGCTTGAACCTGCCTGTAGGAGATATGCTCTTTGCCGGAGCCGTCGAGTATGATCAGTTTATGGCACATTGGACCGAACAGGTACAGGTTCGCTACACTTTCCCTATTAAGAACCGCTATTCGTGGTTCGTCACACCCAAAGCCTGTCTGCATCAGTACGACCATGCACAGGCTTGGCAAATCGTTTTAGAAACAGGTTTAACATTTTAACAATATCAAAAATGAAAAAATTATTTCTTATGATGGCAGTAGCGCTGGTAACGTTTACTGCATGCCAGAAACAGGCAGAACAAGCACAAGTTGTCTATTCTATTGATGAGGTGTATGCACAGGCAGATGAGTTAGCCGGTGACACGATTTACTTTGAAGGTATATGCTCACACTTATGCAAACATGGTGGCCGCAAGGCATTCCTGATGGGTAGCGACGAGAGCAGAATCCTGCGCGTAGAAGGTGCCAAGATGGGTAATTTTGCACCTGAGTGTATCAACAACCTCGTTCGCGTTCGGGGCGTATTGCACGCTATTGAAATTATACCGGAAGAGTGTGAGAGCACGGACGGACTGAAACACGGCGAAGATGACAATGGTTGCGAGACGGAAAAGAAAGCCATCCGTAAGTACTTTGCCGAAGCTGTTAGTTACGAAATCATTACCGAGTAATGGAAACCGGCACACAGATTCGCAAGTGGTTCAGAATTATACACCGCGAACTGAGTTATGTGTTCGCGGGGATGCTGCTGGTCTATGCCATCAGCGGCATCGCTCTGAACCACAAAGCAACCTTCAACAGCAATTACCGCATCGAGCGTACGGAACACCAACTGCCGGCCGAGGGAACGATGGAGGATTGGTTAGTTATATGCGGCATGGAGGGAAAACTGATTCAGTACTATCAACCGGATAGTACTACGGTCAAAGCCTTCCTCAAAGGAAACAGCACCCTCACCGTGGACTTGACGACTCACATCGGCGTACTGGAATTAGTGAAGAAACGTCCGTTCTTTGGCAACCTCAGCAAGTTGCACTATAACATGCAAGGCAAAGCTTGGACGTGGTTCTCGGATCTCTTTGCCGGCGCGCTCATCCTGATCACGCTCACCGGCCTTTTTATGGTCAAAGGCAAACATGGTCTATGGGGCATCGGAGGGATTGAGTTAGCGATCGGAATATTGATTCCGCTACTTTTCATCCTTCTTTAAAGTAAAACGACCCGCCTTCACAGACGGGTCGTTTTTCATGTAGCAAAAGAGATAAGTATTCTAAAACTTAGAATCCTAATACATTATATACACGGCCGTTGTGGCGGATAAGAAGTTGTCCATTTCGGATGAACTTAACGGTCTTACCGCTCTCAGTCTCGATGTTCTTGATCGCGGTGGCCTCTTTCGCCACGATAGCTTCCTCCGAAATCGGAATAATGAACCAACCAGTCATATAGAACAAGCAGATACCCGTAACAGAAGCAGCCTCTTCAGGCCATGTAAACTCAGTCGAGAGCACTCCAAACAGGTCACGAGACTTGATCGTATTCTCGTTGGCATCGGTGAGTGTTTTGTTACGACCGCTACCCGTGATTGCCACATTCTCGATCGTGATCAGTCTCGCATAATTAGCCATGTCGCATGCCTCCGGAATGGTCATAACGGTCGGAGTAAGTGTGGTCTCCGACGCAGTAATACCCGAAGCATCGGTAACGTTCAGAATTGACTCTTTCAACTCAAATGTTACAAAATCAATATCATTATAACTCTTTGTACCGATAAGATAACCGTTAAGCGCCGTACCTACGGTGAGAGTATCGATGGCAACAACAGTAGCTGCTGTCGCATCCTCTACATAGTACACGTGTTGAAGGTCGGTATACGCAGTCACTTTCGCATCGGTCAAGGTCAACTTAACAGCCTTACCGTCTTCTACCGCATTAAAGTCCGCAATCGTCGCTACTTCCACTACGTCTTCCTGGATGGTCGTGAAATAGTCACCAATCCATGCCGTGTTTTGATAAGCCGCTTTGGCTCCGAAAGGAACAATAACAACTGCTTCTGTATTGGTATTGCAAGCGTTGTTTACATTCACCATCCACGGGTTCTGAGTCCATGTAGCCGTCACTTTGGTAGCAATACTCGGAGGTACGGTACCCTTGAACACAATGGTATCCAACTGCGGCAGACAAATGGAGAAGAGAGCCAAGGAGTCCAGCGTGCTCGGTAAGATCAGTTTCTTGATCTTCATCGGATTAGTAGCTGTCGCATTGTGGATACTGGTCATCGGGATGAGTGTAACACCTTCCGGAATCTCCAATTCCTGCAGGTTCACAGCAGCCTGGAAACATTGCATTCCGAGTGTGGTAACCTGACTGCCTTCGGCAAAAGTAATCGATCTGGAAGTAGCGTTGCGGAAAGCACCTTGACCGAGTGCTACAACCGGATACGAAACCTCTTCCTTCTCTACGGTTACCGGAACCACAATAGTGTCGATCTCATACTTGGAGGAGGTACTATAACGAATCAGCGTTGCCGTCTGATCGTCATTCAACTGATAATAAATACCATCCACCTGAATGGTGTCAATCGCAGCAGCCTGCATACCCAGCGCCATGACTACTGCACTCACAAAAGTAAAAATCTTTTTCATACATTCAATATTTTAATTAATATCCTAAAATGTTATATTTTCTGCCATTATAGCGAATAAAGAGTTGACCGTTCTCGATGAACTTAACGGCTTTCCCATCCTCACTCTTCACCTGCTCAAAGCCCATTGTACCATTCTCGCTCAGAAATGCAACCACACTGTACCAATTGGTATTCTCAGGTTGCATTTTGATACCTAACAGATCGTATTCCGAATCGCTTTTGGCACGGAATCCTACTGCCGTTTGGCGGCCATCTACCTTACGAGCCACACAAGTAACGATTGATAAACCACCACCGGTTGCCAGCGTGTCAGCACTCACCAGATTCATATCGGCATCATAATGGAGCGCCATGCTCTTACCCATTGGACCATAGTAATACGCCACTACCCCATCCTCCTCGGGATACGCCGCAACGGTCAGACCGAACACATCTTTCTTCACAGCCACATCGAGCGCCTGACCATCAGTCTGATTGATAATAAAGACAAAACCGCTGTTATTGATCGTCGGCTCAGTAGTGATCGTTTTATCGCCGACTGTAACACTTCCGTTCTTACCCAGACCACCGCAGATATAGATCCTACCATCCACGAACTTCGTCTGCTCCAACTTAACCGAACCTGTTACAGGATGATACTGGATATCCTCTAGCTCCAGATTGGTATTGTACCGAGCCGCATAGAGTCCGCTATCCGCCGCATTGTTATACACGCCGGCGACGTACAACTTTCCATCCTCATAATGTATTCCACTCGGGCGGTCGTACTTCAGCCCCTCTATATAACTCGTCGCACCGGCAAAGAACATATTCTTATCGTACTTCAATATAACTGTATTGGCGTACTTACTCTTCTGATTGCCTTCACCATTCCATTCTTGCGTACGCGCACGTACCGTATCACTATTCGCACGCGGAATCAAATCACCCGCCTGATAACCGGCCAGATATGTGTTACCTTCCGCATCTTGCACCAGACCGGTCCATGCATAATTGTCCTTGGGCACTTGCGTCATAAAGGACTTCTGCTCATAATCCGCCATTACGTAACCACCGTCAATAAACTGACCGGTATTCGAATAAACATTGATATACGTCCAAAAACGACCTTCCGCGTCTTTACCCTTTTGCGCCCAAATAGCACCACCATTCGCCATTGGCATCACCGCACTTGCACTCAAATCAAAATCGAACGTCGAGTCCACTACAGCCCATACAACCTCACCCTTATTATCCAGTTTCGACAAGATGGCATTGCGGTAGTTCTTCAGCCGATAACGCGATCCGCCATTCCCTTTTCTATTTCCCAGTGCCGCGTCAAAGGTCTTGCCAGCGAATTCCAACACACCTTCTCCGGC
>Ga0247611_10003438_pt1 | contig 23483 bp, 25 predicted proteins | sample 177DNAGHGhighgp2_FD_192422 | JGI IMG/M metagenome (GOLD analysis project Ga0247611, IMG submission 192422) | Sheep rumen microbial communities from Palmerston North, Manawatu-Wanganui, New Zealand - 1770 DNA GHGhigh gp2 | ecosystem: Host-associated > Mammals > Digestive system > Stomach > Rumen... | reverse complement strand
TAATGATTAAATCCGATTCGCATGATTTACTCTCCTTTTCCTGCTTGTTTCATTACTGGTAAAAGTGTAACAAAAACCAAGGTTTTTTGACACCTTGTCCGGCCAAAATCCGGAAATTCGTAAGTCATTGATTTTACAGGAAATAAAAATTTTGGATTTTTGAAAAAAAGTGTTGACTAAAAACCTTGGTTTTTTTCAACACTTTTTTATCCGCCGCAAACCCACGAATTCCGCGGGTTTGCGCGAATTCCCAAAATCAAAAATTTTATACAGAAACTATGTCGTCATACCGCGGAAACGCGGTATCTCTTTGTCACAGTTGAAACCACGGGATACCGCCCTGCGGCGGTATGACGAAAACGGGCGCATCCGTCTTTGCTATCGCCCTATCGCGATTGGACACGCCAAATTTTTTTCATTTATGTTTATTCCGACACTTAAAACGGGATATCGTCGCCGATTTCGGAAATTGAAATTTCTTCGGCCGGTGCGGGTGCCGCGGCGGGCGTGGAACCCGACATTGAATCAACCGATTTCGCCCCCGATAGAATAACCATTGTGCCACTGAATTGATTCAATACAACCTCTGTCGTATAAGTATCAACGCCTTGTTGATTTTGCCATTTGCGCGTGCGAAGCGTGCCTTCGATGTAAAGTTTTGTTCCCTTTTGCAACATGCGTTCGGCAACTTCGACCAAATTCGGACTAAAAATCACGATACGGTGCCATTCGGTTTGTTCCTTTTGTTCACCACTTTGGCGGTCGCGCCAACGGTCAGATGTTGCGAGTGAAAAACTTACCACCTTTTGTCCGCTTTGCATTGTACGGACCTGGGGGTCTTGCCCGATATTACCAACCAAGATTACTTTATTTATACTGCCTGCCATTTTATATCCTTTTGTTTAATATGGTTTTATTGGAGCAAGAATTCGTGGTAATGTCAAGAGAAAGTGGTTAGTGTTAGTGTTAGTGTTAGTGTTAGTGGGGGGCGGTGTGTCCAATTTCTTTTTTCACTAACCACTAACCACTTGCACTAACACTTCTACTTGACTTTTTGATAAAAATGTGTAATAATATGCGTTGAAGTAGGTTGTGGCGCGTTCTGTGTCACAAATTTTCCAAACAAAGGACTTTTTAATGCATATAAATGAAATAAAGGCCAAGTCGCCACAACAACTGTTGAAAATGGCGGAAGATATGGGCATCGAAGAAGCGTCGCAATTAAATGTGCAACAATTGCGTTTTGCGGTTATGCGCGGATTTGCGGCGGATAAAAAAATAACACTTATTGGTGACGGCGTTCTTGAACGGTTACAGGATGGTTTTGGTTTCCTGCGGGCGCCGGAAAGTAATTATTTGGCCGGGCCGGACGATTTGTATGTGTCGCCGAATTTAATCAAAAAGTATGGGTTAAAAACTGGCGATTATGTCGAAGGGCAAATTCAGGCGCCACAAAATGAATCTGAACGGTATTTTGCGTTGGAAACAATTGAACGTGTAAATGGTGATGACCCGGAAAAATTGCGGCATCGCGTTTCTTTTGATGATATGACCCCGCTTTACCCCGATGAACAATTAAAGATGGAGGTTATAGGTGACACAGACAAGGGACGCAATTTGTCCGCGCGTGTTATTGACCTTATATCGCCGACGGGGCGTGGGCAACGTTCGCTTATTGTGGCGCCGCCGCGCACCGGTAAAACCGTTATGTTGCAAAATATCGCACATTCCATCGCAACCAATTATCCAGAGGTTAAATTGATTGTGTTGCTTATTGACGAACGGCCCGAAGAAGTGACCGATATGCAACGCAGTGTCAAGGGCGAAGTTATATCTTCGACATTTGATGAACCGGCAACGCGGCATATTCAGGTTGCCGAAATGGTTATCGAAAAGGCAAAACGTTTGGTCGAAGCGGGTCAAGATGTTGTTATTTTGCTTGATTCCATTACGCGTTTGGGACGCGCATATAATACATTTGTTCCGTCCAGCGGCAAGGTTTTAACCGGTGGTGTCGACGCGTACGCGTTGCAACGGCCAAAACGGTTCTTTGGGGCGGCGCGTAATATCGAAGGCGGGGGCAGTTTGACGATTATCGCAACCGCACTTGTCGATACGGGTTCCAAGATGGACGAAGTTATTTTTGAAGAATTCAAAGGAACGGGTAATAGTGAAATCATACTTGACCGGAAACTTTCCGATAAACGTGTTTATCCGGCGATTGATATTACCAAGTCCGGCACGCGCAAGGAAGATTTGCTGGTGGGCAAGGAATTACTATCGAAAATGTATGTGTTGCGCCGAATTATCAATCCGATGGGAACGCTGGAGGCGATGGAATTCTTGCTTGATAAATTACGACTTACCAAGACGAATGATGATTTCTTTAATTCCATGAATCAATAACGAACGCACCATTTGGTGCGTTTCTTTTTAGGGAAAAACAAAAATGCAAAAGTATTTAATAATCGCCGTTTGTGCGATGGTTTTGGGTGCGTATTTCTTTGGCGCGCGAATTGCACGTGAAAAATGCGTGACCGACGGTGCAAACGCGCAAACAAATGAAATTATAAACAATGTAAATATGGTAAGGGTGGCAAATGAAAAAACTGTTCATACCGGTGTGCGCGATATTCGTGACATCTTGCGACGGAAATATACCATTGCGGAATAAATCGGCGGCGGATGTATGTCCGTGCGAATTTATATATGGGCGCGCATCCGATTGGGATACGATAAGTGACGATTTGGCACGCAATATATACCGGCATAATTTGATTTGTGAATCAATGCGGGGAAAATGATATTTATTCACTATAGTATTCAATCATCGCGGCGGCGGCATCATGGATGCGTTGCATATTTTGTTCATATGCATCACAGTCGCGTGATATTCGTGAACGGTATGCGTCGCGCATGTTTGATGCCATCGATGCACAATTGCGCAGGTGCGCGACACAGTATTCGTGGCCGGTAAGGAAAACATTTTGTCCCTGAATTCGTTCTTCGGGTGTTGGCCAATCGATGTCGATTGCGTTTTCAAGTCGCATCCATGAATTTTCACCGACGTATTGCCCGATGCGTTCCATCCAGTATTCGTTCATTTCCGCGTCTGTCCATTGGCCCCCGCCACGCAGGCGAATTATTTGCAATGTCATGTCGTTGATTTCGTCTTGGTATTTTGAATCGATTTGTGTAAGGCGCGCACTGCAATAACAACGATTATATGCGGTGTTTGCGCGGGCGCAGTAATTATCCATGCATTCAGTATAACCCGCAAGGCAACGCGTTGTTGGAACATCGTATGTGACGGTCACCGTTTCGGTTGTGTCGGCGGTGACGCGTGCGTTTTCACGCGCGGAACGCGCGACAACACGACGCGTGTTTTTAGGGGCGGTGTTTTGGTTCGTTGCCGCGCGTGCGACAACACGACGGGTTGAATTTTGGGTTGGCACGTTCACGCCCGTTGCGGCGCGGGCCGTGGTTGCGGCGGACGCCCGGCGTGGAACAACGCGACGTGGTTCGGATGCACGCTTGGTCTTAACAACAACATCAATTGGGTTGTTTGTCATTAGAACACTGGTTCCCGGGTTCAAATCGGTGCGCATTTGATTATTCATATACGGATACATATACGCGTATGCGTTCGGGTCAACATACATTGCGGGCTTTCGCACGGCGGCCATGGCAACCGTGGCACATAGGGCAAAGCAGGGCGCGATAAAGAGCCGTATAATCCTTTCCATGTTTTTAGTTTAATAAAAATACCCGCACCAAGGCAATAAAAAAAACCGAAACAAATGTTTCGGTTTTTGAATTATTTAGTTTTTGTTTGGGTTCTTTCACCAATAACGCGAATAAATGCACCCACAAAGCCGGCAATTGCACCACACATCGCCGTGGTGTCTTGCGCCGGTGTTGTTGGCGCATCGGTACAACCAAACATCATAGTCACAAGGACCCCAGCCCCCATTGTGACATTTCCTGCGGCAACTAAAAAGTTAGCCAGTTTATCGTTTTTATTTTGCATTTTATGGTTCCTTTTATCTGGATTTCTTTTTTGCGGCCTCTACAATACCGATACCGGCAAGCATCGCAAGTGCGCCACCCCAAGTCATCGCATTGGTTGTTTTTTCAGATGCGCAATCTTCCTTAAACAATTCACGCGGTTTCGGGTCAGTCACATTTTTGCGGCTGCGCGCTTCCATACGTGCATCGTCCGTTTGAACACCAAGCACCCCAGATACCATACCGCCGGCAACAATGGCCCAACCAATTTTTTTCATTGTTTCAGGTTTCATTTTCTGCTCCTTTTGTTATTAGGTTGTTTATAATATAATACAAAACAAACAAATTGTCAAGTGGTTGTTAAAAAAATTTTAAATCTTCATAAAAATAATGATTTTTAGGATTTTTTTCGGTATAATATATCGTCAGGAGAGATTTGAATGAAGGGGATTTTTTTCGCAATTATGCTGATTTTGCCGGTGCTGGCGATGGCGGATGATGATTGTGCCACGCGTCGCGATGTACCGGACGGCGTTCAATCATTGCAAGATGTTATAAAACTTGGGCTTTGTCGGAATCCGCAAACGGCGGCGGCGTATGCATCGTTGCGGGCAAGTCATTTTAATAAAAATGCCGGGTATGCCAATTATTTGCCAAGTATTAGTGCCGGCGTTAATGCAAGCAAGGGTTATCGTGACCATGAATGGAAAGATTGGGAATACGGTGCGTCAATTTCCGCGTCTTATTTGATATTTGACTTTGGAAAAAGGACGGCGGATATGAATGCGGAGATTGCGGCCTATCATGCCGCCGGGTTTGATTTTAGTTCGACCGTGCAAAATTTTGTTTATGGTTTGGTTGGTTCTTATTATGAATTATTAAATGCGGATGCGGACGTGGAATCGGCGCGGTCCGCCCTGACAGTGGCACAGACCGCGTATGACACGGCGAATAAAAAGTTCAAGGCCGGTGCGGTTGCGCGCGCCGATGTGTTAAAGGCGGAAACCACACTTGCCGGTGCAAAATTGTCATTGGAACGTTCAAAGAATAATCGTGAGATTACGAAGGGAACACTGCTTACCAAACTTTCGTTTCCGGCGGACGGCGATATAACAATTGCGGATATGTCGTCAAGTTTTGGGACAGAGGCTGAAAATGAAAGTATCGATGAACTGTTAAAGGTTGCGCGTGAAAAACGCCCCGATTTGTTAAAGGCATCGGCGAATAAGGATGCCGCGTGGCACAAACGGAATTCGGCGTTTTTGCGGAATTTGCCATCAATTTCGGCATCGGGTTCTGTGTCTTGGGGTGATGATAGTTTGGGTGGTGTGTTTAGTCCGAATTCAAATAAAATAAATGGTTCGATTGGTATTCGTGCATCTATGCCGATTTTTGCAGGGTTTGCGAATATGTATGGCCTGCGCGCGGCCGAGGCAGATTATGACCGCGCCAAATATAACGAACAGCAAACGGCGAACGCCGCGGAATTGGATGTTTTTACCGCATATAACAACTATAAACCCGCGCAAACGGTTTTGGAACAAACCAAGGCGTTGTTAAAATCCGCAACTGAATCAGAAAAAGTGACAAGCGGCATGTACAAGGTTGGACGTGCAACGATGCTTGATTGGCAAACGGCGCAATCAGAACTGGTGTCGGCGCAAAGGCAAAACAACGCGGCAAAATATGATTTGTTTATCAAACGGGCGGCGGTGGCGTTGGCCATTGGTGATTTGAAATCTGAACTAGAAGGAAACAAAGATGAATAAAAGAAATTGGGTGCGTCGGCACAAATGGTGGTGTATTGCGGGCGCGGTGACGATTGTTATGCTTTATGCGTTTTTTGGAACGGCGGCCAAGGTTGCAAAAAAAGATTTTGTGACAATGGATATTATGCGTGGTAATTTGTCGCAAACCGTGACGGCAACTGGCGAAATTCAACCGGTAAATACGGTCAATGTTGGGTCGCAAGTTTCGGGAACAATTTCGGAAATTTTTGTTGACTATAATTCCGTGGTAAAACAAGGGGATAAACTTTTGGAAATTGAACCGTCGGTGTTAAAGGCATCGGTTGATGAAGCCGAAGCATCACTGGAATCCGCAAAATCGCAATTAAATTTGGCGGAAAGCAATTATAAACGGAATAAATCGCTGTATGATTCGGGCTATATTGCGCGTGCGGAAATGGAACAATCGCAATCCACGTACGAGCAAGCATTACAATCGGTCAAGCGTATGCAATCCCAATATGATAGGGCGGTAACGAACCTTTCGTATGCGACGATTGTGTCGCCGGTGGACGGCACGGTTATTTCGCGCAAGGTGGATAAAGGGCAAACGGTTGCGGCATCTTTCCAAACGCCAGATTTATTCGAAATCGCCGAAGATTTAACAAAAATGCAAATTGAAACATCGGTATCCGAAGCCGACATTGGTGTTATCAAACAGGGACAAAATGTGAACTTTACGGTTGATGCGTATCCGGGGCAAACATTTAACGGTTTCGTCCGCCAGGTTCGACTTTCGCCAACAACGACATCAAATGTTGTGGTTTATACGGTTGTTATTGATGTTGATAATTCTGATTTGCGTCTTATGCCCGGGATGACGGCGTTTGTGACGATTATTGTGAATGCGGCGCGTGATACGTGGAAGGTGCAAAATTCCGCACTTTTGTTGCGCAGTTTTGATGGTATTGTGGAAGTCACGGATGAAAGTATTACGCCGGCGAATCATTTGGCGGTTAAACGTGGGTCAGATGTTGTCTTGGTCCCGTATGCTAAGGGTTTGGTGACCGCAACCGAAACACAAATTATATCTGATGAAATAGAAGAGGGCGACAAAGTTATAATCGGATACATGGGGCAGCAGAAAAAATCAAGCACCAGTCGGACCAGTAATAATCGTGGTGGCATGATGGGGGGCGCGCCGGGCGGCGGACGACCAATGTAAGGGACGCGTATGAAAAAAACGCCGGTTATTTCACTGAAAAAAATCTGTAAAAGTTTTCCGCTTGAAATCGGGGGGCTGCAACAGGTTTTGTTTGATAACACCTTTGACATTATGCCGGGCGAATTCGTTGCAATTATGGGGCCGTCGGGCAGTGGCAAGTCAACATGCATGAATATAATCGGTGCATTGGACACGCCGTCTTCGGGTGTATATGAACTTTATGGCAAAGATATAACGACACTTTATCCCGATGAATTGGCCAAGGTGCGTAATGAATATATCGGCTTTGTTTTTCAAAATTTTAATTTGTTGCCAAAGCGAAACATCTTGGACAATGTGATGTTACCACTGATGTATCGTGGGTTGCCGATGTCGGAAAGGGTTAGTCGCGCGCGTGAAATGCTAAAACTGGTTGGGTTGGAAAATTTTGAAACATATTTACCGACGCAACTTTCGGGCGGGATGAAACAACGTGTCGCGATTGCGCGGGCATTGGCGGGCGACCCCAAAATTATACTCGCGGACGAACCGACGGGTGCACTTGATTCCAAAATGGGAAATGAAATTTTGCGGTTTTTCAAAAAATTAAATAATGATTTGGGAATAACCATTGTCATGATTACGCACGAATTTGAAATTGCAAGTTATGCAAGTCGTGTGATTCATATTTATGACGGGCATATTACATACGATGGGCCGATTCCGAAAAATGAATCGGTGTTGCTTAAATCCGAACAAAAGGCGCGCAAAAAATGACATTCTATGATATTGCACATGAATCTTGGTTGTCGATTTCGGGGAACAAAATGCGGTCTTTTTTGACGGTGCTGGGGATTGTTATCGGAATTATGGCGGTGGTGGTTATGGTTGCGGTCGGCGAAACGGTTCAGCAATCAATTACCGACCAATTTTCATCACTTGGGACAAACACAATTATGATTCGCGCGGGTGCGGCGCAAAGTGCGGGTGTGCGCAGTGGTAATCGTATGACACTTACATTGGACGATGTTGATTTTATTGCGCGTCTTCCCGATGTTGCGGCGGTGTCGCCGGTTGAAAACAGCAGTGCCCAGGTTGTATATGGAAACAAAAATTGGTCCACGTCTATGGTTGGTGTGTATCCGGGTTATGCGACCGTGCAAAACATAGAAATGGAATACGGCGCGTTCTTTGAAATGAATGCGGTCAAAACGGCGGCAACATACGCGGTGATTGGACCGGAAACGGCCGAAGAATTGGGTATGCCAAAAAATCCGGTGGGTGAAATTATTCGTGTGCGTAATACCCCAATGACCGTAATTGGTGTCACCAAGGCCAAAGGTGCGGCGGGCATGGGGTCCCAAGATGATATGGTAATAATTCCGATAACTACACTTAAAAAACGGCTTGCGGGGTCGCGGTTTCCGAACGCCGTCCAGATGATTTCGTTAAAACTTTACCAAGATTCCGATAATAATATCGCCACGGACCAAATAACGGCGCTTTTGCGGGAACGGCATAAATTAAAGGATAATGCCCCGGATGACTTTCAAATAACCGACATGAAACAGGTTATGGAAACGATGAACACGGTCAGCAGTTATTTGACATTATTGCTTGTTGCGATTGCGGCGGTGTCACTTTTGGTGGGGTCGATTGGAATTATGAACATGATGTTGGTGTCCGTTGCGGAACGCACACGCGAAATCGGAATTCGCAAGGCGATTGGGGCCCAAGAAAGCACGATTATCACGCAATTTTTGTCTGAATCAATAATGATTTCGTTTATTGGTTCAATGTTTGGTTTGATACTTGGCGTCGGATTATCGCAGGGGGTTGGGCGGTTTGTATTGGGCTATAATGTGCCGTTTAGCATTTGGCCGGTTATTGTTTCAATTTCGGTTGCGATTTTTGTCGGACTGGTATCCGGTGTGATGCCCGCAATAAAGGCCGCAAAACTAAATCCGATTGATAGTTTGAGATACGAGTGATAGTGGTCAGTGTTAGTGTTAGTGGTTAGTGCAAGTGCTTTGTTATTTACTAAAAATGTGATATAATGTTTCGGCATGAGAATAGTATTAGTTGCATCTTTTGTTGCGTTGATTGTATCGGTCGCGCAGGCGGATTCGTGGGCCGACGGGGAATCGGTGCTGTCAATGGCGCGGTCGTTGTGTGGTGGCATATCAAATGAGATTTCCAATGTTTCGGGTGTTGCGAAAGTAAATACCGCTGTGACGGGTGTTGGTACAATTGCGGGCGGTGGTGCATTATATGCGGGTATAAAGAAAAGTTCAGTGGATGCGGAAATTGAACGATTGGAACAAATACTTTGTGCGAACGGTGGATGTGATGCGGCATCGGTTGAAAGAATGTCGCCTGGTGAATTTATGGAAAATGTTGCCGAACCGTTGGCGGAAATTGCGCATCTTATACAAATGAAAGAACAATCAAAAAAGTTGGGTAATTGGCGCACTGGTCTTTTGGTTGGTGCGTCGGCAACGCATGTGGCAAGTGCGATTATGAGTGGTATAAACAAAAATCAATCTGAATTAGCACAACATATAAGTGCATGTAATGCCGCCATAGAACAATTGAAAAATACCAAACGACAAATGCTGTCGAATGATGCGGGGTCGATGAATACACCCGTATATGCGAAAATAAATTCGGTAATAAATTCTTGTGAAGCGATAGATTTGGCGGATGTTGCAAAAATTGAAAAACGTGAAAAGGTTGTAATGGGTGCATCCATTGCTGGTGGTGCGGCGGCAGTGACGGGCGCGATAACAAGTACATCCGCAAATTCGCCAAAGGTTAGGGCGGATAATAGTGATGCGGGCAAACGCAAAGAAAAAAATCTGAACACGGCATCAAATGTTTTGGCGGGCGTGTCAACGGTGGGTTCGGGTGTGGCGACAGGGTTTAACATATTGCTGATTACACTGACGAAAAAAATGATGGAACGCGCAGAAAAATGTGAAAGGGCGTTCGAATAAAATGAAAAAAATTGTGTTTGGATTTTTTACGATTTTATTAGTTGTGCCGGTTTGGGCGGACACTTATACAATTGATCAAAGGCAGTATGTTGACGATGCGACATGGGCAACCAAGCCATATAGACATGTGTTAAAGATGGGATATGTTACTGGGCGGCCATGGTGTACAGCAAATATGGTTGCGGGGAAAATTGTAACCGCAAAACATTGTGTCCTTAATAAAGATTTGAACGATGTTAAATTTACCGCTTTCGATGGGACAGAGATATATGTTGAATCTGTGTCAGTGACAGGTAGCTATGATGAAATAGATGAAGAGATAGACGGTAAAATTGTTCAAAAAGAAATAAATTTTGAGGGCGATTGGGCCGTATTGACCCCAAGATCAAAATATCAAAAGTTTGTAACAAATAATAGCATATTCAATGTGAATGCTCAATCTTCTGGACCGTGGGCAAACGTCGGAATTGATGTGGAAGATGTGAATTTTATGGTTATTGGATGTGGGGCATTGAAAATAATGAGTGATGAAGAAATAGAGATTTTTAGACGTGCCTATGTTGATTTTTTGTATGATAACCATCCATCGTATAAAAATATTGAAAAAGTCACTGGAACTATGAAGCAAAAAACTTTTGAAGAGAATGAGATAATAAATATTGCTGATAGAGACGAAGATGGAGACGATGGTTGGGGAAGAAGATTTTATCTGTCCAGAAACAAATACCTTGATAGGGTCGGTGTGGACGCTTGGAGTTTATTTCATGATACCGACAGAATAAAAGTTTCATATTGTTATTGGATTTGGGATAAAAGCGACTGGGATAACTACCATGGGTGTCAAATCTGGGGCGGAAATTCTGGTGGTGGGGCATATTCTGTAGTAGATCCATCTTTAAGCAGTGGAACAAGTTTTTTTAATTCTGCGAAAGAAGACGAAGGGTCGTATTTATTGGGAATATTGACACGTGGTTGGAGTTATGTAGGCGGGGGTGCTAGAAGTAGTAGTTATCAACATGCCAGTGGTGCGGATATAGTGCCTACGCAATTTTTTGTACATAAACTACCGGAGGCAAATAAGCGTTGATTTATAAGAAAAGCCTATTAAAATGGCAAAAAAAGGAGTCGTTCATGAAAAAAGGGTTATCACGTAAAAATAAAATTGGTTTATATACTTTCTTGGCTGCTGTTGGTGTTGCGGTTGTTGGAGCTTTGGGATTTGGAAATAAACAGAAACCCAAAGAAGAAACGAAACCAGTGAAACCGACGGTCGAACAAGTAGCGATTAAAGCGGATACCGTTCGTAGCGTTTACGATGTTAGAAATAGCGGTTATTTTACAAAAGAACCGCAAACTATTCAAGAGTTAGAAGCAGCGATTCGTTTGCAAGATGAATGGTTAGAGAATGAGGAAGCAATTCTAAATTCGTCGAATCTTAATCCCGAAGAACGTTTAGAAGCAAAACGAGCGAAACGTAGCATTGTTATCAGACGTGCCAGATATAAACAGCAACTGGAAGAATTACGAAAGGTGCAACAGCAGCCAAGAAAAAATGTTGGCCGGCAAGGGCGATAGTGGAGCCCTCTTTCCGCCGGAAAGAGGTGCCGGGTTATCGGACCCCGCAAAATTTGAAAAATTTTGTGGCTGATGTTAACTCGGCGGGGTATGGGCATACTGGCGCGACGCGCCACCACTACCCCACCGGCTCCGCCGGTCCCCCCCCTTCGCCTAGCGAAGGGGATTACATCCACTTTTTTGCCCATTCGCGCAGGGCATCCGGCGAAAGGCCGGTGTCCAGGCGGGCACCGCGTTCAACACGTGCGTCGGGCGCAAGTTTCTGCATATTTTTGCCGGCGTCGCCGATTGGGCTGCCCCCGGATGTGGCGAACGGAACAATTGTTTTGTTCGCAAAATCATAAGATTCCATAAATGTGTCGATGATTGATGGTTCGCGATACCACCATATTGGAAACCCGACAAAAATCGTTTCATATTTTGAAAGGTCTGGGATTTTCTTTGCAATTTTTGGGCGACATGCGCGGTTGTTCATTTCCGTCGTTGTGCGGCTTAGTTTGTTTGTCCAATCAAGGTCATCGGTTGTGTATTTCTGTTTCGGGACAATTTCAAACAAATCGGCATCAATTGCCGTCGCCAAATCCTCGGCCAGTCCACGCGTTGTTTCGGTCGCACTAAAATACGCAACAAGTGTTTTCTTCATGTTTTCTCCTTTTTTTATTATGCATATATTATATAGTGCACGCGCGACAAAAATCAAAAGGATTATATTCGGGGATGTGTTTTTAGTAAATTTTGCGCCGAAAGAAACAGCGGACCTGGTAAATTATCAAGTGAAAACCACCGCCATTCGGCGCATTTTTCCGGTTCCATAAGTTTTGGTTCACCCGTAATACCATCCGCGCGATAGTGCAGGGTGATATAGTGTGAATCTGGGTAAATATCACTGGTGATGCCAACAAGGTGGAATTCGTTTTTGGGGGTAATTATTCCGGTTTCTTCACGCAGTTCGCGCGCGGCGCAATGCGCGGGTTCTTCGTTCAGTTCAAGTTTACCGCCCGGTGCCGCCCATGTGCCGTGTCCGTGCGTTGAAAGTCGCCACCCAAGCAACACTTGCCCCGCCGGATTAAAAATCCAACAGCCAATTCCAACACGTGGTTTTTTGCCCATTTTTTGTCCTTTTGATTAAAATTTATGTTATTGCAAACTGTAAAATTGTCAATCTATTTTCGGAATTTATAAAATAATAGACAAATGCTTTTTTATGTGCTATACAGCCAATGAGTAAAGAAGGTTTACGTGATGGCCTATGACAAAATTGATGATATCAATAGTATTCTTTGTAGTGTTCATATGGCGGCGACCGACAAAATGTCGCGCAAATCAGCTAGGCGTTTTTTGATGGGGCGTAATATAGAAATTGTTTGTGATTTGGCATTGGGTAGTTATAAAAAGTTATTAAATGTGGCCCCTGAAAAATCAATAGGGTGTAATTATATTTTACATTTGTTGCTTTGGGTGTTGCAATATCAAGATCGTTCGGAAATGCTATCGAAAATATCAAATGAAAATATCGAAAAATTAAAAAATGCGATATTATTTGTAAAAGGATACACGTGCCCAGAATCCGGGCCCGATAAGTCAGAAGCAAAAAAATTAACCAAAGAGTATCATACGCAAAACCAAAAATTAAGTTTACCCCCAGACCAAAGAAGTAAAAATACCACCGCACGCTATTCGGATCTTATTAGGTACAAAGTTGCAGAAATTTGGCCTGATGTTGTTGCACAGTTGGATGAATGGCTGGGGGTGATAGATAATTATCAAAATGGTGTCGTTGTGGCCCAAGAAAAAATAAACGAACCGGTTTCAAAAAAAACCGAAGAAGCAATAGGAGTAAAAGAAATGCCAGAAATTGAACAAGTATTGGTCCCAGAAAATAAGGTTGATGCTGATAAAAGTCTTTTGAGTATGGCGGAATTGGCGGTGGAACTTGGGTTGCCAAATGTTAAAGCGCTTTTTAATAAATTTCAATGGCTTAAAAAACAGGGGCGAATTATTGATAAAGATTGGTTTGCTGGGTCGGGTGGTCGGAAGGGTAAATTCTTTAAGGTTGAACATTTGCCTGAATTAAAAGAAATCTTAAAATCAACCAAAAAGAAAGGGCGTCCGTCCAAATCAAATGGAATGTCACAAAAAGTATCCAATAAGGGGGCAGGGCAAATTATACCTGTTGAGAAAGAAGATGTCCCCGTAGTGGTTGAAACAAAATCACCGGCAGATGCACCTGTGACGGAACGTCCGATAAATTTGGTTGATGTCAAAGGGTTTGAAGCATATTTAGCAAAATTGATTCAGATGAAAGAAAGGGCTGGGGACACATTGGAAAAAGCAGAAAGTGAATACAATGATTTACACACAAGGTTACAAACCGCAGAAAATAAAAAGGTCGATGCCCAAAAGAGATTTGATGAATTGAACGCTTTGGTTACGGAAGGGACAAGTTTGCTGAATGAGTTTACAAATGCAGAAAAAGCTTTTGATAGTAGCAGGGCAAAAGTAATAGATTTTTTGAACGCAAATAACACTTGCGTTAAGTAAAAAATAATATATAATTTGTGGCACATCGGGGCGTAGCTCAGTCTGGTAGAGTACTTGCTTTGGGAGCAAGGTGTCGAAGGTTCGAATCCTTTCGCCCCGACCAGGTTTAACAAAAAATACCACCGAAATGGTGGTATTTTTTGTTAAATTATGGTGGAACTGTGGATTCAAACGACAAAAAATTTGTCAATGTTCGAATCTTTCCCTCGGCACGGGTGCCTGCGGGGCATTCGTGACGGTTCGCCGGCATCCATATTTGGATGCACGGCTTGCCTACTCATTGTCGCCCCGACCAGAAAATTTAAAACCGCAACTAAGAGCGGTTTTTTGTTTGGTTTTCAACACTTTCACTGAGTTCGAGTATTCACTTTTTTGAAAGTGTTATTTTTGACCAAGTTTCGAACTCTTTGTGGAACCTAAAAAATTGACAAATTAAAATTTGCTGTCTATAATAACTGCGGTTAAGTTGGTTGTGTTTTAATAAAAGGACAAAAAATGGCAAAAAAATATAAAGAAAAAGTCAATATTTCTTGGTATTACACTGATGTTGTTCCGTTTTTGATAAAAAACAACAATTACTCGCAGTATGAAATAACGTATTCTGGTGATTGCAAAAAGGTAGTTATTGGTGATTTCTATATGGAAAAAATAAATAGCGATATTCCTGGATTTGGTATGTCTGTTGTTTTTGGGGAAAGAGGTTTTACGTTTGATGCATATCGTATGGGCTTCGTGAACCCTGAAACCCATTTGCATGACGAAGATATTATCAAACAAAATAAGAAATACGAACTTATCGCAGGCGCTAATAACCTAATGCTGTTTAATATCCTGTACGATTTGGATAGAAAATGTTTTGATACGTATGTGCAAAGACAAAAACGCGCACAACGTTTCAATTTTTTAAAGAAAGGTAGCAATGAAAGACGTTAAAATTATGTTGATTTTGAATACGGAACGGGCATTCGCCCGTTTTTTTGATTATAAATTTAACCTGCATTTTATCTCTTCAATCTTTTGCCCGATCCGTATAATCTCAGTTCGCAAACTGCCGTCCCAGCCCGAACATAAAATTTAAATCGGTGTGCATCCTATTTTAATTTGTGTCTTGGGGTTCCAAGGTTTGGTACATCGCAACGCAGTTGCCAGGTTCGGAACAAGCGCACAAAGTGCGCGCAGTGAAAGGGGTCCACGAAGCATCGCGAGTAGGAATTATAATCCTTTCGCCTAACATTTTTTAATGTCAAAATTTAATGGTTTCTGTATGGTTCTGGAATATGTCCGAAACGAAGAATTTATGATTTTTTACTTATTAGGGTTTACATTTTATTATTCACCCTTTATAATGTATTTTACATAAACAAGGTAAAACAAATGAAAAAAATTGTATTTATGGTCTTTTTGGTCTTTAATACCCTGTGTGCAAATGCTCAGGACGGATTTGCTTTTTCACAAAATATCAGTAAATTGAAAAATTTAGATTTACATAATAACGACACAGAGTTTACCCAAGAACAAAAGGAACAAAAACAAGTCAAAGTTTCTTTTTATAATACACTGTATAAAACCTGTATTGATAATGGCAAACAAAGAATTAAACAAAAACAACCACTTGATAACGAAACACTTTATATACTTGAAAAAGTGTGTGATTGTTATACTTTGACTATGATGGACAAAGTTGACTGGAAAAAATTAAAAAATATGACAGGAAACGAAATCGATTCTTACCTGGCGACTTTCCATACAGAAGTAAAAGATGAATGTAGTGAAAGATTTAAAGATAGACCTGTTTATCAAGATAATAACACAAACAATACAACACCTGAAAATATAAAAAACAAAGTCGATAACATAACGGGAAAAATTTTAGCGGGAATAATTTTTTCTTTAATTTTTACCCTGATAGCATGGTTGATAAGTAAAGCCATTAAAACAGATAAATAAAATTGTAATAAATTTCATTTTTTAGTATGCGACAGGGTATTTTTGTATTATAATAGTAATAACAATGGGATGTTGTGTGATTTTTCAGACACCCCATTTTTTATTAAATTACCCGTTTGCGATAAAACACATTTGTTCAACGCAAATTCACCGATCCCAGTTTGTCTTTCGAGTTATCAATTTCCAGACCAATGTTAATTAAATCAGCATAATTAATAGTTCGCAAATTGGTTATTAAGCACGACCAGAAATTCAAATCGGCGTGCGGCCGATTTTAATTTGTGTCTTGGGAATGCTATGGCGATATTCCAAGTTTAATTTAATCGATTACACCACATGCAATGCGTGCGCCACCGCCGCCCAGTGTCGCGGGCGTATCACTGTAATTATCGCCGCCCGCATGAATCATAATTGAGCGGTTTTTAATCTCTTGGACTTTTAAATTTGGGATACTAAAAGACACGTTAACGGTGCCATCCATGGGCACGGTCAGAACCGGCAGGTCGCCTTTGTGCCCATCGGCTTGGTTGGGACCCATATGACGGCCGGTTTTTTCGGGGTCATAGTGACCACCGGCACTGAGGGCGGGTTGCAAATTCCCGTTGGCATCGATATCTGGGGCGCAATTGGGGTTTTCGTGAATATGAAAACCATGCTCGCCCGATGGCAGATTATGCAAGTTGACGTTTACTAACATTCCATTTGGGGTGTCCGTAAAAGAAATTTCGCCTATTTTTTGGCCTGTGCCAGACATAGTGGTTAAATAAATATCTGAATGTGCACTGGGTTGATAATTATTGCAACCAGTTAATAATAACGAATATATCAAAATTTTTTTCATGTGCGTCCTTCCACGTATTGATTAAGTATGCCTGTTGTGACAACTATTGATGAAACGCGTATTTTTTGCAAAAGGAATGTTTTCAAAAACGTCGTTTCAAAACTGGGGCGGAAATTTCAGAAAATTTTGTGCGATAAATTGTTTTAATTCTTTGCTTTAATTATTTGAATTCACAATATATTTTATCGCATAATTTGCGGCGGCAAGGCCGAATGTGCCGGTGACGGTTATGATAGAGCCCATGTTTTTGTCGGGTGTTTTTTGGGGTGCCGGGGGTTCGGTCGAAAACACAACCGGAAAATCGCCCAGGCCCCGTTCGCGCACCAATTTTCGAATTTGTCGTGCCAGTGGGCAGGCAACCGTTTTTGAAAGTTTGGCTATTTTAACCTGGGCTGGGTCGGTTTTGCGTGCCGCCCCCATTGATGATATAAATGGTATGCGATTTTGTTTGCACCACTCGTAAAGTGCAATTTTGGACGCGATAGTGTCGATGGCGTCGATGACAAAGTCGGGACGCATGGGGGGCAGGGTGTTGCACCCAAAAAAAATGTCCAATTCGGTGACACGGATGTCCGGGGAAATGGCGGCAATTCGTTCGCGGGCAGCCCTTGTTTTCTTGTGTCCCAATGTATTTTGTGTGGCAAACAGTTGTCGGTTGATATTTGATTCTTCGATTTTGTCGAAATCGACCAAAATTATGTGCCCGATACCCGAACGGGCCAATGCTTCGATAGCAAAAGAACCGACCGCGCCACACCCGACGACCATGACGGTTGCGTGTTGCAGTTTTTCTAAATTTTCTTCGCCGACTAACAGGCGGCATCTGTGTAATCTATCCGGCATAGTTTATAACCCCCGTGAAATTTTTGTTGATTTGTTCGTTTAATTCGTGTGCGTCGCATTCGCGCAGTTTCGCAATTTCGCGCGTGACGTTCGCCAAACATTCGGCTTGGACGGTTGGTGTGTCGGAATCACTTTCAACCAAGATTTTGTCCACTGGGGCGATTTTTGCCGTATCGGCAATGTGGTCGCCACGCATCCCGTATGAAAAATATGTGTTATATTCCGCAAGTGCGGTCATAATTGCCGTGTTTCCGCCGAACGCGTGTGCGATAATCGGAATGCGGGGGCGGTGGCCCTTTAATATATGTAGCACTTTGTCCCATGCGCCGACACAGTGCAGGTGCACGGGGCGATTCATCTCAATTGCGATTTCAATTTGTTGTGCAAAAAATTCGATTTGCCGGTCGATGTCCGGGTGATATTTATCAATTCCGATTTCGCCGACCATAATTTGTGGATTTGACAACAGAATTTCGCGCATGCAATCCGCCCAATCTGGGGTTGCGGAATCAATATACCATGGGTGAATACCGATACAGACATATGTGCGGTCGTCCGCAATTCGGGTCAGTTTTCCCCAATCGGCCGCGGTTGTTGCATTACAAACCTGGCCGGTGATATTGTCAGCGGGCGCGGTAAAGATATGACAATGTGCATCTGTATATTTCATGCCTTTTAATATAATATGGCGTGCGCCCCCTTGCAACAAAGTTTTTGTGTATTTATTCATGTTGCCTTGAATTTCAAAATGTGATAAAATTCGTCACGGAATTAAAACGAGGTAGAAATGCAAAAAGGTTTTGAACCGGGGTCCCGTCGTCAAAAGATAGGAGAGGTTATAAAGCGGATTTATCGTAATACCGCACCACTTTTGGTGGGCGAAGCGATTTTGTTCACAGTTGCCGGCATTTTAATGTTGATGCGCCCGATAGAGTTCCTGGGGATGTTGACATTTATAATTGGTGCGGTGCTGGTTGTGTTTGGGTTGTATCGCGTTAGTATGGTTTTTGTTTCGAACCTTGGGGTTAGTATCGGCGTGTATGATGTGTTTTTTGGGCTGGTGACATTGATTTTGGGTGTGGTGTTTTGTGTCTATCCGCATGATGCGGCGGTGGGGCTGATATATGTGTTTGCGGTGTTGTTCTTGCTGAATGCGTTGCGAATGCTGTTTTTTGCGATAAATATGTTGCGCATAGGGTTTGGTTATTATCGTGTTGATTTGATTGCATCAATTATAATGTTGGTTTTGTCGGGTGGGTTGTTGATGTTCCCGGGGATTGCCGGGGCCATGATGGTGATATGTTTGGCAATATATTTGTTTGTTTATGCGGCGATAGATATATATATGTTCCTTAAACTACTGAATTTGCACCATCAAATCAGGGCGGGGCGGAAAAATATATTGAAAAATCCATAGGGTTTATGTATAATCGTTGCATGATGATACATAAAGTGTTCTTTTTTGCGCACCATCACGCCCGTTCGGGTGTGTGTTATTAGTTATGTTTTTTTAGAAAAATCAATGGGCAAATGCCCGGTCAACCATGTAAAATAATAGAATAGGGGAAATAAGATGGATTTGAAACCAACAAAACCTTTATCGGGATTTATAGAATTATTACCGGCGCAACAGCGTTGTTTTGACGAATGTGCCCGCCGGATGCAGGAAGTTTTGAAATACGCGGGGTATTCGCGGCTTGATTTGCCGGCAATCGAACGGGCCGAAGTATTGACCGACAAAGATAACTGGGACGAAATTGAAACACAGATATTTTTGTTCCAAAAGGGCGACACCAAAATGGGGCTGCGGTATGATGGAACGGTCGGGCTTTCGCGTTTTGTTGCGGGGCATATAAATGATTTGGCTTTTCCGTTCCGTGTGTATCAATTCGCGCGAAACTATCGTGGTGAAAGGCCACAGCGTGGGCGTTATCGTGAATTTTGGCAAATGGATATCGATGTTTTGGGAATTCAGGGTTTGTCAACAAATTATGATGCGGAAATTGTTGCGACGCTTGCGCGGATGTATGAATCTATTTCCGATATTGTTGGTTCTGTAAAGGTAAAGGTTGGCAATCGCCGGTTTTGGAATGCGATGTTTGAATACCTAAACCTGACCGCGGAACAATCGCGCGCGGTTTTCGTCCTGGTTGATAAAAAAGACAAGATTTCGGACTTTGTCGAAGGCCTGCGCGACACCGTTGGTGCGGACAAGGCAAATGAAATAAATTCTGTATTTACCAATGGTTATCGTTCGTTCTTAAACAAAACTGACAACCTTGATGCCGCAATAAATGAAATGGATAATTTTATGAAGTTATTGGGCGTTATGGGGGTTAAAAACGCCGAAATTGATGTTTCGATTATGCGGGGGCATGCGTATTATACCGGGATTGTGTTTGAATTTTTCTCGGTCGATTATCCCGAATTACCGGCGGTCGGTGGGGGTGGTCGGTACGAAGATTTGGTGTCTAAATTTTCCAAAACCAAAATTGTTGGGGTTGGTGCGTCCATTGGTGTGTCGCGTCTATTGGTTGCGCTTATGGAAATGGGCAAGATTGATTTGTCGCGGTGGCAGCGTCCAATTGATGTTGCGATTCTTGTTATGGGCGATGATAATTTGCAATATGCTTTGACGGTCGAAAGTGCCCTGCGGGATGCGAAAATTCCATCTGTGGCGTATTTAGATGCGGACAAAAAGTTCAAAAATCAAATCGAATACGCCGATAAAATTATGGCTAAATACAGTATGATAATTGGCGAAGATGAAGTTAAAAATAAGCAAGTGTCGGTAAAAGATATGGCAACGGGCGAACAACAAACTTTGTCGGTCGCGGACGCGATTAAATTGGTGACCGGGGGCGCAAAAAAATGATAATTGACCAGAAATTATTGGACATAAAAAAACGCGCCGCCGATATTCAGACGCAAATGAATTCGGGTGATGTGTCGGGTGCGGAATTGACGAAATTGTCCAAGGAGTATTCGCATGTGGCGGAAATTTTGCCGTTGGTGGATGAATATTTTGCGACGAAGCAGGGCATATCTGATGCGACCGAAATGCAACATGATGCGGAACTTCGTGATATTGCGGCGGAACAATTGGAAACACTTAAACACGCCTTGCCTGATATAGAAAAACGATTACAAATTGCCTTGCTACCGCGGGACGATGCGGATGATAATAGTGCGATTATGGAAATTCGCGCGGGGGTGGGGGGCGAAGAATCGGCGCTGTTTGCAGGTGATTTATTCAACCAATATAAATCCTATGCGTTGCGGCACGGGTGGAAAATTGAAATTATCGAAGAAAACGCGACATCACTGCACGGGTACAAGGAAATTATATTCAAAATCGATGGCGACGGCGTTTATGCGCGTATGAAATTTGAATCGGGTATTCATCGGGTGCAACGCGTCCCGGAAACAGAGGCGGGCGGTCGTATCCATACCAGTGCGGTTTCGGTCGCCGTTATGCCCGAAGCGGCGGATATCGATGTCGCAATCGAAGAAAAAGACATTCGTATTGATGTCTTTCGTGCGTCGGGTGCGGGTGGGCAACACGTGAACAAGACCGACAGCGCGGTGCGTATTACTCATTTTCCGACGGGAATTGTTGTGACGTGTCAAAATGAACGCAGTCAGATTCAAAACAAAGCGACCGCCATGGCGGTTTTGCGGTCAAAACTTTACGAAAAACAAAGGGCAGAGCAAGATGCGGCACGCACCAGTTCGCGGCGCAGCATGGTTGGTTCTGGCGACCGCAGCGAGAAAATTCGCACCTATAATTTCCCGGAGCAGCGTGTGACGGACCATCGTATTAAACTAACGCTTTATAAATTGGATGATATTTTGGCGGGCGGTGAAGGTTTGGATGAAATGATTGATGCACTTATTGCAGCGGACCAATTGGAACGTTTGGCGGCGATGGAATAAAGAGTGATTAGTGTTAGTGAGAAGTTGAGAATGTGTGTTCGCGTACGAAAATAATATAATGTTTGTACGGAATTATTTGCGTTTTTGTAAATCATGAAAAATATGGCGGGGGACGGTATTTTTGTGGGTATATAAAAGGCGTATAATATATATTATGTATAGTTTTATTCGCTTTGGGCTCATAAAACTATACATAATATGAACAGAGATGTTTTTGTGTGTCGTAAAAATTGTTTTATATTCTGATGCATGATAAAACTATACATAATATGAACAGAATATTTTTTGTTGTGTTACGTGAAATAGCGTTTATATTCTGACGCATGATAAAATCCTAACATAGTGTTGGTGTTGTCGTGCCGCTATAAAGTTTGTCATACCGCTGAAAAGCGGTATCTTGTCGTTCATGTCGAAGTTCAACAAGATAATACCGCGATATAACGAAAAAAAGAACTATCGTCGCGTCCCGATATGCAGAATCTTCGCGGTGTATGATTTGTTTTGGGTGCTGTATAACTGGAAAAACGCCCTATTCCGCCTCTAAAAAACGCAAAAATGGCGGATTTCTGCGGGTTTGCGGTGGTTTTGTTGCTAAAAAAACCGATAAAATATCAATTTGTTGACAAAATCTTTGTTTTTGTTGCGTTTTTTTGCGCTTGCGTGGGTGGCGTTGGCGGTGATATAATTTTACCTGAAAGGATTGAATCAAATTGGGGTTTAATAGCCGATTTTTTATTGCCCTGCTCGTGGTTTGTATCGCCAAAGGCGCATGGGCGAATTGTGTGTGTGATGATGGGGGTTGTGGTGTAAATGAATATTGTAAAAGGGTTATTGAAGTGGATCATGGACATGCGGTAAGTAGTACAGAGTGTACACCGTGTCCAACCGGATCTGTTCCAGCGAATTCGTGTAATTTGTGCGAAGTAAGTAATGTTTGTGATGGATACGATGATCCGTGTCCCGCAGGGACACCAACTGGTGCAAAATGTAAAGAAAATACTACGACTTGCCCTTCGCCCTGTTCATATTATGAGATTTGTTATCCGTGGTTGCCCGCCACCCAGATGGAAGAGCTTGTGATTGGTGCGTGTCACATTGAAAACGATACTTGTTATTCAAACACGCGGGCGTGCAGGGATTTTTCAAGTTTAGTATATAATTTTGGACAGGTTACTTGTTTAACACAAAGCGGCAATGCGGGTTGGAATAGTGGCAAATGGGATGTTTCGGGGTGCAGTTGTGATGTTCCCAGTGTTAGTAACAATTTAAATGATTATTTCCGGTGTACACAGTTTGGAACCCATGTTGGGTTGTATCCAAATCAAAATGTACAATCGGTGGATAATTCAATTTTATATATGATGGATCGTTTATATTGTGAAAAGTGTCCTGCGGGCTATTTGCCGACTATTACGGATGCGTCATCTGAGGATATTTATTTGCGCCCAGATAATAATGGAAATTGGGGTGTTATAACCTGTGGTATTCAGGTTCAGGCACCTGATTATGCGCCGGGGTGTGTGATAGATTTTAATTTGTCGATGGATGATATGATGGCGGAATGTCGTAAACCGTGTCCGGACGGTTTTGCAACGGAAAGCGATGGTGCAACAAACGTAGAAGATTGTCAATATGATGGACATACGAGATATACGGATGATACGGGAACTTTTTATATAGGTTCTTTGGACGATTGTCCATAAAGAAATCGCCATTTCTGGCGATTTCCTTTTACCTTGCCGATGCTTGCTGAAACAATTCTTCGGGTTTGACCGATTTTTCTTTTTGTTTCACATGCGTTAGCATTTCGTCCAGCGCCTTTCTTTCGAAAATCATGCCACGCAACATGGTAAGCGCGTTTGGAT
>Ga0247611_10003437_pt1 | contig 23484 bp, 18 predicted proteins | sample 177DNAGHGhighgp2_FD_192422 | JGI IMG/M metagenome (GOLD analysis project Ga0247611, IMG submission 192422) | Sheep rumen microbial communities from Palmerston North, Manawatu-Wanganui, New Zealand - 1770 DNA GHGhigh gp2 | ecosystem: Host-associated > Mammals > Digestive system > Stomach > Rumen... | reverse complement strand
TTAGCAATTCTATCTAAATCAAGAGAATAAACATTTTTAGTTTCAGACTTAATGAATCTAGCAATATCATTAGGGCCCTTTCTAATATCATCAACACCTTTTGATATTAGATATTTAGCTCTTTCAATTTGTTTATTTCTTATATTTTTTTGATATTCTGCCATTTTTCTTGAATAAGTAATTATTATTCTTTGTTTTAAAATGGCTTTAGATTTAACTAATTTGGTCTTACCATTTTGTAATGTTTTTTCTTCAAATAAACCTAAATCAATATTAGAATCAACATCAATTACTTTATAAGCTTTATCATTATATAGGCTTAAATTATTTTCATCAAATCTATCAAAGGATTTCATATGAGCTAAAGTAGTTTTAGAGTCATTAGATAATAATTTGTAATTTCTATCTTCAAATACTTCCTTTTGAAGCTCTTCTGATAGTTTTTTAATAGATTGTGTAACAATAAAAGCTCTACCTGCCATGTCATTTAGTGCTCTAATGGATGCAGAACCAAGTCCTGCATCAGCACAATATATGATTTTCTTGTTTTTTAATTGTTTAATTAATTTGGTTTCTAATTCACTAACAGTTTTTTGTTCATTAGTATTACCAGGATATAATCCCATGGTAAGAGGTATACCATTTTTATCTATAAATAATCCCATTTCAACAATAGGATTAGGTCTATGTTCTTTGGAAGGACCATATTTTCTAAAGCCAGGCATAACCTCTCCTGTAACTTCATCTATGTAATCTGAATCTTCAGTTTCAATTTCAAAATAATAATTAGTACAATCATAATAACAAACAGAAGTATCTCTTTTTATTATGTTTTCACTTTGTTCATATAAATGTTTCAAATAATTATTATAATTTGAAGCTAAAACATCCATACCTCTTAAAATATATTGATATTTAAATTTAGGCTGTTCAAAGAAATTCTCTAAAGAGCATAAAGCAGCATATTTACTTTTTGGAGCAAGAATTCTATCGAAAGTTAAAAATCTATTGATATCATTTAGATTAAAAGTAATTTTAGAGTCTTTGGTAATATCAAAGATAAAATCTTTAATTTTAAGCTTATTATAAATATCTTGAAGATAGAAATAACCAATGTTTAAAGCTGTAGATTTTGAATAAGTATTATCAGAAGAAATAAGCTTCTGATTATAATCAAAATTCAATAAGATTTCGACCTTGTTATTTTTATAATCCTCATTATATTTTTCAACGACGCTTTTAGCATAGGCTAATGGGTCTTTATGACCAGCCTTTAATAGTTCAGAATGCTTACCAATTCTACAAATGGTTTTCGTTGAAGTTTTCTTACCGTTTCTAAATCCGTGTTGAACGTAATATATAGGATCGGCTAATTTTTTGTCATAACATAGTTTCATAATTCATCACCGATAGTATTATATCACATTTTACAACGAATAACAACAATAACAACAAAATTTTTTCAAAATTTGACAAAAAAATAAGAGGAATTATATACAAAGTATATAAAATCCTCTAAAAGTACTGTTTTATTGGTTTACAAGTGTCGAAAACCCGGATGGAGTTAAGCATTCATTTTTAGATGATTATGACGAAATCAAAAAATAATCTAATTATATTTCATTCTTGAAAATATATTTTAATTAGATTATAATAAGAATGTTTATAAAATGATGATGAAAGACATGGTAGATTAAGTCCTTCAAGAGAGAAAGCTAGCTGGTGAAATGCTTTTAAGGTAATATCTATGAGTTCACTTTCTGAATGGCACCAATCCTGCCCGTTTGTCCGCGTTAAGGCTTAATGAGTGCTATGTATAATATTTATTATATATAGAATAAGGTGGTACCACGGTGATTCGTCCTTAGGCAATTATTGTCTAAGGATTTTTTTATTTATACAAGGAGGAATTAATTATGGATGAATTAGAAAAGCTTAATAAAATAGCTGATGATGTTGAACATGATTTAGAATCTATTGATGACCTAAATCAATTACAACAAAAGAAAGCTAATTATTTAGGCAAAAAAGGACCTTTTGCTGAAATTATGGCAGGTATGAAAAATCTAACTGCTGATGCAAAAAAAGAAATTGGTATGGCTACAAATAAGGTTAAGCAAGCAATTGAAGCTAGATTTGAAGCTAAAAGAGCTGCAATAGAAAATGCTATTATTGCTAAAAAGCTTGAACAAGAAAAAATCGATGTTACACTTCCAGGTGTTCAATTACCAATCGGTGGAATACATCCTTTAATGCAAACAGTAATGGATCTAGAGGATTTATATATTTCAATGGGATATACTGTAGCTGAAGGACCTGAGGTTGAAACTGATGAATATTGCTTCGAAAAGCTTAATTTACCTAAAGGACATCCTGCAAGAGATATGCAAGATACATTCTATATTAACCCTGAATTATTATTAAGAAGCCAAACTTCTCCAGTTCAGGTTAGAACTATGCTTGAAAAGAAGGGTGAGCCAATTAAGATTATTTGTCCAGGTAAGGTATATAGAAGAGATGCAGATGATGCTACACATTCACATCAATTTATGCAATGTGAAGGCTTAGTATTAGGTGAAAATATTACACTTGCAGATTTAAAGGGTGCATTACTTGAAATGGCTAAAAAAATGTTTGATAAGGATAGAAAGATTAGACTTCGTCCATCATTCTTCCCATTCACAGAGCCATCTGTTGAGGTAGATGTATCATGCGGTATCTGTGGTGGTAAGGGCTGTTCAACATGTAAAAATTCAGGTTGGATTGAAATACTAGGTGCTGGTATGGTTAATGATAATGTATTACGTATGTCAGGCTATGATCCAGAAAAGATTCAAGGCTTCGCATTTGGTATTGGTGTTGAAAGAATAGCAATGCTAAAGCATAAGATTGATGACATCAGAAATTTCTATATTAATGATGTTAGATTCTTAAATCAATTTAAGGAGGAAAAGTAATATGAGAGTATCTAAGAATTGGTTACAAGAATATCTTGATTTATCTAAATTAAATGACGAAGAATTATATAATCAAATTACAGCACATGTATGTGAAATTGAAACAATGGCTAAGCTTTGTGACGCTACTAATTTAACAATTGGTAAGGTCTTAGAATGCGAAGACATTGAAGGTACACATCTACATAGATGCCAAGTTGAGGTTAAGCCAGGAGAGGTTACTCAAATCGTATGTGGTGCACCTAATGTATGTGCTGGTAAAAAGGTAATTGTTGCTAACCCAGGAGCTGTATTACCAGGTAATTTTAAGATTAAGGCTTCTAAGATTAGAGGCGTTGAATCTAATGGTATGTTATGCTCATTACAAGAATTAGGATTAGAAGAAAAATATGTACCAGAGGAATTCAAAAATGGTATTTATCTATTTGATGATGAAGCTGAAATTGGTGCTAATCCACTTGAGGTATTAGGACTTGATGATACAGTAATTGACCTAGAGGTTACATCAAATAGAAGTGATTTATTATCAATTGAAGGTGTAGCATATGATTTAGGTGCTGCCTTAAACCAAAAGATAACTACAGTTTTACCTGAATTTGAAGAATCAAATGAGAAAAACCCAGTTAAGGTTTCTGTATTAACTGATAAATGCTACAAATATAATGCTAGATATATTAAGGGCGTTACAATAAAGGAATCACCAAAATGGATGAAATCAAGATTAATAGCTTCTGGTATTAGACCTATTAATAACGTAGTTGACGTAACTAATTTCGTATTAATGGAATTAGGTCAGCCACTACATTCATTTGACGCAGATAAATTAGGTAATGAAATTGTTGTTAGATTAGCTAATAAGGGTGAAAAGCTTAAGACATTAGATGATATCGAAAGAGAATTAGAAGAAACAGATATTGTTATAACTAATGGAAAAGAAGCAGTATGTGTTGCTGGTGTAATGGGTGGTTTATCAACTGAAGTAGAAAATAATACAACAAACATTGTATTAGAGGCTGCATATTTTGATCCACTATCAATTAGAAAGACATCATCTAGATTAAATTTAAAGAGCGAATCTTCAATGCGTTTTGAACGTAAAATTGATTATGATAGAGTTGAAAGAGCGCTTGATTATGCTGCTCAATTAATCGTAGAGCTTGCAGGTGGAGAAATCCTATCTGGTGTTTCACAAGATATTAAGGTTACTCCTGAGGTTAAAACTATTAATATAACAGTTGATAAGATTAATTCTGTTTTAGGAACTAAATTATCAAAGGATTATATAGAAAATCTATTCAATAGATTAGCTTATTCTTATGTTAATAATAATGGTACATATACTATTACTATTCCATCAAGAAGAATGGATTTAGAACAATCAGTACAAGATATCATTGAGGATGTAGCTAGAATGTATGGATATGATAATATTCCTACAACACTTGCAGCAACTCGTGATAAGGGTGGCTTAACTTATTCTCAAAAGAGAACAAGATTAATTAGACAAATCCTTGCCTTCATGGGATTTAATGAAACAGTAACTTATTCATTAATAGCTGAAAAGGATTTAGGATTATATGTTGAATCAGTAAAAGATCCTGTTAAGGTATTAATGCCATTAACTGAAGATCGTGCAGTAATGAGAGAATCATTATTAAATGGTGTAATTGATGTTATTCAATATAATAAAGCTAGAAAGCTTGAAAATCTTCAAATCTTTGAAATTGGTAATGTTTATAATACAAATGGTCAAACAATGCATCTAGCTATGGCTATTAATGGTTTATATTCATCTAATTTGTGGAAGGGTGAAAAACAAGCTTCATCATTCTATTTATTAAAAGGTGTATTAGATAGCTTATTTGAAAAGCTAGGCTTTGCAGTTCAATATTTACCATATTCAGGTATATCTTCATTCCATCCAGGTAGATGTGCTAAGATTATGCATAGAAACCAAGAAATTGGTGTAATTGGAGAATTACATCCTAAGTTTGCTAAAGACCATGATGTATCAGGTACTATAGCTTGTGAAATTGATATTACACCAATTATCACAGAAGAAAATAAATTAAAATATCATTCAATCAACAAATTCCCAGCTATTACAAGAGATCTTGCAATAGTTGTTAAGAGAGATATTTTAGCTGACCTAGTTAAAGAATCTATTCAAAAGGCTGCAAGAGGTCATTTAACAGATATTAAATTATTCGATGTTTATATGGGAGAAAACGTTGCTGAAGATGAAAAGTCTCTAGCATTCTCATTGACATTTGAAGATTATACTAAGACATTAGAAACTGAAGAAGTTGATGAATTTGTTAAAAATATTTTAGCTAAGCTAGAAAAAGATTTTAAAGCTAGATTAAGATAATTTATAAATAATGTAGGTAAGAAAACACCTACATTATTTTTTTCTTTTAAATTATACTAATTAATAGTATAATAATTTCGGAAATTAGGTGAAAAGATGCAAAGTATTTATAATTATACTCTAGATATGCTAAAGGATTATATGATTTCACTTGGCGAAAAGCCATTTAGATCATCTCAAATAATTGAATGGCTATATCGTAAGCAAATTAAATCATTTGATGAAATGACTAATATAAAAAAATCATTCATCGAGCAGCTAAAAGCTGATTTTAGCTTAGATAGATTAGAATGTGTTACTAAGCAAGAATCATCTGATGGAACAAGAAAATTTTTATTTAGATTAAAAGACGGTAATCTAATAGAAACAGTATTAATGAATAATGAATATGGCTATAGTGCATGTGTTACTACTGAGGTTGGATGTAATATGGGATGTGCATTTTGCGCATCAGGTATGAAAAAGAAGTTAAGAAATCTAGAAACATCTGAAATCATTTTACAAATATTAACTGCAAGTGAGCTTGCAGGTGTAAAAATAACACATATTGTAGTAATGGGTATTGGTGAGCCTTTTGATAATTTTGATAATGTTATTAATTTCATCAAAATTGCTAATGAGCCATTAGGATTAGAAATAGGAGCTAGACATATAACAGTATCTACATGTGGATTAGTACCTAAGATATATGATTATGCACAAATTGATTTACAAGTAAATCTTGCAATATCATTACATGCTCCAAATAATGAAATAAGAAATCAAATAATGCCTATTAATAAAACATATCCTATAGAAAAATTAATTAAAGCTATATCTGATTATATAGATAAAACAAATAGACGTGTAACTATAGAATATATTTTATTAAAAGATATAAATGATACAAAGGAATGTGCTAATGAATTGGCAGACCTATTACATGGATTAAATGTTTATGTAAATTTAATTCCTTATAATGAGGTTAAGGAAAAGCCATATAAGAGAAGCACAAAGGAAGCAATGGTTTCTTTCTTTGATATTTTAAAGAAAAGAAAAATTAATGTACAATTGAGACGTGAACAAGGCGGAGATATTGATGCCGCTTGCGGACAGCTTAGAAGTAAGCATATATCATAAAGGTGGATTAATGGAAAAAGGAAGAATAATTAATTTATGTGGTGGAGTATATAAGGTTTTAATGGAAAATGGTGAAATTGAATCCTTAAAGGCCAGAGGAAAATTAAGAAGTGAAAAAACATATCAGGTTAATACAAAATCCTTAAGTAAGAAAAAAGATGTACAATTTGTTAAAAATTCTCCAAAGGTTGGAGATATTGTATTAATTGATAATAATATGATAGATTCATATCTTCCAAGAAAGAATGAAATGATTAGACCAGATATATCTAATGTTGATCAAATATTATTAGTATTTGCAGCAAAGGAACCTGATTTTTCATTTTATTTATTAGATTTATTTATTGTTAATATACTAAAAGAAAAAATAAGACCATTAATCACAATATCAAAAATAGATAAATTAACAAAAGAAGAGCTAGATGATTTAAAATCTAAAATGTCTTATTATGAAAAATTAGGATATGATGTTTTATATGTTAATAGCCTAAATAAAGAAGGTATTGAAGATTTAAAGGAGCATTTAAAAGGAAAAATTACAGTATTATCTGGTCAAACAGGTGCTGGTAAATCAACACTAATAAATGCTATATTGCCAGAGTTTAGCTTAAGAACACAAGAAATATCTAAAAGCTTAGGAAGAGGTAAGCATACAACTAGAGAAACTAATCTATATATGTATGAGGATGGATTCATAGGAGATACTCCTGGCTTTTCTAAGCTTGATTTATCATCTATTGATAAGGATGATATAAAAGATTTATTTGAAGAATTTAAAGATTATAAATGCTTTTTTAAGGATTGTAATCATAAAGAAAATATTAAAGGCTGTCAAATACATGAGGCAGCAAATAATGGAAGCATATTAAAATCACGATATGAAAGCTATTTAAAAATGTATCAGCTTAAGGAGAATAAATAATGAAGGTATCAGTATCAATATTAACTTTAGATTTTGCAAATGTAGAAAAGAATTTTGTACCAATTGCTAAGGATGTAGATTATATTCATATGGATATAATGGATGCAGAATTCGTTCCAAATATTTCTTTTGGCTATTCAGTAGTTGCTTCATTAAGAAAGCTAACTGATAAGCCATTTGATACACATCTTATGATGATGCATCCACAAAGATATATAAAAGAATTCGTAGAGGCAGGAAGTCAATATATCACATTCCATGTAGAAGCTGATTGTGATGTATTAGAAACTATTAAGCTAATCAAGTCATATGGCATTGGGGCAGGTATATCAATTAAGCCTAAAACTACAGTAGAAGAAATAGAAAAATATTTACCATATGTAGATATGGTATTAGTAATGTCTGTTGAACCAGGATTTGGTGGACAAAAGTTTATGACATCTGCAATAGATAAAGTAAAATATTTAAGTGAATTAAAGAAAAATAATAATTATAATTATTTAATTAATATTGATGGAGGTATTAATGGTAATACAGCACCATTAATTGCTCCATATGTTGATCTTGCTGTATCAGGATCTTATATATGTAATGCAGATAATCCAAAGGAAAGAATAGAAATCTTAAAGAAAATGTAAAAAACATCCCGCCTGGGATGTTTTTTCTTCCTATAAAGAGCAAAAAAACAGGCTAAGGCCTGTTAAATGCGCAATTTTTTGAACTTATTAAATTAAGCTCTTTCGATCTTAGCTTTCTTTAATGCTCTAGCAGAAATCTTAACTTTCTTAACATTTCCGTTTTCGTCTTTGATATGTACAGTTTGAAGGTTAGCCTTCCAAGTACGACGAGTTGCATTTAAAGCATGTGATCTCTTGTTACCAGTAACTGTAGTCTTACCAGTTAAATAACACTTTGCCATAGTCGCTACCTCCTTGCAACAAAAATCATTCAGCCTTATAATTTTACATTAGAAACCTATAAATATCAAGATATTTTTTTAAAAACTGTAAAATTGGTTGTGGTATGCTCATGATTGCATATATTTATTTGACAATTTGCATATAAAGTGGTAATATTGTTATAACTAGTTTAGTGGGTATTTATACTTTTGAATATGCCTGATAATTTTAATTAACTAGTTATTGAATGAGGTGCTTATATAAGATTATGGTTTTTACTAATTTTATGAAAAATTAGTGCTTCTTATTAGTAATTAAATTTTGAACGAATTGCAGAATGACTGCATATACATATATTATAATTTTATCTTGAGGAGGTATTACCACATGAGTGTTAGTAGTATTGATGTTGCACTTTTTAAAAGAATGGTAATCAACGGAGCTATCAACCTAAAGAACAATTCTGATGAAGTTGATAAGCTAAATGTTTTCCCTGTCCCAGATGGCGATACAGGAACAAATATGAGTATGACTGTTACTTCAGGTATCAGAGAATTAGAGGCTTGTGAATCAAGTTCAATTATAGATAACGCAAAAGTATTATCAAGAGGTGCCTTAATGGGTGCTAGAGGTAATTCGGGAGTTATATTATCTCAATTTTTTAGAGGACTATATGTTGGTTTAAAAGAAATCACACATAATTATTTGACAATAGAGGATTTAACAAATTGCTTAGCATCAGGCTGTGAGATAGCATATAAGGCAGTTATGGAGCCAGTTGAAGGAACAATTTTAACTGTTATTAGAGAAGCTATAACTGCAGTTAAGGAAGCTTCATATGAAACAGTTGATGATTTAATTAGTGATTATTTAGCTGCTGCAAAAAAATCTTTAGCTAATACTCCTAATTTATTACCAGTATTAAAGGAAGCTGGAGTTGTTGACTCAGGTGGAGCTGGATTTGTTAAAATCATCGAAGGTATGGATTTAGCACTAAAGGGTGAAATCCTAGTTGCTTCAGATGTTAATGCTCAAGCTGCTGCAACTAAAAAAACAGTTGAAGATATTAAATTCTTATATTCAATTGATTTTGTTTTAGAATTAAAGAAGCCAGATCAATTTGTTGAAAAGGAATTAAAGGCTGCATTATCATTACTTGGTGATTCATTATCAGTAACAAGAGAAGATAATAAGGTTAAAGCACATATTAATACAAATAGACCTGGTCGTGCTATTGAAATTTCTCAAAAGCAAGGCGAATTCATTTCTTTAAAGATTGATAATAGAAAAGTACAAATGGAGAATAATACAAGTAGTGCTGCAAAGGCTGTAATTGAAACTCCAGCTAACGCACCACAAAAGGATTTTGCATTGATCTCAGTTTGCTTCGGTGAAGGTATAACTTCAACATTTAAAGAATTAGGTGTTGATTATGTTATCGAAGGTGGTCAAACAATGAACCCATCTACAGAAGCATTCGTTGAAGCTATTAAAGCTGTAAATGCTAAGAATGTAATTATCATTCCTAATAACTCAAATGTAGTAATGGCTGCAAAGCAAGCTGCAAGCATGGTTAAGGATGTTAATGTTGCAGTTATTAAAGCTAAGACAATCGCTCAAGGCTATGCATCTTTAGTAAATTATAATCCAGAAGCTTCATTAGATGAAAATGTTGAAGCTATGACTGCTCAAATCGAAGCTGTTACATCTGGTGAATTAACATATTCTATTAGAGATACAGAAATTAATGGTATAAAGATTACATCAGGAGATTACATGGGTATTTCTAATGGTGAAATTGTTGTATCAACTGCTAAGAAAGAAGATGCTTTAAAGGATCTTTTATCAAAAATAATAACTGATGAATCTGCAGTAGTTACATTATTCTGTGGTAAGGATGTTACTGAAGAAGAAATGGATAAGGCAGAAAAAATGTGTTTAGAAGTAAATCCTGAAATTGATGTAGAATTAATTGAAGGTAAACAAGATATCTATTCATATATTATCGCAGTAGAATAATATGAAAAAGGCTGGCATCAAACCAGCCTTTTATTTATTGAGGGAGGTGAACTAATGAATCTAGATTATGATATATCCTTAGTTAGAGGAATAGGACTAAAAACTAAGGAAGAATTAAATACAAGTGGAATTTATACAATCTTAGATTTATTATATTCATTCCCTAAAGCTTATGATATTTATGAAGAAAATCCTAAATTATTAAGATCAGAAGAATATACTGTAATAAAGGGTAGCTTAGATTCTAATGCTGTTTTTATTAAAAATAGAACTAATTCTAACGCTATTATTTTTTATTTAAATTGTTATGACAATAGAATTAAATGTATATATTTTGGTGGAGATTTTTTAAGATATAAATTATATAAAGGATCAAATATAGCATTATATGGTAAATATAATTCTTTAAATAAAGAATTTGTAGTTAAAAAACTTTTCTTATCAGGCTTTGAAACAAAAATAGAATGCGATTATAAAATAAAAAATGTTAAGGATTATGTTATTCAAAAGGCTATTTTAGATATTTTTAGTAATAATATTTCATTTAAAGAAACATTACCTAACGAATTAATTACTAAATATAAATTATATAATATTTCTAAATATTTATATACATCTCATCTTCCTGCAAACAGAGAAGAGGTAAGACAGGTTTTAAGAAGAAGAAAATATGAAGAATTCTTTTGGTATTCTTTAAGATTAGAATTTATAAAAAGCATAAGAGCTGATATAACAAAGCCTAAAAGAATTATAAATAAAAATAAATTAGATGAATTTATAACAAATTTATCATTTTCATTAACTGAGGACCAAAAAAAGGTATTAAATGAAATTGAAGTTGATATATCTTCAACAAAACCAATGAATAGATTAGTTCAAGGTGATGTTGGCTGTGGTAAAAGTATAATAAGCGTTTATTCAGCCTACGCTACAATATTATGTGGATACCAGGCTGCAATAATGGTTCCAACTGAGCTTTTAGCTAATCAGCAGTTTCAGGCTGCCAACGAACTATTATCAAAATATGGAATAATTACTGAGCTTTTAACATCTTCTAGAAATAAGAAAGATAAAAATGATATTTTAGAAAGATTACAAAGTGGAAGAATTAATTTAATTATTGGAACACATTCATTAATTGAAGATAATGTTAAATTTGATAATTTAGGTATTGTTATAATTGATGAGCAGCATAAATTTGGTGTTAAGCAGCGTCAAAAATTAATTGATAAATATAAATATACAGACTGCTTATATTTAACTGCAACACCTATTCCAAGATCTCTTGGATTAACTATATTTGGTGACCTAGATATTTCATCTATTCATACTATGCCTGAAGGAAGACTTAAAACAATAACTAAGATTGTTAAATATAGTCAGATAAATGGATTGATGAAATCTATAAATAAGGAATTAGAAAAAAATAATCAAATATATGTTGTAACTCCTTTGATTGATGATATTAATGAATTAAATGTAATGGATATTAATAGAGCATATAATCTATTTAAGGATTATTTCCCAGATAAAAAAATATTAATCGTTCATGGCAAAATGAAGGATGATGAAAAAAATAAAAATATGGTTGAATTTAGTGAAAGAAAGGCCGATATTTTAATTAGTACTACAGTAATCGAGGTTGGTGTAAATGTTAAAAGAGCAACTGTTATGGTTATTTGTGATGCTGATAGATTTGGGCTTGCAGGGCTTCATCAGCTAAGAGGAAGAGTAGGAAGATCTATATACCAATCATATTGTGTTTTACTTACAAATGATCCTGAAAATCAAAGATTAAAAACAATAGAGTCTACAACAGATGGATTTATGATAGCTGAGGCTGATTTGAAGCAAAGAGGACCTGGTGATTATCTAGGAGAGGATCAAAGTGGCTATTTCACATTGGATTATGCAGACTTTTATAATGATATAAAAATATATGAATGCGCTAAGGAAGATGCTAGACAATTCATAACTAAATTTAAGAAAAAAGAAATAGAAAGTAACATTTTTAATGATATAATAAAGAATGAGACAATTAATAAAAATAAAAACAATTAGGAGTTGATAATTATGATAAAAATAGGTGTAGATGCTAACGGAGGAGATTTCGGTGTTGAAACAACTGTTCCTGCAGCAATGAAGGCAGTTTCAATGTTTGATGATATTGAAATAGTATTATATGGTGATGAAAATAAAATAAAGCCATTATTAACTAATTCAAATAGAATATCAATAGTTCATACTGAAAAGACATTAAGTATGGGTGAAAAGGACCCTATGCGTGCTGTAAGAAGAGAAAAGGATTCTTCATTATGCTTAGCTATGTATGCAGCTAAAAATAATGAAGTTGACGCAGTAGTAACATCAGGACCTACCCAATGTGTAGTTATGGCAGCTCATGTAATTATTAGAAGATTACCACAAATGGAAAGAGTAGCATTATGTCCTATTATTCCTAATTTTGATGGTAAGCATAGATTAATGCTAGATGTAGGAGCTAATGTTGAATTGAAGCCTGAGCAATTAGGTCAATTTGCTATATTTGCTACTATTGCAGATAAAGAAATATTTGGCGTTGAAAATCCTACAGTTGGTTATTTAAATATCGGCTCAGAACCAGGTAAGGGTAGAGAAGCTGATAAGGAAGCATATTATTATCTAAAGGATTTAAAAGGTATCAATTTTTATGGAAATATTGAACCAGATCAAGCAATCAATTGTCCTACAGATATTATTTTAACTGAAGGATATGGTGGAAATATTTGTCTTAAGGCAGTAGAAGGTACCGCAAAAACTATGGGCAAAATGCTAAAACAAGAAATTAAATCATCCATTGGTGGTAAAATTGGATATTTATTCATGAGAAAAAATATTAAACGCTTCGCAAAAAGAATGGACTCAAAAGAGGTTGGTGGAGCAATGATATTTGGTATTAATAAGCCAGTTGTTAAAGCTCATGGAAATTCAGATGCATATGCTTTTGCATCTGCAATTAAGCAAGTAAGACAAATGGTTAAGGCTAATATTATAGAAAAGGTAATACCTTATTTACCTCCAGTTGAAAGGAATGAAACTGTAAATGAATAATTCAGATGAATTAGAAGAGGTACTTGGCTATCACTTCAAAAATAAACAATTATTAATAACTGCACTCACTCATTCATCTTATGCTAACGAACATAGCACTGAATGTAATGAAAGAATGGAATTCTTAGGAGATGCTGTATTAGAATTATCTATGTCAAAATATCTTTATAGCATCATTCATCTTGACGAAGGTGTATTGACTAAAACTAGAGCGAAGGCAGTATGCGAACCAGCCCTAGATTTATATGCATCAAAAATAGATTTAGGTAATTATCTATATTTAGGTAAGGGTGAGGAAGCAACAGGCGGAAGAACAAGACCAGCAATAATAGCTGATGCCCTAGAAGCTGTATTAGGTGCCATTTTTTTGGATTCAGGCTTTGAGGCAGCTTCCAAAATCGTAGAAAAATTTTTTATTCCCTATATGGATGATGTATTAAAAAATAAAGATTATAAATCTCAGCTTCAAGAAAAACTACAAAGTGAAAAAAGAAGCATTAAATATGAAATAATAAAGGATGAAGGTCCTGCCAACAAAAAAACATTTGAGGCTGTAGTATATATGGATGATATTTTGATGGGAAGAGGAATCGGAAAATCAAAGAAGGAAGCTCAACAAAATGCAGCGAAGGATGCATTAGAAAAGGAAGCACAAATAAAATAATATGATAAAGAAATTATATGAATTTGGATATTTTAATTATAAGGATTTTATTCTAGATAATATGAAAAAATTATCTTTATCCTCAATAGAGGCTATCGTTTTAATTAAAATGCTTGATGAATTTAAGGTAGATAAAAGAATATTAATTGATGATATAACAAGTCAATTAGCTGAAAAGAGATCTTTAGTTGAGGAAGCTATGTCTAGCTTAAATGAAAAATCATTTTATTCTATTTATATCAATTATGAAAATGGCCTAGGTGAAGAGGCTGCATCATTAGATGGCTTCTTTGAAAGAGTAGAATTATTATTAAATAATTTAGGTAACCAGGATAAAGATGATGAATTACATTCAATTATTGAATATTTATCTAATACTTTTAATCGTATTTTAACACCACAGGAAATTGAGATAATCACAAGCCTTGTCTTAGATGATTATTACAATTTAGATAATTTTAAAAATGCTGTTGAAGTAAAATTAAAAGGTAGAAATGTAATAACTGTTAAAATGATTGCTAAAGCTTTAGCAACAAAAGATAAAAAAACAGAAGTAAAACCTAATAATGAAATGATGAAGGAATTTATTAAAAATATAAAATAATGAATAGAATAATATCAAAAGAAATATTAAATATTATTAAAGAAAATTATGTTATTAACCCCAAGCCTGAATTAGATTTTAAAAATAATTTTGAGCTTTTATGCGCAGTAATGCTTTCAGCTCAAACAACAGATAAAAGAGTTAATTCTGTTACTAAAGAATTATTTTTAAAATATCCTAATCCAAAGGCTATGATGGAAGCTAATGTAGATGACTTAATAAAAATAATATTTAGTGTAGGTCTATCTAATAATAAATCTAATAATTTAATTTTATTATCAAAAAAATTATATGAGGATTATAATTCTATAGTGCCTAATACATTAGAAGAATTGATAAAGCTACCAGGGGTAGGAAGAAAAACTGCAAATGTAGTTTTAGCGCTCGGATTTAATATTCCTTCGCTTCCTGTCGATACTCATGTTTATAGAATGGCATATAGATTAGGATTCATTAAAAAGGATGACAGTGTATTGACAGCTGAAAAGAATCTAAAAAAATATATCCCAAAGGATATGTGGATTGAAGCACATCATCTTTTATTATTGTTTGGTAGGTATCATTGTAAAAGTCAAAATCCTTTATGTAAGGAATGTAAATTAATAAAATTTTGTAAATTAAAATAATAAAAATTTTAAATATTTTTGTAAAAAGTATGGCTCAATAGCTATACTTTTTTCTTTATTTATCATAAATTCGCATTTTATTTGCTGAAAAAGTGACTTTTTTATCAAATCGTTTTTATTGTTATAATAGGGGGATTTAATATTAAAATTTAAAAAAACGGAGGACATATGATTAAGAGAATTAAAATAGAAATTGATAGAAGAATTAAAGATGAGGATACAGTATATGCTGTAATCGGCCCTGAACTACGCTTAAGAAGATTAGCCTTAAATAAAACATTAAAATTTGTTTCATACAAAATTTGCTCAGTATCTTACACATGTAAGATTGAAAGAAATGATATTAGACCTAATGCTTCATTTTTACATGAAATATCAAAAAGATTAGGTATGGATGATAATAAAATATCTATGCTACTAAATCTTAGAGAAATATTAGAGGTTGGTATTAAATCTATTTTATTTAACGATTATAAGGAAATAAAGAAAATAATAGATGAGAATACTTCTTTCTTAAATTATCGTTATAAGCTTTTAGTATTTTTATATGAAGCAAATAACAACAATATGCAAGCAGCTAAAGCTAAATATGATGAATTATCACAAATATCTAGAACAATGACAGATTATGATTTTAAAATATTTGCAATTATCTCAGCAATATATTTATTTAAATCAGGCTGCTTAACTGATTCATATAATTTGTTATTAAGCCTTGAAAAAATGGAATTAAATAAAAATATGAATGGTGTAATTAGCTTATATTTATTTTATGTTACAAGTGGTCTTGGAAAGCCCGAGGCTATTTATTATCATGAAGTAGCTAAGAATTATTTGTATTCCATTGGCTCATATGAATTGTTAGACTATATAAATTATGAATTAGCAATTTTTTATATCAAGCATGATTCATTTAATTTTGCTGAAAAATTAATTGATACGCTTAATTCAAATGCTTATAAAAAATCAATTTCATTTATATTAGCATATTTATCTAATGATAATTTAAAAGGATATAGTAAAAAGAATTTGATTGGTATAGCTAAATGTATATATGACTATAAATTTGCTAGTGAAAGCTTCAAGGATACATTTGAATCTATGAATGGTGATTATTACCAATTAGATTATTCCCCTTTATTATTCGAATTTGAATTAAATGATAATATCATGGATAAATATAATTATATAGTAGAAAAGATATCTAAAAATCCGATTGTTAAAGAGGATTATTTCTTAAGAAAATATTTCTTAAATAAAATGAATTCTATATCTAGTGAAATGATCAAGTATAAGGCATTTACAGATTTATATGATAATTTATTAAGAAAGGAGTAGTACTCTTTGAAAACCAAATTTTTCTTTTTAATATCTATATTCATTTTTATTGGAACCTTTTTTAGTATAAAAGCACATGCTGCAACATGGGAATTCAGATGGACTAATACCGTTATTAAAATCCCCCTTGGAGGTAACCTATCTGAATATTCCTTAAAACCACAGGCAAAATTATATAGGGATGGTGTTTTATTACCAGATGCGAATATCTCATATTTAAGAACTGGTGATTTCTTATACTTTTTATCTAATGTTAATACAACCAAAATAGGAACATACAAGGTTTGGTATAAAGCATCGGAAAACGACAAATATTGCCCTGGTACATGTAATGGATATAGAGAGCTAATAAGCTTTGTTGTAGAAGACAGTATCCCACCAAAGGTCGATATAATAAACGACAATTTATTTATTCAAAGGGTTAATACAATCACTCCTACAATAAATGAAACGCTTGAAGCTTTAATTAATAATAATATAAATGTTTCTGATAATTATTCAGAATGTGAGATTAAAACATATCATAACATTGATTTTACTACTAATGGTATTTATAAAATTGATGTCAGTGCCATAGATACATCCGGAAATAGAACAACAGCTAGCTTTAATGTGACAATATATGATGATTCATATCCTGTTATAGATTTTAAAGGAGAAGAGCCATTAAAGCTGCCAATAAATTCTAATGTAAACATTAGAGATTATTTTAGCGCTAATGATGAAATAGATGGTGATATTTCAAATTCTATTTCCTATCCTAGCTTAGATACTTCAATAATAGGTAGCTTTGATTATACAGTTAGTGTTAAAAATAAATCTGGTAATATGCAGACAAAAACTATAAGAATAGAAATAGTAGATGATGAGCCACCTATTATTACATTATCAACAAATACATTAATTTTAGATTATAAAACAAATTTTGATGAATATGATTTTTCTTCTAAGATTAAAATAGATGATAATATTCCAATTAATTATGATAACTTGAGTATTACAACTAATATCTTAAATAAGGTTGGTACATATTCTGTTATTTATACATATACAGATGGCATATATGAGGTATCAGAGGAAATGATTGTAAAATGTGTATCAAAAGAAAAGCCTAAAATATATGCTGATGACATAAATATAGATGTATCTTCAAATGCTAAATTAAAAGATTATATTACCATAGTTGATGACTCAGATTCTAATGTAGCTGAATCATTAGAAATAGATGATAGTAGTGTTGATTATGAAACTGCAGGAACGTATTATGCGAATGTATATGCAATTAATTCATCCGGCTTAAGTACTACAGAAAGAATTAAAATAATCGTTTCAGAAAAGCCTAATAAGCTTGGAGGAATAAATGTCCCAATTTTGATAGTAATGATTATTCTTGCTGTTGTAACAATTGGATATGGTATATTCTTTGTATATTATTTTTTTATTAAAAAGAAAAAAGAGGAAAAAAATAGCCAGGCTTAATGCCTGGTTATTTGCATTTGTAAAATAATAATTATTATGAATATAATTATTAATTTTTTGGTATAATATTAACGAGAGGACTGCGTGATTATGATGAAAGGCTTTATATATGGTCAAACTGAATATAATCTTTTAAAAAGCGCTGTTAGATTAGAGGATTACATTAAATTAGCAAAGGATAATTCCTTTGATTTTTTAACTGTAACTGATAATAATCTATATGCCTCTTATAAATTTTATAAAGAATGTAACAAGAATAATATTAAGCCTATAATAGGAATTGAATATGAATATGTTATTAATAATATAAAATCAAAACTATTATTATATGCAGCAAATAATACTGGCTATAAAAATATAATGAAAATATCAACATTATTAAAGACTGATAATGAATTAAATATAGATGATATTTTAAAATATGATGGCATTAAATTTGTATATGTATATGATAATTCATATTTAGAAGCACTTGTAATGGCAAATGATAATGAAATAGATTCATATTTAGATAAATTTAATAATAATTCATATATTGGTATTTCTTATACTAATAAGCCTAATAAGGTTAATTTAATAAAGGAAATAGAAAATATAGCAAAGAACAAAAATATAAATATTATTCCAATTCATCAATGTTTATTTTTGAATCCTGATGATCAAATAATATATGAATCTCTAAGAAAAATAGATAATGATGAAGCTAAAATAGATCCATTTGATGATTATAGCTTTTTGTTAAATCCAAATGAAGATATTAGAATTGATAATTTTATAAAGGATATAAATTATGATCTATATAACGAAAAGGTAGCCCTACCAAAATTTCCTGATACTAGAGGAGTATCCTCTAAGGAATTCTTAGAGGCTTTATGCTATAAGGGCTTATCTAGAAGAGGAATAGGAAATAATAATGAATATATTAAGAGATTAGAATATGAATTATCAGTTATTAATAAAATGGGTTATGATGATTATTTCTTAATCGTATGGGATTATATCAAATATGCTAAAACTAATGGAATATTAGTAGGACCAGGTAGAGGTAGTGGTGCTGCAAGTTTAGTTGCTTACTGCCTTGGTATAACTGATATTGATCCATTAAAATTTGATTTGATTTTTGAAAGATTTTTAAATCCAGAAAGAGTATCAATGCCAGATATAGATACCGATTTCCCTGATGTTTTAAGAGATAAGGTTATAGAATATGTTAAGAATTTTTATGGCTATGATCATGTATGTAATATAACAACATTTGATACATTTAAAATTAAATCAGCAGCTAGAGACTTATCTAAGGTTTTTGGCATAACTAATGATAAGGCTACTGAAATAATAAAAATGGTAGAAAAATATGGATATGATACATTGCTAGAACAATATAAAGGAAGAGATTTATATGACTTCTTATATGTAGCAAAAGGAATAGAAGGATTCCCTAAAAATGTATCTACACACCCTGCAGGTATCATAATTGGAGAAAGAAAGCTAGATGAAATAATACCATTACAAAAAGGTATTAATGGATTATTACAGGCTCAGCTTGAAAAGGATGACCTTGAAAGCATCGGATTATTAAAAATGGACTTTTTAGGTATCAGAAATTTAACAATGATTTCTGATATGATGAAGATGGTATCATTTAATATGAAGGATTTAAGAAATATTCCATTAGATGATCCTAAGGTTTATAAGCTATTATGTAATGCTGATACATTAGGATTATTCCAATTAGAATCTCAAGGTATTAGAAGAGTATTAAGAGATTTAAAGCCTGAAAGGTTTACTGATTTAGTTGCTGTAATAGCTTTATATAGACCAGGACCTATGGATAATATACCTGAGTTTATAAGAAGACGTCATGGTGAAAAATTTAATTATATTCATAATGACTTAAAGCCTATTTTAGAAGAGACATATGGAATAATTGTATATCAGGAGCAAATAATGAAAATTGCTCAGGTGTTCGCAGGATTCTCGTTAGGTGAAGCTGATTTATTAAGAAGAGCTATTTCTAAAAAGGATGCATCTAAAATAGATGCTTTAAAAAATGAATTTATTGAAAGAAGCATAAAGAAAAAATATTCAAAGGAATTAGCTACTGAAATATATAATTTAATTTATAAATTTGCAGATTATGGATTTAATAAATCCCATTCAGTAGTTTATGCCTTTGTAGCATATCAAATGGCTTATTTTAAGGTAAATCATTTTAATGTATTTATGTCTTGTATGCTAAATTATGTTTTAAGTAATAGAGAGACTTTAGCATCATATATTGATTATGCTAAAAAGCATGGCTTAATTATATTGCCACCAAATGTAAATATATCAAATGAAAAATTCATTTATGAAATAGATAGATTATTTATGCCAATTAATACTATTTATTCGATAGGCTCTATTCAAGAAAGAGCTATTATAGAAGAAAGAGAAAAAAACGGCTTATTTAAATCATTTTCTGATTTTAAAGCTAGATGTAGCTTTTTATCATCCGCTCAAATAGAAGCGTTAGTATATTCTGGTGCTTTAGATATCTTTGGAGAAACAAAGAAAAATATGATTGAAAAATCTAGTAAGACTAATGATATTATATTTAGTCATTTAGTAGGTGTAATTGAGGATAATAATGAATATTCATTTGAATATCTAGCAGCAAAAGAATATGAATATTTAGGAATTAATATTAAATATAATATTCATAATAAAATAAATGATTTAATCAATATATATAAGACAGTTCCTCTAAATAAATTATTGGAAAATTCATATGCAAATTGCATAGTAAGCATTAGTAATATAAAAACTATTAAAACTAAAAAGGGTGATAATATGCTGATATTTGATATCAGTGATGGAAAAATAGATATTAGAGCTGTTGTTTTCCCTAAATATTATGATTCTTTAAAGTCTGTTGTTAAGCCTAATTCCTTATTCAATATTAGAGGTAAATTAGAAAAAGATAATAGAAATGAATATTCATTTAATGTTTATGATATTAAGATGGTTGAAAATTAAATATTTTGAATTTATGAAAACGTTTCTTATGTTGAAAAATACTATTATTAGTTTTATAATTAAAGCATAGAAATCAGTTTAGGAGGAATTTAATAAAATGCCATTAGTAAATGCGAAAGAAATGATGCAAAAGGCTTTAGAAGGCCATTATGCAGTAGGAGCTTTTAACATTAACAATCTTGAATGGACAAAAGCAATTCTACAAACAGCACAAGAATTAAAATCACCTGTTATGTTAGGTGTTTCTGAAGGTGCTAATAAATATATGACAGGCTACAATGTAGTTGCTGATATGGTAAAGGCTATGATTAAATCTATGAATATCACAGTACCAGTTGCACTACACTTAGACCATGGTACATATGAGGGAGCTCAAAAGGCATTACTTGCTGGTTATTCATCAGTAATGTTCGATGGTTCTCATTATGATCTTGAAGAAAATTTAGCAAAGACAAGAGATATCGTTGCTAAAGCACATTTCTTAGGTGCAACAGTTGAAGCTGAGGTTGGTACAATCGGAGGCGAAGAAGACGGCGTTATCGGTCGTGGAGAGGTTGCAGATCCAGAGGAATGCTTTACATTAAAGGAAACAGGTATTGATATGCTTGCTGCAGGTATTGGTAATATCCATGGTAAATATCCAGCAAACTGGCAAGGCCTTGATTTTGATGCATTAAAAGCAATTAAAGCTAAAGTAGGAGATATTCCACTAGTATTACATGGTGGTACAGGTATTCCTGAAGAAATGATTAAGAAGGCTATTTCTTTAGGTGTATGTAAGATCAACGTAAATACTGAATGTCAATTATATTTCCAAGAGGCTACAAGAAAGTATATTGAAGCTGGTAAAGACCTTGAAGGTAAGGGATTCGACCCAAGAAAGCTACTTGCTCCAGGTACAGAGGCAATCAAAGAAATCGTTAAGATTAAAATGGAAATGTTTGGCTCAGTAGGAAAAGCAGAATAATGAAGGTATGGGACGAGTAATCGTCCCTTATTTTTTATGAAAATATTGTATATTAACGCATGTGTAAGAAAAGAATCAAGAACTAATAAATTAGCTAAATATTTATTAGATAAGCTAGATGGAAATATAAAAGAAATTAATTTAGATGAGGAAAATATTAAACCAATTAATTCTAAATTATTAAAATTACGTGATGAATTAAGATTAGATAAAAAATATAATGATGATATGTTTAAATATGCAAATGATTTAAAGGAAGCAGATATCGTAGTTATAGCATCTCCATATTGGGACTTATCTTTTTCTTCACTATTAAAAATTTATATTGAAAATATTAATATTGGTGGTTTAACTTTTTCATATGACGATATGGGAAAGCCTATATCATTATGTCATATCAAAAAATTATATTATATAACTACAGCAGGTGGATATATAATAAATGATGAATTCGGCTTTGGATATGTGAAATCTGTTTTTAATACATTTTTTCATGTTACAGATGTAGAATATATCAAAGCTGAAGGATTAGATATTTATGGTAATAATGTTGATATTATTATGAATAATGCTAAAATAAAAATAGATAATTTATTTAAATAGAAGGAGATTAATATGAGAATCGCATTAATTAATGAAAATTCACAAGCATCAAAGAATGAACTTATTTATAACACTTTAAATAAGGTTGCTACAAAATATGGACACGTTGTTGATAACTATGGTATGTTTGGACCAGAGGATAAATCTCTAACATATGTTCAAAATGGTTTACTTGCAGCTATTTTAATTAACTCAGGTGCTGCAGATTTTATCGTAACTGGCTGTGGTACTGGTGGAGGAGCAATGCTTGCATGTAATTCATTCCCTAAGGTATTATGTGGATTAATTGTTGAACCATCTGATGCATATTTATTTGGTCAAATCAATGATGGTAATGCAATATCTATGCCTTATGCAAAAGGCTTTGGCTGGGGTGCTGAATTAAACCTTGAAAATGTTTATGAGAACTTATTTAAGGCACCATTTGGGGGAGGATATCCAAAGGAAAGAGTAGTTCCTGAGCAAAGAAATAAAAAGATTTTAGATAGTGTTAAAGAAATTACTCATACACCAATGATTGAAATTTTAAAGAAGATTGATAGAGAATTCTTATTAGAAACTATCGATAGAGATAGCTTCAAAAAATTATTCTTTGCAAATGCTAAGGATAAAGAAATAATTGCATTTATTAAAGAAGTATTAGGCTGCTAATATAAGCAAATCCAAAGTCGGTGTGGCTTTGGATTTTTTCTTTGTATGTCGGGCATGCTATATGTCTAGGGTGAAAGTCCCAAGAGAGGTAGTTGTCGCCAACTCGATAGCGACTTGCAAAGCGTAAGCCAGTAATGGAGCGTGAAAAGAAGCAATA
>Ga0247611_10003435_pt1 | contig 23496 bp, 21 predicted proteins | sample 177DNAGHGhighgp2_FD_192422 | JGI IMG/M metagenome (GOLD analysis project Ga0247611, IMG submission 192422) | Sheep rumen microbial communities from Palmerston North, Manawatu-Wanganui, New Zealand - 1770 DNA GHGhigh gp2 | ecosystem: Host-associated > Mammals > Digestive system > Stomach > Rumen... | reverse complement strand
CGCCTACCCCATCAATGCCATGGGCATCACCAAAGCCATCGAAGAGAAGATCGCCGTCGCCAAGAGCCGCTACAGCGGCAAGACCAAGATCTGCTGCACCCGCTACGGCAACGTCATGTGCTCCCGCGGCAGCGTCATCCCCCTGTGGATCGACCAGATCCGCAAAGGCAACCCCATCACCCTCACCGAGCCGCGGATGACCCGCTTCATCATGAGCCTCGAAGAAGCCGTCGACCTGGTGCTCTTCGCCTTCGAGCACGGCCAGAACGGCGACATCCTCGTCCAGAAGGCTCCGGCCTGCACCATCCAGACGCAGGCCGAGGCCGTCTGCGAGCTCTTCGGCGGCAATAAAGAGGATATCAAGGTCATCGGCATCCGCCACGGCGAGAAGCTCTACGAGACCCTCCTCACCAAGGAAGAATGCGCCAAGGCCGAGGACATGGGCAACTTCTTCCGTGTCCCCGCCGACAACCGCGATCTCAATTACGACAAATACTTCAAGGAAGGCGACACCAAGCGCGTCACCATCGACGAGTTCAACTCCAACAACACGAGAAGACTCGGTCTCGAGGAGACCAAAGAGAAGATCGCCAGCCTGGAATATATCCAGAATGAATTGAAAAGGGATGTGTCGCTACACACATCCCTATAAACTAACCTTCAGGAAGACAGGGGGCATTACCATGAGAATCGCGCTCACATATACGACCTTTTTAGTTTAATAAGTAATTAAAAACCGGTTATCATTTTTCGCGTTAGAAAAAGAAGTTTTAATATGTCTCTGCCGTATAGTAAATACCTAAACATTAGCCATAATGCTCTCATCTCTAAAGGGGTGTATGATGGTTCACTAGATGAAGACTCTTTGCTTCACATAGATCCATTGCTCTTAAAGAACTGTACTGTTCCCGAGTTTAATGGTGCATACGATTCTTTTATTCAATACTTTCATCGTTTTATCGATCTTGTCCCCTTTGTTAAAAGGCACGAAGATAACGATCGTGCTTACCGTGCTATTCGTAAAGCTTTTTCTTTTTCTGAGCTTCCAAATACTGGCCTTGGATATTCTCGAGTCAAAACCAATGGAAGAGGTATTGGTGGAGCGCTCAGTCTTCAACTTACCGAAACCGCTATTGAGATTATTGGGATTGGTATTAAGAATCCAGAGGTTTTTGCCCTTCTCCCTTTATTTGAAGATAATATAGGGGCGGATCGTATTAGCGATATGGCTATTTATATCCTTTTTGATCGATTCTTGCAGTACACTCGTCGGGTCTCCGCGGAACTTGGAATCAAGGTAAAGGAGTTCAATTATAAAGGGGAATCTTGGCAGTTACCCTCCTATAACCGCTATCCAATAGTCTTTATCCCTATGTCACTATTGACGGATCTTCCTCATGCGGTCGATTATGATGATATTGGTAGGGTATGTAATTATAACAACCGCTTACGTAATCAACTTGGGGAACTAATTGGACTTGATTGGGCTGAGTATCATAAGATGACTAAGCCTCAGATTAAAAGGGCATTAATAGAGAATCCTAGTTATTTTAACCAGATTATTGAACGATATTCCCATTATAAGGGAATTCCGTATGACTTTCAGAGTGATAGGAGATTCACATATAAAACAGCGCTTTTATATGAGATGGTTCGGGACTACCCTCTCGATCTCCTTCATTTTATGACAGATGAATCATCAGAATCAGTATACGCCGTAGTAGATGCGATAATTAAACAAGTAAAACAGTTGATTGAGAACAACTATATGTGGAAGATTTTCAATCGTCGCGGTCGCACTCCTGACGAAATAGATTGGCAATATTACTTTTTTTCGGTTGCAGATACATATATCAAAGCTTCTGGGGTAGATGTCGATATCAATCGTGAAACCAATGTTGGGATAGGTAATGTTGATTTCAAGTTCTCATGTGGTGCTAACGGCAAGACAATTGTTGAAGTGAAGCGTTCTGAAAACAAAGATTTGCTTCATGGTTATGTTACTCAGTTGCCATCATATATGAGAGCAGAAAGTGCCTCGTATGGGATTTATGTTATTATTCAAGAATCTGACAACAATAATGACTCCATCCAAGCCGTACTTGAAAAACAAAAAGATCTTGAAGAGAGTGGGGTTTATGCCCCCAGTGTCATTATTATCGATGCCCGTACTAAAGGAACCGCAAGTAAGATAAAATGAGTATCATATCAGTAATCATCGCTCTCCTAGCTCTGGCCTTCTCGTGCTACACATATTTTGCACATGACAGGAGGATCAAGAGGCAGGAGAAAATATTGAATGAGTATCGGTTACGAGCCTTGTCGCAGAGCGAGGAAGAAAGCAAACGAGCAATCATCCGCGCAAAAGTAGTGGATGCTGGCAAGGGGGATAAGACTCTATATATTTGCAATGTGGGGAAGTCAAAAGCAAGAAACTTGACCGTTGATATGCCTAATTCGGAAGAGATATATGCGAGCAGGCCCTCTTTCCCTCAATCTTATGAAGAACTCCTTCCTGATTCTTGGCGAGAGATTCGACTTCTTCTCGCTGAAGGTGATGGTGAATTGACATTGAGTTTCGAATGGGAGGATGGCTTCCGTAAAAATAACAAAGAAACTCAAACAATCGACTTATAAAATAGCCAGAAGGCAAACATGTTCAACATATAATATAATTAGATACCAGATAATATGACAGAGATCAAAAAAATCAAACAAATTCTTGCGAAAGATGGGAGTCGGGCATACAAAGATGTCAAGAATCAATCTGGCGCTTATGTCATGCGTGGCAATTCCATCGTTCGTGTGACTTCGGATGGCAACATCTCGATTGTAAAGAAAACCAAGCAGAGTAGAGTGAAGATCAAGGAGTCAGACAGGGTAGTCGTTATTAAATAATGGCAGGGAAGAAGCGTGTCCGTATATTTGCCGGTCCTAATGGGTCTGGTAAATCAACACTGAAAGATATCATAGGATCGTCCTTTAAACTTGGCGTATACGTCAATGCTGATGATATGCTTTCCTCTATGCGTACGACCTCCAGATTGGAGTTCTCTGAGTATGGTCTTGTAATACTCGAAAGCGAGTTTGAGACCAAGTATGAGCAGTGGACAATTCCGACAAACAGAGACCTGTGGGTGTTTGAAAACAATGGAATCACGGTGAAGGATACAAAGCATATTGAGGATTATTTCGTTTCCTTCCTTGCAGATTTTATTCGCAATGCTCTCCTGGGAACAGTTGAAAAGTTCTCTTTTGAGACAGTCATGTCGCACCCTTCTAAGTTAGACTTTATGAGAATAGCGAAGGAAGCTGGGTATAAGGTCTATCTTTACTTTGTTTCTCTTCCTGATCCCGATCTTAATGTGTTGCGGGTACAGACGAGAGTGTCTTCCGGTGGACATGGTGTTGATAGTGCTAAAGTGATAAAACGATACTATCGTACTATGGATCAGCTTTACGATGCTATCAGGCTGGCAGATAGCGCATTTATCTTTGACAACAGTACTAGTAAACCCCAGCTTTTCGCTAGAAAAGAGAATGGCGAACTTAAAGTTGAAGGGACATATATTCCCCATTGGTATCAGACTTATGTGTTGGACAAGTTACCGATAGAATAGAGAAAGATTTTGTTTTGATAATCACTAAATGAAGATACTTGTCACTGGCGCGAAGGGGTTCGTGGGAAAGAACCTGTGCGCGGAACTGAAGAACATCCGGGATGGGAAGGCGCGGTGCTGGGGGCTGGGCGGAGCAGACGCTCCGCTGCCGCCCAGCACCGCCGGCGCAGCCCCCGGCCCCACCGTCGAGGAAGTCTTCGAGTACGACCTCGATTCGACACCTGAGGAGCTGGATGAGTGGTGCGCTAAGGCGGATTTCGTGTTCAACCTAGCCGGAGTGAACAGGCCGCAGAATGCGGAGGAGTTCATGGAGGGCAATTTCGGATTCGCATCGACGCTGCTCGACACGCTGCGCAAGTACGGCAACAAGTGCCCGGTGATGCTCAGCAGCTCGCAGCAGGCGTCGCTCACCGGGCGCTTCGGGAACTCCGAGTACGGCCGCTCGAAGAAGGCCGGCGAGGACTTGTTCCTTGATTATCAGGCTGAAACGGGGGCGAAAGTGCTGATATACCGCTTCCCGAACCTATTCGGGAAGTGGTGCAGGCCGAATTACAATTCGGCGGTCGCCACCTTCTGCAACGCAGTCGCCAACGACCTTCCGTACACGGTGAACGACCCTTCAGTCGAGCTCGAACTGCTGTACATCGACGACCTGGTGGCGGAGATGATCGCAGCGCTGAAGGGGGAGGAGCACAGGTGCGAGTTCGCCGGGCTGGATGTGCTGCCGACGCCCTCGGGACGCTACTGCTACTGCCCTGTGACGCATCACGCCAGGCTCGGCGAGATCGTAGACCTTCTCAACAAGTTCCGCGACCAGCCGAAGACGCTCATGATTCCGGAGATACCGGCAGGCTCGTTCGCCAAGAAGCTTTACTCGACCTACCTGTCGTACCTCCCAGCCTCGAAGGTCGCATTCCCGCTGAAGATGAATGTTGATGCGCGCGGCTCTTTCACTGAGCTCTTGCATACCGGGAAATGCGGCCAGGTATCCATCAACATCTCGAAGCCCGGGATCACCAAAGGACAGCACTGGCATCATACCAAGTGGGAATTCTTCATCGTGGTGTCGGGGCATGGCCTCATCCAGATGAGGCGCGAAGGCTCGGACGAGATCCTCGAGTTCGAGGTCTCCGGCGCCGAGATCCAGGCCGTGCACATGCTTCCTGGCTACACCCACAACATCATCAACCTCTCCGACACCGAGGACCTCGTCACGGTGATGTGGGCCAATGAGATCTTCGATCCGTCACATCCGGATACATATTTCGATCCAGTAAAATAGATTTGTCTTATGGCACAATTCAAGAATAACGGGAAACTGAAGCTTCTGATCATCGTGGGCACGAGGCCGGAGATCATCCGGCTGGCGGCAGTCATCAACAAGTGCAGACAGTACTTCGACTGTCTGCTGGCCCATACGGGCCAGAACTATGACTACAATCTCAACGGCGTGTTCTTCAAGGACTTGAAGCTAGCCGATCCGGATGTCTACATGGATGCCGTGGGCTCGGACCTCGGCGAAACGATGGGCAATATCATCGACAAGAGCTACAAACTGATGGTCGCCGTGAAGCCTGATGCCGTGCTGGTGCTGGGCGATACCAACAGTTGCCTGAGCGTGATAGGCGCGAAGCGGCTGCACATCCCGATCTTCCACATGGAGGCTGGCAACCGCTGCAAGGACGAGTGCCTGCCGGAGGAGACCAACCGCCGCATCGTGGACATCATCTCCGACGTTAACATGGCGTATTCGGAGCACGCCCGCCGTTACCTGGCGGACTGCGGGCTCCCGAAGGAGCGCACTTACGTGACGGGCTCGCCGATGGCGGAAGTGCTGCATCAGAATCTCGCTGAGATCGAGGCTTCGGACATCCACGCCCGGCTGGGGCTTGAGAAAGGCAAATACATCCTGCTCTCCGCCCACCGGGAGGAGAATATCGACACAGAGAAGAACTTCCTGAGTCTCTTCAATGCCATCAATGCGATGGCGGAGAAATACGACATGCCTATCCTGTACTCGTGCCACCCGCGCTCGCGGAAGCGCCTGGAAGCCTCCGGCTTCGCGCTTGACCCGCGGGTCATCCGCCACGAGCCCCTTGGCTTCCATGACTACAACTGCCTGCAGATGAATGCCTTCGCGGTAGTCTCCGACTCCGGAACCCTCCCTGAGGAATCGTCCTTCTTCACCTCGGTAGGCCATCCCTTCCCGGCGGTATGCATCCGCACGTCGACCGAGCGCCCCGAGGCGCTCGACAAGGCGTGCTTCTTCATCGCCGGCATCGACTCCGGCAGCCTTCTGCAGGCCGTGGACACCGCCGTGGCGATGAACGCCGCCGGCGACCACGGCACGCCCGTCCCGGACTACGTCGACGAAAACGTCTCCACCAAAGTCGTCAAGATCATCCAGTCCTATACGGGGATTGTGAACAAGATGGTGTGGAGGAAATACTAGTTAGCCGATAGAAGGAGCAAGACTGATGAATAGAATCGTGAAATCTGGAGGCTCTGTTACTTGGATTTCGTGCAGTTGATAGTTAGGTTTATTTAAACTGTGTCTTCTTAATGTTATATACGGAAATAGATGAAGAAAAACCAAATACATTCAGGAACCAAATATAAGAGGTAATGACAGTAAATGATTGCAGAATAATAGAACTTCCAAAGTTTTTGGATGAAAGGGGCAATCTTTCCTTTGCTGAGAACTTCAAACAAGTTCCTTTTGAGATTAAAAGGGCTTATTGGGTTTACGATGTACCTGGAGGAGAATGCCGTGGTGGACATGCTTATAAGCGAAATGAGGAGTTTATAATTGCGCTCTCCGGCGCATTTGATGTAACCGTTGATGATGGTCACGAGAAAAAGACTTTTTCATTGAATCGCTCATACTATGGCCTTTATGTACCTAAGGGATTATGGCGGGAAATGGAGCATTTTTCGACCAATTCGTTTGCATTGGAGTTCGGCTCGACTCATTACGATCCTAAAGACTATATCAGAGATTACAGTGATTTCTTGACATTTAAGGATAGTGCAGAAACGGAATATAATGTTGAGGCGAAAAACGAAAAAGCAATTGAAGTAAGTTCAAAGTCGTATAGTGTCTTTGACTGTTCTATGGTGGAGCTAGATAAACACCATAGTGATAGAAAAGGGAATCTGACTGTCGTAGAGAATGAGAAGACTCTTCCTTTTGACGTTAAGAGAGTGTATTATCTGTATGATGTTCCTGGAGGCGAATCCCGTGGAGCACATGCACATAAGGAACTTGAACAGTTAATCATTGCTGCGTCTGGTTCGTTTACCGTAACCCTGGATGATGGGAAGTGTAAGCGTAGTTTCTTTTTGAATCGTCCATATCAAGGACTATATGTTAAGCCGGGAATGTGGCGCGAACTAGAAGATTTCTCCTCTGGTGCCGTAGCTATGGTTTTGGCTTCGGATGTCTATATAAAAACAGATTACATTCGCGAATACAGTGAGTTCCTTTCATTTAGGAATAGTCGTTAGTTTTTTGCCTATTATAGTCTCATCTCTATGAATAAACCATTAATCATTATCGGCGGGTCAGGTCACGGGTGTGTAATAGAAGCTTGTATAAATGATAATAGACGCCATGGCGACTTTGAGTGGGAAATCAAAGGCTTCTGTAATGACTTTGATTCTAAGGTAGATGGGTATCCTGTGCTTGGAAAGCTTTCGGATATCCCGAGACTAATAAAAGAAGGTTATTATTTCTCGTGGGGGATTCATCTTATAGCTAATAATGTAAAGACTATGGAGATGTATAATAGCCTAAGCATTCCTATAGATCGGTTAGCCACTATTGTGCATCATACTGCTTTTGTTGATGACTCTGTCATTCTGGATCCGGGGTGTTTCATCATGTATAACGCTTATATCGCTCCTAGGACTCATATAGGAGAAAGCACTATGGTGAAAGCGAATACAAACATAGGTCACGATGTTTGTACTGGGCCATGCTGCCACATTGCAATGGGATCGACAGTCGTCTCTCGTGTTACTATGGGAATTTGTGCAGATGTGGCTGTGGGAGCTACAGTGCTTGCAAACGTCAAAATAGGGGACTATGCTATGGTTGGAGCAGCAAGTCTAGCCACTAGAGATGTCCCTGCTGGGAGTATTTTCGTTGGTTCTCCAGCTAAGTTTTTGAGATTAATGCCGGGTTTTGAATTGAAATAGTTTTCAGGAGTATGATTCCCTTTTTGTCATTAAAAGATGTTACCGCATTACATGGTGCTGAGATTAATGCGGCTGTCAACCGTGTTGTTAATAGTGGTTGGTACCTGCAAGGAGAAGAAAACAAACGCTTCGAAGATAAATACTCTCGATTCATTGGGGTAAAACATACTATTGGCTGCGCCAATGGCTTGGATGCGTTGATATGGATATTCCGGGCTTACATAGAGCTTGGTATAATGAATCCTGGTGATGAGGTTATTGTTCCGGCGAATACTTATATCGCAACTATTCTTGCTATTACTGAGAATGGCTTGAAGCCTATCCTTGTAGAGCCTAGACTCAATACTCTTGAGATTGACGATGACTTGATAGAGAGTGCAATAACCTCTAAGACCAGGGCGATTACAGTTGTACACCTCTATGGGCGTAATGCATACTCTGATAAGATAGGTGCTCTTTGTAAAAAGTACAACCTGAAGCTTATCGAGGACAACGCTCAGGCCCATGGTTGCAAGCATATTGATGGCCGATTGACAGGTAGTATTGGTGATGCTGCAGGACACAGTTTCTATCCTGGTAAGAACCTTGGAGCATTGGGTGATGGTGGAGCCGTGACTACCAATGATCGAGAATTGGCGACTGCGATTCGCGCTTTGGCTAATTATGGCTCGCAAAAAAAATATGTTTTTAAGTATACTGGTAGAAATAGTCGTTTGGATGAGATACAGGCTGCTGTTTTGGATGTGAAATTGAATTACCTAATTGAAGATAATAGGCATCGACAAGATATTGCTCATTACTATTATGAGCATATTAATAATCCGTTGATTTTTCTACCAGAATTGCTATCTGATGAACAGAATGTCTATCATCTTTTCCCTATTCTTGTCAAAAGAGGGAAACGAGATGCCCTTCATGAGTATCTAAAGCGAAATGGGGTTGAAACTGTTATTCATTACCCTATTCCTCCGCATAAGCAAGAGTGCTATCAAATGATGAATAGAATGAGTTTGCCAATCACAGAGACAATTGCTAATGAAGAATTGAGTTTACCAATTAGCCCCACCTTGCAAATGGATGACTTGACAAGCATTGTTGAGCTTGTGAATCGTTTTCTGGCTTAATTGCAGTTTTTTTTGTTCACATTACCTCATCCTATAGCTAGTATTGATGTCACGTAGTATTGAAATCGATATTTTTAGAGCTTTGGGGCTTTTGCTTATTGTATTAGCTCATGTTAATTGTCCCCCAATTCTTCACGAACTCCGTTCATTCGATGTTCCAATAATGGTTATGTGTTCCGGTCTAGCTTTGTCTTACTCTATGGAGGGGCATAAACAAGAGTCGTATTTAAGGTTTATTTGTCGTCGTTCATTAAGACTAATTGTTCCAGTTTGGTTTTTTCTAACGGTTTATTTCCTTTTTTACTTTCTTCTTAGATTAATAGTTACTCATCATTCAGACATCCCATGGAACTCTCTACTAAGGAGTTATTTGTTTTTAAATGATGGCTTCGTCCGCTATGTGTGGATAATAAGAGTGTTTCTCCTTGTTATGATTGTTACCCCATTGATTTTTAAAGTCACAATAACACTAAAGAAAGGATTATTCTGTTTATGCGTTCTTGTTATTCTTTTATTTGTAGACCTATTGGAGACGATTCATTTACACGATAGTTTTGCGTTGTTTTTGTTTAATGAGTATCTATTATACCTTATTGGCTACAGTGTTTTACTGGCATTTGGCATAAGGTTAGGTATGTCTAATAATGTTGGTAAAGTGTGTAATAATAGATTATGCACTTTCTTTGTACTGTATTTAATCGTTGTTTTATTTGTGTTTTCAATGAAAGGGACATCAAGCCAGTTTCTTTCTCACGATCTAAAGTATCCTCCTCATTCACTGTTTCTTTTATATGGAATAACAGGCGGTGGCTTTCTATGGTTTTGGGTCAATAAGATTTTGGAGAATTCTCGTATTAGAGAAGCAGGAGTAATCCGGTTTTTGGCGTGGATAGGGCAAAACACTATCTGGTTGTATTTATGGCATATTCCTATCAAAGAGTGCGTTAATCATCTATGTGACAATTGGTTGCTGAGGTACGTTTTGATTATTTTCTTTTCATTGATTGTTTATGGCATCCAATATGAATTGGTGCTACACTCCAAAATAGGTTTTTTTGTGAGATACTTTAAGGGATGAATACGATGACAGAGGATATCGATTTTGTTGTAACATGGGTTGATTCGAGCGATCCAGACTGGATGGCACAGTATACAAAGTACCGGGGAACCAGACATAGTGAAGATGACGCAAGATATAGGAACTGGGATTTGTTTAAGTTCTGGTTTAGAGCGGTTGAGGAATATGCCCCGTGGGTTCATAGAGTATTCCTAGTAACTTCGGGACATTATCCTAAGTGGCTTAATCTAAATAATCCCAAAATTGTTTTAGTAAAGCATGAGGATTATATTCCAACAAAGTATTTGCCGACATTTAATTCTCGTTGTATAGAGCTAAACTTTGGACGGATACAAGGTCTCTCCGAACACTTTGTATACTTCAATGATGATATGTTTCTTAATGCGCCGATTACTCCTGACTATTATTTCCGGCATGGATTACCATGTGACAGTCCCGCTGAGAACATAATGAATGCTACTCGTTATAGCCCTAAGGATTTTTTCGGTATTAGTATCAGTGTGTTTTGTAATGTCGCTGTGCTTAATTCACACTTTAATAGGAAAGATGTAGTTAAGGCGTCCATATTAAGATGGCTTGGCCCTCATTTGTCTCTTAAACAGAATCTCTATTCAATAATGATGATGCACAGTGAGTTGTTCCAAGGATTTGATTTGCATCATACTGAGCAGCCTTATTTAAAACAAACATTTAGAGAAATATGGGATGCTGAGTCTTTTTTTTTAGATAAATCATGTACGAGATTTAGACAAGATGTTAGTTTAACGCCGTATTTTGCTCGATATTGGCAGTTAGCTTCTAATAATTTCTCACCTGTTAAACTGTCCGCCTGTAAGGATTATAGTGTTACAGAACAAACAATCGATAGAGTTATAGCTTCTATTTTCAATAAAAGGATTAAATCATTATGTATTAACGATTCTCCCGATTGTAGTAAAGAGTTTTACTTACAGTCATCAAAGAGAATCTATGACGCTTTTAGTCGTAAATTCCCACAGAAGTCTTCGTTTGAGATTTAGTAGTTTTGTGTAATGGATTCATCCCCTAGAATATCAGTTTTAATAATAACTTATAAACAATCCAATCTTATTTCCAGGGCTCTAGACTCTGTTCTAAAGCAACGGGAATATGTGTATGAGATTTGTGTTAGCGATGACTGCTCTCCTGATGACACTTTCACGATTTTACAAGAATACAAGAAGCAGTATCCAGAGTTAATAAAGATTCATCAGAACAAAGAAAATCTTGGCATTTTTATGAATCTTGAGCAAGTCTGGAGTATGCCCACGGGGGATATTGTATACACTTTAGCTGGAGATGACGAATGTGGTGATGGATGGCTAAAAGCGGTTACGGATTATGTCCGGAATAATAATCTTTCGATGATTGACCGTTTTTGCATATATGGGGACTATCGGTGCCAATATCCTAACGGAGACAGTTTAGTTTTTCGGAATAATGCCCTAAATACCAAGATAGACTCTTTAAGATTAGCTAACCGAAACAAGATAGGCAACCGTAGCGTTTGTTCGAGCATAGAAGTGTTACGTCAGTTTTCAAGGGTAAGTATGGGCCGGTCTCATATTGCAGAGTCTGCACAGGCTAGACAATTTCAGTTGTTCTCCGACAGAGATTATTATATCCCTGTAGTTGGGAATGTTTATCATGTCGGGGTAGGAGTCAGCAGTCATCTTTCCCTCAATGATCGATTGGATCGTTTAGGGATACGACAATATACAAAAGAAGTTTTGTTAAAGTTAGGGGCTCAAATCCCTAGAAAGGATCTGTTCTTTTTTGACTATTGCTCTGCTCGTGTGAGGTTTAAGTTTAATCATGAGTTATTTTCTTTACTTCAGATGATTAAGTATAGAGTATTGAGTTTTGATTTTCGAATAGATATCCTAAAGTTCGGTTATAAAAAGAAGCTTTTTTCAATTCTTAGGCGTTTACCTCATAAGAGACCTTTGCATTTCGTTGTTTAGTGGTGGAAGACAATCGTAATTCTTATAGAAGCATCGCTAAAGCTATAGGGCTATTCGGTGGTGTAAAAGTTTTTGAGGTCCTAATTAATATTGTCCGTAGCAAGATTATGGCAATATTCCTTGGGACCTCTGGGATGGGAGTATATGGGCTAATTACGTCTACCATGGGCTTTGTCTCAAGTTTGACAGGCTTTGGCCTTCATACTAGTGGCGTTAGGGATGTTTCTAAATCGGTGTCTTCTGGCAATCAAGCCAAGGTTAATTACACGGTAAGTGTTTTAAGGGTATTAGTGTTGGGTACTGGATTACTCGGTTTTGCTTTTTTGTTCTTTTTCTCGAATAGGATTAGTATTTGGTCTTTTGGGTCTAGTGATTATTCCTGGTGTTTTAAAACTGTTGCGATCTCTTTATTTGTTGATCAGATTGTAATAGGTCATACAGTTTTGATGCAAGGGACGTTTCACTATAAGTATCTGGCGAAATCAACTTTAATTGGATTGGTCGTAGGATTAATAGTTACAATACCATTATACTATTATCTGAGAGTCAAAGGTATTGCATTTGTTATAGTTATAGCTTCTGTTACTCGACTATTATTAACATCCTACTATTCACATAAAATTGAATTTGAAAGAGTTAAGTTGAGCCCTCCCGAATTGATAAGAGATGGTGGGGCAATGCTTAAGTTAGGCTTTGCAATAGCATTAAGTGGTGGAGTCACTCAAGGAAGTCACTATTTATTGCGTTCGTACATCTCTAATTATGGTAATCTTTCGGATGTTGGCTTGTATACAGCCGGTATAGCTATTGCAACCTCCTATATTGGAGTCGTATTGACTGCGATGGGAACAGATTATTCTCCAAGACTCGCCTCAGTTTCTGATGACCGTGTTTTATTCTCAAAAACAATTAATAATCAGATAGAGATTCTGATTACCTTATTAGTCCCATTAATTGCTCTTTTTATAGTTTTTATTCGCGAGGTTGTTATTATTCTGTACACAAGTGACTTTCTACCAATTTCAGGAATGATAGAGTGGATTATGCTTGGAATGTTTTTTCGAGCTTTGAGTTTCTGCCTGTCTTATGCAATTGTTGCGAAAGCTGAGTCTAGAGTCTTTTTTATAAATGAGTTGGTAACAAATGTTTATTCTCTCGTGTTTTCAATAATCGGGTATAGAATCGCCAGTTTTTTAGGAATGGGGATAGCTTATACTATCACTTATTTATTATACTCACTCCAAGTGACTATCGTATGCAGGAAACGATTTGCGTTTGAAATGGAGAAACATGTTCTCGTTTTTATACTGATATCACTCATTTGTGTAGTATCCGTTCTGATAACAACAAAAATATGTGGCGGATCTACATGGAGATATGTTTTTGGAGTGGTAGAAACTGCAGTTTTGTCATTTATAGCGATCAAACGCCTAGATAGAATGGTCGGAATAAAAGTACTCATTGGAGGATTGTTTAGAAAGAAAAAATGCGATGACAAAGAATAGATTCATATCACAGATTATAGTCTCTGGCTATTTACTGGTCTTGTTAATAGCTTTGTTTATGATGATGTCGAGACCAGATGTCGTTAGTTCGTTGATTTCACTTTCTTTTTTTTGGTTGGCTTTAGTGTTTGTTTTAACCTATAAGCAACTTCGTCAGGGGAAGATAATTACATTCGTATGTGCTGTTTTGTGCGTTATAAATGTTTATATATCAGTCCTAACAAATGTTACTATTATAGGCAGCTCATTTAATTACTATAAAAAAGTAATAATGTTTATTTCTGCCCTGCTTTGGATGTTGATATGCTCAAATTATACAGTCGACAAAAGAGTCGTTCAATACATTACTTATATCAATATTGTCCTTTCTTTTTTGTTCTTCGTTTTTGCTCGTAATGGGACAGAGTTCTATGAGGGTGAGGTATTATTGTCATTAAACTTTTCAAATCCTAATCAGACGGGGATGTTTATCCTAAATGTGATTCTGTATCTTCTTTGCAGTATTCCACTTTTAGCTAGAGCTAAGTTTAATAAGGTTCTAATCCCTTTGTTTGTTCTTTACAACTTAGCTCTTGTGTATTTGTTATATCGTACTGGATCAAGAGCTTCTTTGTCTGCGATTGTTTTCTTTCTCTTTTGTTTGTTAGCGGATGGTTTTTTAAAGAAACATAAAGCATTTCGTAAGGGGCTCTGTCTTATTTGGTCTCTTTTCCCGCTGCTGTTTTGTATATATTATGTTTTTGTTATAGGGGGCAATTTCGGTTTTGATACAAGTTTAGGCATTGAAGGTCACGGAAAGTTCTCTGATACGAGAATGATGATATGGAGACCGGCATTTGATTCTTTTAACAATAGCGTTTTAGTCGGCGATTATTATGGTATTAGTGGGGGGACAGGGGTCTCACAATTACATAATACTCATTTGGATGTTCTAGTATCATATGGTATTACTCCATTCATCCTATTTGTTTTCTTGTTGTTCTTTCAGACATATCGTTTATTTGAGAAAGCACCGTCAATTGTTAATCGAATGGGGATATATGCTTTTATGGCATGCTTTATCTCTGGCGTTTTTGAGGCTTCTCTTGTTTCGGGGAGTGCTGGTCTATACATCCTCTCTTTTGGTTTTTTGCTTTTTGCAAGATCCAATTCAGCATTGTAAAGCCACTTTAATTGTTTCCAATAGTGAAGGTCCTATTTGTCAATAACGTTTATCGAAGAGGTAGTACAGGTAGAATTGTATATGATATACATGTGTCTTTACAAAAACGCGGCATAGAATCAGTCGTGTGTTATGGGAGAGGAAGACATGTTGAAGAGGACAATGTGCACAAATACTGTTTGGAAATCGAGGCCAAAATACATTCATTGTTTATGCGATTTGGCATGACACTTCAGTATGGTGGATTGTTCTTTGCGACAAAACGACTATGTGGGATAATCAACAAGGAGTCTCCAGATGTTGTTCATCTTCATTGTTTGAATGGATCTTGTGTTAACGTCTTTTTACTACTTAGATTCCTTGCAAACAAAAAATGCCTAACAGTCGTCACCAATCATGCTGAGTTTTACTATACGGGTTCATGCGGACATGCATATGATTGCATAAAATGGACAAGTAAGCATGGATGTGGACGTTGCCCAAGACTTAATGAGTCGACATGTTCAAGATTATTTGATAATACTGGCTTAGCGTGGAAAAGAATGAAACGTGCGTTCTCTTTATTTAGTAAAGAGAATCTAGTTTTTACAGCAGTTTCCCCATGGGTGTTAGATCGCTCTAAATTATCCCCAATTGTAAATAGTTTCAATTGTGTTACGGTTCCCAATGGATTAGATACTACTGTTTTCTATTATAGGAGAATAATAAGAACAAAAAGGATAATAAATGTGTCTAAAAATAAGAGTTTAGTGTATTTCCCAGTTGCATCGTTCATTCCGGTAGATAGAAACGATAATAAAGGCGGATACTATTTAGTTGAAATTGCAAAACGGTTGCCAGATATCTTATTCATTGTTAGTGCTTTATATCAAAGAATAGACATTAATCTACCATCTAATGTCCTAATATGGGGAGGTGTTACTTCTTCAGATGAAATGGCAGAATTATATTCGGTTTCTAGTGCAACACTAGTGTTGTCTAGAAGAGAAACTTATTCAATGACATGTGCTGAGAGTCTTTGTTGTGGCACTCCTGTAGTTGGTTTTAAAGCAGGGGGTCCAGAGACTATAGCTATTCCGGATTATAGTTGTTTTGTGGATTATGGTGATGTTACAGGAATAATGTCTTCTTTGCTTACTTGCATTGAGCGGAAGACAAATAAGGAAACAGTTTCAGAGAGAGCGTTGCCATTGTATTCAAAAGAGAGAATGATAGATTCATATTGCGATGTTTATTCTAGTCACATAAAGAAATCGCACAGCTAATATGGAAACGCGTCCAAGGGTACTAGTGGTCTCTAACAATGGCTTTTCATTGTCAAATTCAAATGGGAGGACGTTGGGATTACTATTTAAAGGATGGCCAAAGGATCGATTAGCCCAATTTTGTTTTAATACCGATGGCCCTTTATGGGATGTTTGCAACAACTATTTTTGTGTAAGTGATGCTGACGCGCTCTGGTCATTATTCCACCTTCACCCTGTGAGTCGCAATGATTTGACCGGTCGCAAAGAAGATGGGAAGACGACAAGATTACAAATACCAAGAACAGCCCTATTTTCTATCCTTCGACATTTAGTGTGGGAGTTAGGAGTATGGAGGGGGAAGTGTTTTTATTCTTGGTTGGATTCTTTTTCCCCTGAAGTGGTAATGATTCAAAGTGGAGATACTGCATTCCCACATAATCTGGCTAGAAGAATAGCAAGACGATATAATGCAAAATTAGTTTTCTTTAATACTGAAGGGATTTATTATTTGAAGAAGAATTACTTCTATCCTGGGATACTTGACGGCTTTTTTTTCCCGTTGTATAATTATATCTTCAAGAAGGCTTATAGCAGGGCAATGAATAGTGCTAGTTTTTGCTTTTATCTTCATGAGCAAATACAGCAAGATAACGACAGATGTTTTAATGTCCCTAGTTGTGTAATATATACTTCGTCTTCCTTAGACCCTTCAGATAAGCCATTTAATGTGTCCCATCCTGTTTTTTCATACTTTGGGAATTTTGCGTTTAATAGAGGTGATGCTATTATTGAAATAGCATCATTCCTTCAAGAAGTGAACAAGGCTTTTTGTATTAATGTTTATGGGAAGGCTACGCCAGAGTTGGAGGATAAATTTAATTTGATGGAGGGGATTAATTATCACGGTTTTTTGCCATATAGTCAGATCCAAGACATTATTAAGGAAAGCGATATTCTTCTTCATGTAGAATCTCATGATGAAAGGTATGCGGAGAACTTAAGATATGGCTTTTCCACAAAGATCGCCGATTGTTTAGCTTCTGGAAGGAGTTTTATTCTTTATTCACCATCTGATATAGCATGTTTTAAGTATATTCAGCGAAACAAATGTGCATGGGCGACTTCGGATAAGTCTTCTTTTATTAACGCCGTGAATAGCATAATTAACAATTCAGAGGAAAGAGATACAAGAATAAAGATAGCAAAGGAAGTTGCAAATAGAAATCATTGTTTGGATAAAAACGTATCAAGGTTTCAGAGTTTGCTATCCGAGGTCTGCCATAAAAGAAATTAATAAAGAGCATATGCCTCTATCTGCTAAGAGCACTCCTGTCAGTAGTTTACTTGGAAATGTAACTGTTTCCATCATTATCCCTTGCTATAATAGCGGGATATATCTGAGGGAATCTGTAGAATCAATTATTCGACAATCATTCATAAATTGGACATTGTTTATTGTGGACGATTGTAGTACAGATGCGTGCACAAAAGAGATAATTGGCAGTTTGGGACAACGAGATAGTAGAATTCATGTTTTTTCAACTCAAGTGAACTCAGGAGCAGGTGTCGCAAGAAATGTAGGCTTGGATAATGTGCGAGGAGGGTATGTCGCTTTTTGTGATGCAGATGACTGGTGGTATCCTAATAAACTTGAAGATCAATTAATATTCATGATTTCTAATGGATATGAGTTCTCGTGCACATATTATGAGAATTGTGATGAACAATTAAATGTATTATCTACGGTTCGGCAGGCATCAAGACAGGGATTTAGAAGATTGATATCCGGGTGTAATATTGGGACTCCAGGCGTTGTTTATAAGTTCAATGGAGCAGAGGATTTAAGGTTCCCGAATTGCCGTAGGGGTGAAGATTGGGCTATGTGGTTAAGATTACTGAAGCGTTTTAGCTATGTCTATGTCCTGCCTAAAGTTGAATGGAAATACCGGCATGTTCCTGGGTCTACGAATTCAAATAAGATACGGATAGTCTCTGCAGTCATAGATATGTATATGCAAGAACTAAGATGCAGCAAGTTATCTGCAATATTGTTGTTCACATTTGTTTTCATGCCTAGGTATTTATGGCGGAATTTGAAAGCAAGAACTAAGCACCGTGTCGATTAATGCCAATATGACTGATACGTGCCAACATTTTATCTTAACTCGCTTTAATTTACGGATATGGCGTCAAGATAAACATGGAAGTGCCGTGCGAACTCGTGAGTGGCTGGAGCATCGAATTGATCTTTTTGAGAAGTATTGTTTTCCATCGATTGCGAATCAGACATGTAAGGACTTCGAATGGATTGTCCTGTTTGATGGTAAGACTCCGGACGAGTTCAGGGATAGGATTAGTGAGTATCAGGTTTTATGTCCTCAGTTGGTCCCTGTGTTTGTCGCCCCTGAATCAGGACGCTACTTCAGAAAAGTTTTCCAGACTGAAGTCCTGGACCGCATGAACGGGGAGCGTGTTGTCACCACATATCTGGACAATGATGATGCATTGGATATTCACTTCGTCGAGGACTTGCAGCGTAGAGTTAAGGATCTGGCAGATGGTACATTTGTATACTATTCTAACGGTTATCAATACTTTAGCGATTTTGGATTACTCTTAAGAATCACATATAATCGTAATCATTTCGTGAGCGTTGTTGAGGCTGGAGATCCCGGGACGGTCAAGACCATTTATGGCTATGGGAGTCATTACTATATTGACAAGATTCCGGGCGCTAGGATTGAGTATGTTAAGGACAATCCGCTTTGGTGTGAGATTGTTCATAAGCGGAACATGGATAACGACGCATATTATCTTTCAGGGACGAAGATGATTCGTGATGAGCAGACACTGAGACGTGATTTCTCCGTCGACGAGACTCCGCGTCACGGTTTTGCCCTCTATGTTTTCCGTTTTATCCCTCGCTATATCGCCGTCTTCTTCCGCCGCATCAAGCATTTCTTCTTTGGGAGGAAATGGTAAGGGTGGGATCCTGTGATACGGAAGGACTATTAAAGAAGTTGTCTAGTGAATATGATTTAGAGAATGGATCTTGCAGAGATAAAAGAGCTATATGCTGAAGAATTGAAGCTACTGAGACGGATTCAGAAATATGGGAAGGAACACCCAATGGAGGATCTTGAGCGTATAGAGAAGGTGACTTTGTTGATGGTTTACCGTATCTATTCTAACTTGTATTCAGCATTGCTTTTAACAGTATCTGCTTTGAAGAATAATAGAATCTCGTTTTTCCAACTACCTATTGGGATATTACTTAGGTGTACATATACAGATTGTTTGTTTGCTTTATATATACAGCGGAAAGATAAGAAAAGTGCACATGAGGAACTTGATCTAAGAACGATAGAGTATGCCAACTCGCTCCTTGAGCGGAGGGAAGTTTTCAGAGACCAAGTGAAAAGCATGGGAACAGATTTTGATGATAGTTTCATAGACCATATTTGGGAAATGACATTGGAGGATATCTTCCTACATCTGTTGACATTTGACGATAAGAAGGAAGGGCTGGAGTTGACGAAGCAGTCCAAGGCTCAGTTGCAAGATGCTGGTTTCTCGAAGTCTAAAAGTACGGGGGCCAAAGAGTAGAAAGACTTTCTGATTAAGCAAGATGGACTAAAGAAGTTGGCCACACAGTTATATCACTACTATAAGTACTTCTCTCAGTATGAGCACTTCTCGGAAAATGGGCAAGGTGATGTGCTTGTGTCAGAGGATGGCAATGACAACATCCATCTGCCATCTGCCATTAGAGCGCTGAGCGAAGGAGTTGAGGAGATTATAAGATAAGGAAGCGGGTCTGTGGTCGGCAAGTGGCTAGGGATTAGTAAAGCGTTAATAAAAAGGAAATGATCGTTTATAAGTTTCGTTCGGGAAAAGGTTTGAAGGATGATAAAGGCAATGATTTGTTTAATCGCGACATTGAGTTGTTGTCCCATGATACCATATACATCCCGACAGTCGAACAATTAAACGATCCTGCGGAGGCTTTGTTTGACGACAGTATGCTTCAAGCAGAGATAGGGCTCATTAAACCTTTTGTTCCGGAGGATTCTGTTAATCGTGTTAATGATGCAGTTCGTTCGCTATATGACAAAGTTCGCTATTCAGGGATTTATGCTTTGACAAAGAATCCCACAAATGAATTAATGTGGGCATATTATGCTAGTGGCCATTGTGGATATGCAATTATCTTTGAAACAGATGTTCTGGTCAAGTCATTTGACAAAGGGAACTGGGGAGGCCTGTATGAAATAGATGTTAAGTATTCTTCTACATTACCCCGTTTTGATATCAATAAGGTATTCACAAATGGAGTAGTAGAAGCTTTGACCTGTTTGGTCGGTACAAAATCTAAAGCATGGGAGCATGAAGCGGAGCATAGACTCATCTTTGAGAAAGGACGGCAATGTCTAAAGATTGATTATAGGGCTATTAAAGGTTTTGTGTTTGGTTGCAGAATGGATGATAATTCAATCGATAGAATCATGAAAGTCTTCTCCGGAAGGAATTTAAAATATTATCAAACTGCTTTGAAGGGTAATTCATATCAGTTACAAATGAAGCAATTGACTGATCGTTATCCTACAGCCGAAAAGTATTGTCCAAATAATGTAAAGTACGATATAGATGGACTGTTAGAGGAGGATAAGTTTATTGGGGGAGTAGGGTGTAAGTATAGAGCGTTTGTTGAGTCAGCACTTAAAGAAGTTGCTCGCGAACCATTTGTGACAGAGATATATCAAATGATCGTTTCTGATGACAACAAGTACCCACATATTCTTATCTGGACATATGTTAATCAAGATGGTTCAATCCGGCCAGTAAAGTCATTTGAGTTCGACTATATAGATGGGGATGTTATGCCCTCAAAAACAGAATGATTATTCATGAGAATTAAACATATAATAAAAACAGCAAAGCCATACACACGTCTATTTGTTCCAAACATTAAGACATTGGTCTTATTGTATATCTTATCAATGGTTCTATTGTTAAGGGATAAGATCTATGTTTTTTTATCCGAACAGATTGGTGAACAAATGTCCTCTTTCTATCATCTGCTTGATGAGAATAGCTTCGCTAATTGGATTACAACACTTTTACTTGTTGTCGTAGGCTTTTATTTTTCATGTCGTATTTTAAAGCGAAAAGCTTTTTCTTGGCTAATAATCATTTGCGCTTTCTCAATAGTTTATTTGTTGGTTGATGATAATTGGATATGGGCAAAGACCGCCTTCTTTTTCGATTATCGGTGGCTAAGTATTGTTCTCTTTTTTTCCTTCTTGGTTTGTGGTATAGCCTTGTTAGTCGCCAAGATAAAGATGGCCCCAAAGTTTGTAGTAGACGAAGATAATAGTATAGGTTTTTCGATTACAACAGAGAATAATTCTATGCAAGATACTGGTTGGCAGCAATATGCTAGGAATCTTGTCGGAAAAATATTGAAAACGGATATTTCCTGCGAAAGTTTCGCTGTTGGTGTAACAGGTGTTTGGGGTAGTGGTAAGACTACTTTTTTAAAAGCCATAAAGACGGAACTGGACCATAAGGTCTACTTAATAGAATTTAATCCATGGAATAGCGATTCTGCTACTCAGATATCAAACGATTTCTTCAAATCGCTAACTTCCTCTTTGGCAATGTCATCTTACCAGAAGCGTTCGATCGCCCATTATTCAAAACTTCTGAGCCAGTTGAATACATTCGGAACGCAAGCAAAGTTGGTCGCTTCTGTTTTTGAGGATTCTGGCCTGTCTATCGAAGAAGCAAAGGACAAAGCCGCTGATGTTATTGGCACGATGCCTCTGCCAGTAGTTGTTTTAATTGATGACCTAGACCGTCTCGATGGTTCAGAGCTGCTAGCGGTATTACGTCTTGTACGAGTGACCGCCAATTTTAAGAACTTGGTTTTTGTGGTTGCATACGACAAAGAATATGTAACACAAGTATTATCAAAAAGTGGAGTAGGCAAAGGTGATGAGTTCTTGAAAAAGATATTTCCCCTTGAAGTATGTTTGCCTGCATTTGAATCGTTTGTTTTAGCAAATCAACTTTATAGCGAGTTGAAAAGTTGTCTGGATGAGGGAAGTCTGCTTAGACAGTTGGCATATCGTGTGTATCATGGAACAGCGAAGTATCCAATTTCACATTACTTACCAACGTTCAGGGATGTAAAACGCTTTGTTAATCAATTCAGCCTGAATGTCTCTTCATTTATCAAGGCTGAGAAAATAAATGAGATTAGTGTTTCTGATCTATTCTTGTTAGAACTACTCCATTACTATGACTTTGGTGCTTACCAGCAGATACAGAACTTCCCATTGACTCTCTTAGATTATGGATTTGGCATTCATAAGAGGTATGCTTATAGTTATAGAGATATTGGAAGTATCAAAGGACCAAAGGACATTGAGGAGAAAGACGCTAAGAGAGTAAAGATCCTAGATGGATTCAAAGAAGGTGTGCCCGATCTGTTGTGGGCATTGTTTGGAAGTACAATCGACAAGGATGATAACCTATTGAGATACCCCACGAATTTCTCAAAGTATTTCAGCTATAGAATTAATAAGGATGTTATCAGTATAGAGGAGTTCAATCGTTTCTTGTCGCTTGATACAAAAGAGGATATTGCAGAGAGAATAAAAGAGTATTGTCATGGCGATGTTTCAAAAAGATCATCTCTCAAGCACCATTTGATTTCTATAAAGATAGATCCTTATAACGAAAAGCAAGCATTTAATGCGTCCTATGCTTTGATAGAACTTGCGATGTATCGAGGAATTGATCCTGGTCCCACATTCAAAGTGATGTTCGACAGATCAAGATTTAAAGATGTTGGTGTTATCCCGGAAGCATTAATAAAAGCAATAAAAACACAGATAGGGAGGGAAGGAAGTTGGAGAATAATCCAAGAAATATTGACAGCCCTCGTTGAATATGATTTTGTTGACCAGTCTGATGAAGATGGGGGGCATGTAGAATATGCATCCGTTTTAAACTGGGAACAGTTAAAAGATCTTGCGGAAGAAAACTTTATGTCAGCGCTTGGTAGTCGTAAAATAGCGATTCAGCAGATTACGGATGACAAGTCTCGCTTCCATGACTTTTTAAGCAGTGCTGTTGCTCGAGTCTCCATTGAGTTTTATGACGGCGAGCATGACGAAGTATATAGCCGTTCATTATTACTTGACAAACTATGTGATATTTACTCGGCTCAAGACAATAAATCGGGCTTGAAGTTGTTCTTTACCCACCTTGATCCTCGAGTAGATGATGATTATCCTTTCTACGAAGAAGATTACTACTATCGTTTCTTAGACAACAACATTTCATCTATCTTCGGTTCAACCTATAAGAATAAAGATTTCTACTCTTTCATTCAAAAAGCGTTTGAGGGATATCTTGAGGAGGTGAATATACAACTAAAGAACCTACGTTTAGATGAAATCCCTATTGAAATAAAAGAGTCTCCCGTAGAGACAAAAGACATTGCGGAAAATACGAGAAAAGAAGATTGAAAATGGCATAAACAATGCATTCTATGTGGTTCACATACAT
>Ga0247611_10003434_pt1 | contig 23499 bp, 15 predicted proteins | sample 177DNAGHGhighgp2_FD_192422 | JGI IMG/M metagenome (GOLD analysis project Ga0247611, IMG submission 192422) | Sheep rumen microbial communities from Palmerston North, Manawatu-Wanganui, New Zealand - 1770 DNA GHGhigh gp2 | ecosystem: Host-associated > Mammals > Digestive system > Stomach > Rumen... | reverse complement strand
CAGAAGCGGTATGAGATTGATGATCTGCTTGATGAGGTTAATGAGCAATTAAGGGACATCGCAGATACTGAGGTTGGCGACCGTCAAATACGTGAGGACATTAAGTTTATGCGTGACCGAGTTTCGTGGAAGGCTCCTATAGTTGCTTATCCATACGATGGTAAGAAATGCTATTATCGCTACTCAGACCCGAATTTCTCTATCTACAACAACGACCTATCTGTAGATGAAATCAAGAAACTTCAGACGGCTATCGACATGCTGAGCCGCTTTAGAGGCACAGCAACCAATGTATGGCTTGAAGAGGTCATATCTAATTTGGAGTATCGCTTTGGCTTAAAGTACAATGCAGAGCATCTTATATCTTTTGAACAGAACGAGCAGTTAAAGGGGATTGAACACTTAGTTGACATTATTGATGCTACTATCAACCACCAGCCCTTGAACATTACCTATCTGACTTTTAGTGGCAAAGAGATTCTGATGACCATTCACCCGTATTATGTCAAACAGTACAATGGTCGCTGGTTTCTCTATGGGCTGAATGAAGAACTAAGCAGAATCAGTAATCTGGCACTTGACAGAATTCAAGACTATGAGAAGTCAGAGAAACCTTTCAGAAAAAACGAGCGCTATGACTTCTCCACATACTTCGATGATGTGATGGGCGCCACGATTCCTAATGATGATGTTAAAAAAGAGACGATTGGCTTGCGCTTCACGGCCAGCCGTTTCCCTTATGTGATATCTAAGCCTATCCACAAATCACAGAAAGTAGTTGACGAAGAAGATAAGATTGTAGAAATTCAAGTGCGCCCAACGAGGGAACTTGACCAGCAACTTTTTTCTTTCATTCCTGACGTGGAAGTGCTCTATCCTGAGTGGTACAGGCAGCAAATAAAAGAAAAAATCGAGGAAAACTTAAAAAAATATTTGTCTATGCAGAATGGCTGCACAGATAATGCCGACCTTTGCACTCGATAAAAAACAATAATATGAAGATTACAGAATTTGAAAAGAGATTTGAAGGAAATACAAATCTCCTTATCACAATAGAATCTTTGTTTCTTAATAGAAAAGTGAAAAGAACAAAGTCAATGGTGCAGATAGAAACGTCTGCTTCTAATGAGCATTTATCTTTGTCAACTTTACTAAATGCCGAAGATGAAGGAAACATTTCTGTGGTATATGTGTTACCAAGTTCTTTCCTGACTGAAGAAAAAACAAAGGGTATTAGGCAAGGACTTATAGATAGAGATTTGCTCGATACAGTCGTACTTATTCCCTCAGGCTGGTTAGATAATGTGAGCAAAGACATAGTTTTACTTTATCTGAACAACAATAATCGCCAGAAGGGTGTTGTTAAGCTCATTGATATAACTTATGATAGTGGAAGCGATATCGCCCCAAATGGGTGGAGTGTTGCTAATCTTATCTTCTATGATGCTTTTCCAGACTGTAATAACTTGCTTGGGGGAATAGATGAAGATCAAATGGATTTACTCCAAGACTATTTTAATGAATTTGTTTATGTAGCAGGACACTACGAAATTAAGGAGACAGGTTGTTCTTTGAATCCAGCCCATTACATAAAGCGCGTTCCTCATTATAATGGACACTATTTATGTGAGTTGTGGGATACCGTAGATAAAACAGTAAGTAATGCTAAAGGAATAATCCTCCATGAATATGACTTGAAAGATTCTGCATCTCATTATGAAATAGAAGTATCATTAATAGAGTCTTCTGAAGGGAATGGCGCTTACTATGTCCTTAATGGTCAGTATATACTTGTCGCAAAAACAGGCAAATTACGTCCGACGTATATAAACACAAAAGGTTATACCGTTTATGCTCCTTGTAAAGAAATCATTGCAATCACTGTTGATAATGACAAGTGGCTATATGATTATGCTATTTGCGAATTGCGAAAGCCGTATGTTGAATGGCAACGAAATAAATGGCAACGTGGACTTGTCTCTTTCATTCGCATTTATATACCAGATAGTACAGATGGTAAAACATCAATAGAATTGCAAAGAGAGTCTTTTGTACAAAGTAAGTTTCATGATGTCTGCGAATACTGTAAACATCCAGATTTACTTAATCTAATGGCGAAACTTGGAATAGAGGACATAAAGAATGATTCAAGTGTGCCTCATACGATAAGGAATGTAATGGAAAATTATGTTTTACCGTTATTGTGCAAAAATGGTGTTAGGCCCCCAAAGGACAGGAACGGCAATGTGCCAAATCTTAAAACTAATATTAGTGGATATAGCCTTGCGCTGTCTCAAAAAGAAGACACGCCTGAATATATTAAACGTTGCTTTCATACTTTTTCCGAACTACTTCAGGAAGGCTCTCACGATAATTATGATACAGAAACTCAGAAAGCTATTCGAGAAGGATTATGTCCTTACCTCACAACTTCACTGGTCTATGACTTGTTTAATGTCATTGTGTGGTGTAAGCAATTTGAAAACAAAACAAAATAAAATATTTGCATTATGACGAACAGAGAGTTTTTACAGGCCCAAGGCTTCGAGGGATTCAAGACGATGGGCGAATTGATGGATGGGGCAAGAGCGCAGATCCCAGCACAAAAAGGAGTTTATGTCGTGCTTCGAGAGAGCGAGTCGTCACCACAATTCTTGTCAGAGGGTACGGGTGGCCACTTCAAAGGCCAGAACCCCAATGTCCCTATATCTGAGTTGAAAGGCAATTGGGTGGAAGGTACACCTATTGTCTATATAGGAAAAGCAGGTGGGACTGGTAGCTCTGCTACGCTCAATAAACGTTTAGGTCAATACTTGCGTTTTGGGCAAGGTGCCAATATCGGCCATTGGGGTGGACGGTATATCTGGCAGTTAGCAGATTCAAGAGATTTGGTCGTATGCTGGAAAACATTAACCGTTGATGACCCAAGAGAAGTTGAGCGTCAGATGATTGCGGATTTTAAAGATGCTCATGCAGGTAAAAGACCTTTTGCTAATCTGATGGACTAATTCTTGGGAAATGGTGGCTTCATGGCCACCATTTCCTAATCATAAACAAAAAAATAACATTCATTATGACACGTCAAATTAAAATTATAAATAGAAACATCGCCAAAAGCGAAAAATGCAGATGCAAATACGGTAAACCTGTTGATTTTGATGTCTTGCAAGTTAACATAACCTATAATGGAAAAACATTAAGTTACCAAGTTGATGCCAATCATCTATCATCGAATAAAGACTCCATCTATTTCTATCCTTCAACAGAAAATGGATGTTTAGAGATTCAATGGAACAAAGAAGTTGCTGATTATATTCACAGAGTATAAGCTTGTGGAGAAGTCACATTTGTACCATAAAAAAGAGTTTTTTATCATCGTCCTCTTCTTCGTCCTCTACATATTTGTTTTTTGCCGAGACGTAGTAACTTCGCAACTTCCGTTGCAAAGTTACGAAAAATAAATAAATTTCCGTTGTATATATAAATAAAATATTACTCCACTTCCTTCCCCTGAACACAATAAAAGAAGGTTATGCGTTGGCATAACCTTCTTTTATTATTGTCTTCTATTCTCTGCTGTTTTAATAGAGAACCTTCTTGCCGTTCTGTATATATATACCGCGGCGAACCATGGATGGGTTTACACGGCGGCCCTGCAGGTCAAAGACTGTTGTTGACTCTGCAGATGTCTGGCTTACCTCTTGTATGCCGGTGGCATTGTCATCACTTGCCAGCAGTCTTACGTTATCCACATAGAGCAAGGTATTGTTGGCTGCGCCTGCACTGGCAGATGTCCTGACGCCCAGTGAGAGTGTGACAACGGTTTCTCCTGTCAATTCGAAGTCATAGCACATCTGCTGCCAGCTTCCACTCTCTGAAGGATAGCGGTAGTCTGTTGTCGCACCTATCTTGACACCGGTGAGCGAGGTATTGGTATTATTGCCACTGGTGGTTATCACCTTGCCATTATTTGATGTCTCATTAGGACAGATGTAACGTGCGTTCATCAGCACACGATATTTACCCTCCGGGAGTGTCACTGACTGAGTAACGGCGTTAGCGCCTGAGTCCCAAGAGTTAAGGACGGTGAGTGTACGTGCTCCACACTCCTCGTCAAACAGAGGACGGCCGCAACGGTCAGTGTAGTTGCCCACAGCCTTAGGACTCACACAGTACTGAGTGGTGCTGTAAGGCATAGAGTACATACGACAGTAGTTAGAGCCACCGCTGAGTTGGTTGCCGGCGGTCCAACCCTTTACTGGCAGGATGTTTGGCCATTTGCTGTTCGTGGCGCTCACGGTATTGACATAGCAGGGATTGAAGGTGCCTGCATCGCAGGTAGCATTGCCGTCGGCCTTTCCGTAAGTCTCATCCTCCTCGAAAGAGGGGTTCACCAGCTTCTCTGCCGTGATGTCATGATAGCCTTCCGTGAGGTCTTCCTTCTGATACTCTGGCAATATGGCGTCGGTCTCTATCACAAGGTCGCCGCCCACAATCCTGGCAATGAAACTGCCCGTGGTCTTTACAGACTCCTCCACGATGCCTTTAGTTGTGACAGCCTTGATAAAGAACTCACACTCGCAGTCTAACATACTCTCAAAGTATGCCACGTCAGGATTATCAGCATCCTGGAACGCGCGCAGACCGTCATTGGTCACAAAGAACTTCAGCGTATTGACTATGCTGTGGTTCTCCTCCGCAAGGAAGTTTCCGCTGCCTGCCTTTGCGTTGGTATCGCTGCCTTTGAACACAGGGCGTCCGAGAGGTGTCTGTATGTTCTCCAACTGACATGGGCGGTCGCTGGCAAAGTTACTGAGCAACAGATATCCTGTGCTGTCAGGGTCAAAGACTATGACGCCGTTCCAACCGTCAGGGGTGGTCAGTTGCTGGTTGAATGCTGCCAGCTGCTCCGTAGAGGTGGCATCAAGATTTGAGTAATAGGTGATGGCACGGCGGTCCACCACGTCATTAGCCTTCACAGAGCGGCTGCTGTTGCTGTAAGAGGAATAGAGCTTAGCGGTCATCACAGAGTTATTGTTGGCTCTGTCGCCAAAGGCAAACTGCTTCTCGCCTGAGCGTACTATGCCCAATGCATTGTCCACATTTACCCAGTTGCCTTCCATTGAGGCGAATGACGAACCGTTGAGCTGTCTGTGACCGCCAGCGGTATAGAGGGTACGCTTTGTCTTTGTCAGTTCATCAACGCTGATGGCCATCAGTCCGCCCTTCTCGGCAGTGATGGTGGCGTTGGCGTTCGCGCGTACATAGTCTATATATACTACGGCATTGCCCGGTGTAGAGTAGAGGGCGAAGCGATTGTTCAGCGTAGCGTCATTGGTATTGAGTTCGCCGTTCATCACATAGCTGTTACCCATCAGGTCATATATGCCAGAGACTACAGGAGTGGCATTGGTGTTCTTACCCTGCACCTCGTACCATCCGAGGATGTTACCTGTATTGTTGGCGCGGTAAGGCACCACTATCTTGTTCTTGTCAACAGAGTTTGCGGCGATATATCCGGTATAGCTGCTCAGTCCTGTGCTCCATGAGAAGGTAGTGAAGCGTGAGTCTGAGGCTGCACGTACTACGTTCTGAGACTCGAACACCTTTGCGTCGCTGTACTGACGGTTGAAGTCGTTCCAGTCTGTAGCGGTGAGGTCGGCAGTGGACATCACCTCGTGCATCAGCCATGTCATCATCACGCGATGAGCCTCCACACCCATGCGGCGGGCACCCACATCGGCACGCAACAGCCATGAGCCGTCACTTGTCGTGGTCTGACGCGCCTTAATCATCTTATATGCCTGGTTCTCCAGCATAAGGGCGCGAGGGTCACGCAGGAAGCAGGCGTTTGTGGAATAAGAGGTTATCTGGTCATAGAGGAAGAGGCTCCAGTCATTACCGTTAGGCATAGCCAGCTCACCGTCTGCCAGCGCCAACCAGTAGAGCACCTCGTTCATAACCTTGTCGTTATTGTGCATCAATGCATTGGTAGCCCATTTCTCTTCTCCGTAGAGTCCCTGCTGGAACAGTTTGAGAGCCAGCGCAGCCTCGCCCAACTCCTGTATCACCACATTCTGGTAAGAGGTGTGGAAGTAGTTATGGTTCTGCAGTGTGTAGTCATCATAAAGGTTCTTACCCTTATAGAGGTTGGCTACGGTCTTGTTGTCATAGGCAGGGTCTATGACGGTGTTGTCGGTTGCATCATCCTTCTGGGAATAGCTGTTGATGGCAAACTCACGCAGGCGGTTGTACCATTGTTCAGCAAGGTCGTCGTTAGGGAACAAGCCCAGTGTGGCAGCCAGTATGTCAGCCTCCCAGCCGTTTTCCTCTGCCTTGGTGTCGCCAGAGTATCCTGTAGGGATGGTACGGCCCAACTCATAGTTACACTCTGCCTTCAAGAGCTTGTATATATAGTTCTTCTGTGTATCGCTCAGGTCTGTCCACTGGAAGAAAGCACTGTATGCCACGCTCATTGCCCAGAGCGATGACTCCCATACATAGTCTGTCTTTGAAGTGGAACCCCAGTTCTTGTTATCCTTACACTTCTTCAGGTTGTTGGCTTTGTGTGTACTGTAGGCATATACCAAACTTCTTCTTGCCATAGTGTCAATGTCATTCCATGTGACATTCTCTGGCAGAGTCACCTTGTTCTTACCATATTTGGACAGGAAAGCGCATATCATACTGAGGTCGGCATTAGTGCGCACACCTGCCTCATTGCTGTAACCGGTGCTTTCGCCCTTGAACACACCGTTGGTCTCGCCTACACTGTTGTTTGCCTCATTCTGAAAGTCATTCTTAAGGTAGGTTGAGAAATTGGCAAGCATCTGCAGCAGGTCTGACTTCATCTGTGGCTCCGGGACGAAATCACAGAACACCACACCCTCGGTAGGACTCTCCACATCCTGCTCCGTAGGTTCCTCCGTGCCTCCCGCTTCTTCGTTTAACTTATAAAGACGTATGTCGTCAAACATCACACATGAGCCACCACTCACCCAGGTCATGTCAAAGCCAAGCGTCAGACTGCCGTCTGCCTGCTGTTCAAAATCTACTGAGACGGTGCTCCAGTCCATCGTAGTGAAACAACCGGCAGAACCGGCAACAAAAGACACGGCACTGCTCTCACCACCTGCCACGAGGGAGAAGGTGGAATAGGCTTTGTTGGCATAGCCGGTACGCACCTGGGCAGTGAGCTGGTACTTGCCCTTAGGAAGGGAGGCAATGGTCTGCTTCACGCTGGACGAACCGTTAGTCCATCCCACGCGCTGATAGTAGGCCTGCGAGCCATCGGCAAGCGTGGTCACCTTTCCGAAGTTGTTGTCTGTAAAACAATCCGCCGTAACGATCAGACTCACCGCACCCACGCTATTGCTGACCGTCCATCCGCTGGGAGCGGTCACGATGTAGCCACGCAGTCCGTCGGCGGTCTCAGTCTTAGGGGTAAGCGTCGTGATGTCATCACTCTCGAATGAGGCATTCAAGATGTACTGTGCCGTCACGTCTGTCTTGTCGTCGGCAGCCATGCACACGGATGCGCTGACAATCAGCCCCAATAAAACAATGCAAAACTTTTTCATCATTTGGTTAGTTAGTATATAGTTTATGTTTAGATTTTTGCTTTCAGTCGCCAAAGGTAGCAAAAAAAAAGAAAAACAAAGAACTCTCTTTCTGCATTTTACCCCTGATTCGTAATATTATACATCATATTTCTAATATTATACATCATTTAATTTCATGTAAGAGAGTTTTTTTTCGTTTTGCGGATCCTGTAATCGACAAAGTTCTGGGTCTTAGGCGTACGTCATTCGGTCATCAGTACAGCGAGATTGCGGGGGCATTGTCAAGCGTCTATTTCTGCGGAAGCGACTGCGTGGAGGACGTGACGAGCCACCTACTGCCCCGTCTCTCACTTCGTCCCCATCTTCACACATGTAGCTCTGATACCATCTTGAGAGGGATTTGCATAAACAAAGGCTGTTAAATCATCACCTGTACACCGCCACAGAAATTCTCAACCTTGTATATGAACTCTACGATTTTCTAACCCGGCAGCAAATTCCTGCCTTCTTATGAGTCGAAGCAGGTATTCTACTGCCTTGGGTGCTTCCACACGCGCCGTCACCAACATCTGGGCAAATTCTTCATCTGGAATGTCCGAGTTGAAGTCGTCCACCAGCTCTCGAGGCTCGTCCGATGTCTTTATCAGCACCAGCCCCCTCTGTTTCATTAGGTAACGTAGTGCTAAGATGCCTTTGTTGTACTTGGGTTTTACCTTGATCAGCTCCTGCATCAGATTCAGACCATGGTCACCAATGTACTGTTCGTAGAGCATGGCAATAGAAAAGAGCACTTTGGCATCGGGTGTTGACATATTGAGCACATTGTCCATCAGTACGTTAACGGCATTAGCCTCCTTGTATCGCTCCATTTTAACCAGACAGCGCAACTTCACGTAAAGCGCCTCTTGACACTGATGGTGAGACAACACGATATCCACGAACTCTAATGCCTGCTCATATTTACCTGCGTAGAGGCTCAATAAAGCAACAAGAAACTTCGGTGCCCAGTGGTCAGCCTCCTTCAACGATGCAGGAATCTCCTCAATACTGCCGAATAACTCATCATCACAGATAACGGTATCCAAGAATCGCTTGGCCTGTTGCATGGCCTCCTTGATGTCACCAGCCTCAGCCTTCTTCTGCACTAACAACAGATACTGCTTGGCAGCTTCATCGTAGTCGTGATGGCGCAGTAACTGATAAACAGCCTTTCCGCTCTCAATCTCACTATTGATAACCTGCTCGTCGTTGTAGTCACCGGCATATATCAATACCTCACGACTTGTATGTGCATACTGAGGAATGATGGGACGTGACAGAAAAAGTCCACTCAGTGAACGAACACGGCTCAGCGCTACGTAGAATTGACCTGCTGCAAACATTCCTCTGCTGAGGTCAAGATAGAGTCTATCGAACGTCATGCCTTGACTCTTATGTACGGTGATGGCCCATGCCAGTCGAAGCGGATACTGCGTGAAGGTACCCTTCAGTTCCTTCTTCATCTTCCGTGTTTCCTTGTCGTACTCGTAACTGTACGATTCCCACGAACAGTAGGGTACTGCGTATGCAGTTTCACCATCCGTTGTCACCATTATCTCGTCCTTAGTAAGTTTTGTAACGGTACCGATAGTGCCATTCGCCCAACGCTTTTGCTGGTCATTGCGAGTAAACATCACCTGTGCGCCCAGTTTCAGTTTCAAGGTTAAGTCCACAGGGAAGCGTTTCTCCTCGAACTTTCCTTCCACCGAACCCTCGTAGGTGTACTCCTCTGCCTCAATCTCTGCCAATCGCTTTTGATTGATGCCGTCTGCCGTACAATTGCGAGATGTCAGTGTAATCACCATCCCATCCTCTTTTGATGGCTGACAGACACGCTCGTTTAGATGCATCAGGTCTTCAGACTTTAGCCTGTTCAGCCTTACATCCTCCAAAATGCGCAGGAAGTCTGTATCCTCTTGGCGATAGACCTTTTGGAACTCTATCTTCACCAGTCGCATACGCTTGATGATGTCTGCCTTGTAGAAGAAGTAGACATCTGTATGGTAAATGTCGTTCATCATTTCTCTTTCTACACCCTGCTTCACTACGGGTGGCAGTTGGAATATGTCGCCCACGAATATGACTTGTTTACCACCAAAGGGTAGTGAAGAACGCAGCACCTTACGCATCGTGTAGTCAATGGCATCAATGATGTCACAGCGAACCATCGACACCTCGTCAATGATAATGGTGTCGGTATGTATCAGCGTTTGAATGCGTGCCTCACTCATCTTGCCCATTGTGCCTGGCATACATACATCCATAGGCAATCCGAAGAACGAGTGGATGGTATCGCCACCTGCTAAAATGGCAGCTACACCCGTCGGTGCCAGTATGATGAACTGTTTGTCCACAATCTTTTGCACGTTGCGGAGAAAAGTAGTTTTACCTGTTCCAGCCCTGCCAGTAAGGAAAAAGCTACTGTTGGTGTTGGCTATCAGTTCGAAAGCCATCACCTGCTGCTTGTTCTGTGTGTCTATCATGTTTTCCATAGTCTTATCGCTGTTCAAAATGCTCCCACCACTAACGTTTTGCAGCATCAATCTCGAGGTGGTATCGATGATTGATGCTGCAAAGTTACTGCAACTTTTTTATGCTTACAAGAAAACAAGCTTTGCGAATGGTTCCGTTTTACTTGGAACTGTTTTATTTCTTTATTTTAGCCGCGTTATAATCTTTAATATCCCAATTATCAGCATTTTCTTCGAAATTACTATTGTCTTTTAAGTAATTTCTGTACCATAGGATGAAATCACTTATTTGGAAAGCGAAGCTCTTAAGTAGTAAGGTTGAGTCATCTACTTTACTTAGATAATCTTCTTTTTTTACTTCATTTTCTTGTTTGTTGTCAGAATGACAAAAGGCTGGTATTATTCTTGTCATGCCTCTCAGCATTTCTTTAAGTACAGCAGGAAGTATTTGCTTTTTGCATTCGATTATAATGACATCTTTGCCATTTTCGTCTTTTCTCATTGCGTTCATGCCTGATAACAAACAACTAGACCATTGAAGGTTTACTTGCTTACCCCAGTCAGGAAGAATGCCATGTGATGACATTGAACGGAAGATATATTCCAAGACGGTACGAGCTTTCTCGAACTTGTCATTATAGTCCTTATCCTTTATATCTTTGGGAAAGTGTATGGGCACAAGTAAATCTTCCAGGGCATTATAACCATTGTCATCGATATCACATTCTTCTACAGCCTCAAAGACATGACGATACATATCCTCAATCTGGATTCGCGGTGATTTCCTTGCATGAACTTTTATTCTTCGATACAACATTTCGGTATCAGTGTTCTTGGAGTAGTATTTCTTGTTCATACTATTTGTCCAATCTTCATCCCACTTCAATCTTTCATCATTTATCGAATCAGACACCTCATTCTCATCACCTCCAGTTAATATATACCATGGTATAATACGCTTTTTTTCATTGCTCAATACCGATATATCTTTCAATGCTTCACCAAGAAATCTTATAGCATTATCAGAGCTATCTTTATGATGTTTACATTTTGCATCAAGAACGATTGCCTCCCACCTATCATAATCTTCTTCTAATGCCTTTTTCGCATCATCCCAACAAGGGAATGGTACCAACTGCAAGTTATGGATTTCTGCCTCTAATGGATAGCTTTTTGTTACTATTGGGTCGTCTTCCACCCAAAGGACTTGTACATAGTCTTCATTTCTTTCGTTTTTCATTTCTCTATCTGATTTATTAAATTGGATTTATTAAATGTCAAAATATATTTGACAGTATATTCCTCTTTCGGCATAGAAACAATTTCCACCTCTCCATCATATTGTTTCATGACGCAATCTATCTCATTGCATCCTATGCCGTTGTGTCCTTCCTTATGAAGGGCTGTTGATACACCATACTCTAACAACTTGGCGGTATCCCTATCTTCTGGTATCGGAGTGCCATTATTCTCTATTTCTATAATTAATGCCATTCCATCTGTATGCCATGAAAATCTCACTGCATAGTCATTACGGGATTTATCAGTAAAAGCATGAGCCTTTGCATTAGATATGATATTATTGAAAACCTTCTCCAATGCATTCTTAGGGAAAACCAATTTAGCTTGACTCTTACCACCTTCCCATGTTATAACCGATTTGAAATTTAACCAGCCTTTTTCTTCTTTTCTTATATAGTCTTCTATGAATTTCTCTGGGTTGATGTATTCAGCTTCTGAAAAAGAATACTCCACAGCTGCTATATGCTCTAAAGCAGGCATCATATCCTCTATTTTTGTTGAGAGAAACTCAAAAGCATCTTTCACAGTTATACCTTTTAATTTTGAAATCACATCCCCATCTGTCAATTGACCTTTTTGACGAATACGATACGTATTCAAGGTATTAAACCATGACTTAATTGAAGACAACGACTGAGTAAGAGCATGCTTGCGCATTCGTACAGCATTTTCATAGTTCTGTTGCTCTTGCTTCATTTCTTTTTGAGACATCTGTAGTGCCTCATAGTTCGCCTCTGACAAATAAGATAATCTTTCCTTATCTGAATGATTAGGAACAATAATCTTGTCTATGATTTGTGGGAAATTTCTACTACTTATAACTCCCTGACAAATTGAGAGTATCTGCTCTTTTATTTCCGAGTTCAAAAGCAATGCCGCAACATATCTTACATCAATATCTGCCTTAGGTATTAGACAAACAACAGGACGAAGAGTTGCTATTCCTGTTTCTGGCAGTTCGTGAATGTAACCAGTGACTATTTTCTCATTGTTTCCAAAAAGAAGAACGCAACGTTCCTTAATAGAAACAATCATGCCGTTCATATCGCTGTCGAAATTCTCCGCCAAAACCAAGTCTCGAGTCAGAAGGTTTGCATCTTTATATATCTTTGCCATTTCTATAGGAGTAACAACAGGCATAGTCTTTGCACTTTCTGGCAAAACCCACGTACCATCTTCCTCTATCAAAATGTGCTCATCTAATTTCACAGATGTAACTATCTCTGAAAGAGGGATACCACCTTCTGGACGCTTTGCATTATAGAAACCAGGCCAAAGGATTTCACAATCAAGAGCGCTTGATGGAACTTCAAAACTCTCACCTGTAAAACCATTGTTAATCTGCACCATATTATGAGACTTTTTCTCTATAATAAGTGCTATCTTTTGTTCCTTTAATCCGAGTACTGCATTTTCACATTCATAAGACATTATAGACTTAATCGAATGCTCATTAACAAGCATTTTACGAATTTCATAGGTTAGATCCCCTTTTCCTGTAGAATCTGTACTATCCAAAAAAACAACAATTTGAGTTCCTAACTTTATCCTGCTATATATATCAGGAAGAACTGCAAGCTCAAATAAGTAGTGCGTTCCCATAATGACACAATCAATATCATCAAAATAGGAATTATCAGTACAGTCTTCTTTCTTTTTACGTATATCAGACGAAATACCATGCGCATAAAAACGAATCTGCGCAAATGCCCAAACCTCGTCCTGAGAACCAAATTTACCATTACCAATATAGCCTTTTATCTTGCAATTACTAAATAATAGGGCTATATCACCAAAACCTGCATCAGCAATGAATACAGATGTTTCCTTCTCATTTGGGGCATTATTCCTTATAATCTCTAACTCTGGAGTTGAGAAAGTTGTTATAAAGAAATGTCCATTTTTTAGTCTCTCAATAGACAACTCTACTACATCCACAAAGTTAGAACAGAGGAAAGACATTTCTTCTTCTGTCAAAGCTTCTGAATAGAAAGCCTTTGAATACTCAGAAAGTATCGTCAAGACTTCTTCATTTGCCTGATTTCCTGCAATTTTCTGATATAAAGTTACCATTAATTGCTCGTAAGAATTTCCATAAGGCGACATTGGCCAACAAAAATCGTCCCCATCAAATTCTTTAGGACAATTTTCGGCTACATACTTACAATACTTTGCTACGAGGTTCTCTACTGTGTAGTTGCTGTTGTTGTTTGCTGTATGCATAGTTTCTTAGTTTTTGGTTTTAACGATGCAAAGGTACTACCATTTCCCGATTGCTGCAAGCATTTCTGCTCCACGAATGGTTCCATTCTACTTGGAACCATTTTTGACAGTCATATACTTCACCTTCTAAGCCTTTCTGAATAATAGTTCTAACCTATTCATGCTGTGTAGAAGTTCGTCAAAAACAGGCTTTTCGCCATATATCATCGCTAAAGACATATCTTCATAGTCCTTCAACCATTCTGATAAAGATTCTTTTGGAGGTATAAGCTGTATGTTCTTTCTTATATCCATCGAATAGTCAACACCACTCATACTGGTTAGTGTAGAACGATGATGATGAATGGTCTGCCAAAGTTCTTCATTAGGGACTGCCTTGTCCGCAATACCCTGCTTCATCATCATGTGAAGATCGTAGATGTGACGGGAACGGCGACGAGCTTCTACCTTATTACTTACTGAGAAGAGTTCATGGAGTAAGAACGCCTTTTCCAAGAATGTTTTCTCCGCAATGGCCGTCTTTACCACTACATCAGATATTGTGGTGCTAATAGAAGGAAGTGCTTCTTCTACCATACTTGTGATAGTGGTTTCTGCATATGGTTCCAATAAAGATCGTGCACCTGCCTCTACTTTTACAACAGGAGGAATATAGTCTAGTTCATCATCGAAAACCGACTTATAGCGAATGAATATGCTTCGTGGTTCCGGATAGGTGGCATCGCCCTCTCCGTCAGGTTCTGGTTCTATCTGACACATGTCTTTTAAGGAAGTTTGATTAACAACCTCAACCAACTGTGGATAAAGTGTGTCACGAACAAAAAGAGATGATGCCTTACGCAGTTTCTTTACTTGTTTTTTTGTCAAATCACCTTCCAATTCAAATACAGATCTGTCTATTGCCAAATCAATATCTTCAGAAAAGCGACTAATCAATCTCCATATCTTACTTAGGGATGTGCCACCTTTAAATACTAAGTTTTCTGCGCAATGCAGACTGAATAAAATCTGGAGCATAGCTGTTACCCACAAGTCTTTCTCTATTGCTTGTTTAGGCAAACCTTGCTTGATGGCGGCCTGTTCCAATATAGTGCGCTGCTGGTCAGTGACCAGTTCGAAATAATTATTCTTCAACATAAAGTGACTTAATGATAGATGACACCCAAGCGGGCATCAGATTGTAGTCTTGCTCTATGGAACTCTTCTCGTCTTTTGCCAACAGTTCCTTGGTATGGGTGAGCATATCTTGTGTTATATTCTCTTTTCCTATTGTCTTAAATGCGAAGGTAAGCAGCATCGCGAGGTGAGACTTAAACGCAAGGTTCTTGGGAGCAGTGTACTTAAATTGGATAGATGTACCATTGCATAGATTAAGCTTACGTTCAGAGCCATCTGTCAAATAAACGACATTCATGGGGATTTGTGTAGAAAAGCCAAGCCTATTAAGAGCATAAATCCCCGTAGGCACAATCCTTGCCTTGTCCCGTTTGGCTATTCCTTCTGCAATATCTTCTAAGGTTGGATACAAAACACCCAAGCCCAAGACTTTATCCACCTTAGGATAGTAATAAACTCCACGGCTTATCCGAATGATTGTGTCGTCATTGGCCAGACGTTCTAAAACCTTATTGATAGTCTTTTGCTCTCCAAGGTTAGTGAAGTCACTTGCAAAGACAAAGTTGCCCCTTCCCTTCTTCTTGATAAGACCAAGAACCTGTTTTTCTAATGAAAGTACTGCCATACATATTGTTGATTTTGTCGTAAATTTAGGGTATTTTTGCGACATAGCCAAATAATTAGCAAGGTTTTTAAATTATATGCATGAAATTGGTCTGTTTTTTATATTTCTCATCAAAATATTGCATCATTTGTTGTTTAATGATGTCTTTCAACTGCTCTCGCAAACTTTGAGGCTGAATAACTTCGAGATACTGTCCGTATGCGAGAATCTTACCTCGTAATTCACGATTAGGCTCTATCATCAGTGTCACTTCGCCATACTCTCCGTCTTCATATTTCCCAAAAGCAAGAGTCTCTTTCTGACTATAGTGCAAGGGCTTTGTTAGCAAGAGGCCATGCTGGTATTCTGTCTTTGTTCGAATCACTACCTGTTCTACTTTGGCGCCTTTTTCATGAGTCACCCCGATGATGTCATTAAAAAACCGTTGATAGATTCCCTTTTCTGCCGGTATATACTCAACATTGTCAATCATTGAGACATCACCTACGATTCTGTCAAGTGGAACATTGTATACTTTGAACGTCTCTCTCTCTTCCTCGTCATGCTCATCAACCAGCAATCTTTCAGCATCTCCGAAAACAAACCATCGGCCATTGTATTCCTTTAAGAATTGAGGATGGAACGTCAGCTCAAATGGTTCCTGCCCGAACCGCTGATAGAAGAAACGGAGTACATGGCGGTCTGTTATGGCTTTATAGAATACAGGCAGTAGATGGATGTTCGTCAGGTTCTGCTCCAATGAGGAGCGGATAAGCGTTTTGCCGCTTTCTGATTCCCTTTCGGTGTCAAGCAACAACTGCGTATTCTCGAAAAACGACGAGAACCAACTTGCAGGCATGATTCCTGCAGAGGCCTTGCAGAACTCCACATAGTCCTCAACAGTTTTTTGGACTACAGCCTGACGTTCTGCTGCCAATGGGTCATCAGCCTTACCTACATAGCGATATGCCCTACCTTTACCGACTTTTCCATTATCTACCACACAGCCAGGCTCAACCTTCTGCAAGGCCTTAACTACTTCTGGGAACGCTTTCTTTAGCTGGATATATGCCTTATCACTACTATAAGTATGAAAGTTATAATAGCTTTTGTCTCTTTTGTAATAGATACACAAAATATCCACAAGATAAACATACTTCCGCTTACGCAGTTCCTCATACACGTAATGTGCAAAAAGAGCTCTCACACTTTGCCCCTCAAATATATTCTTACTTGACATACTAATCACTCTTGTTTTAATACGGAATTAGATTTATTATACAAGGATAAATTCTCAATACGAGTTTTAGGTTCGTTATCGACATATCTGTTGCGAATGCAGAAAAAATACGACAGAACTTACAACAAAGTTAAATATTTTTCTGCATCCGTGCAAGAGATTGTTAGAAACAGAAAAATAATATGATTAAAGTTTCGCGTGCGCTCACTTCCTAGGTCATAAGGTTATTAGGTGAAAATGGTATTATCAGTGCTTTGATATTGCAAAATATCACCTTAAACCTTTAAGCGAAGCAACCTTACGCCTTAAAACCTCAACGAAAGTTTAGTTACATCATCCAATGCAGTTATCCTAGTGCTTATGTCATAGGAACACCGAAATAAGAGTATAGGACATTTTGGTGATTTAACATTTCATTACAATTCGCAATCTAGAGAAAACTGGCAGAAAAACACACCAATCAAAAAGAAGATTATAACAACTAATTGCTTCTTTTTTTGCGTTTTTGAGGTCAAAAAGCGCCTTTTTTGCACTTAAAAGCATAACTTTCACATCGTAAAAGCATAGCTTTTAGGGTGTGAAAGCTATCACTTTACAGTATAAAAGCTATCGAATCACGCTGAAAAGGCCCTAAAATGTCACTCTTCAGCTACACCTATTTCTGTATAGCACTGTATTACAACACTTTGCACAAAACGCAAAATCCTTGCGATATTTCAGCCCGTAGCAGCGGTTGCTGAGTAATATCGCAAGGATTCGAAGCCAGAAATAGGACATTTTGGTGATTTGCCTGTTTTCACAAGTCTTGTTTGGCAACATTACTTTTGCGCAAAAAGGCACATCTTGGGAAACATACAAACCACATAGTTATTGCCTTTTCCTTATATCCTCTTACTCTTATCAGAATCTGAAATAGATAAAAGGATGGAATGACGAACTGACTATGTAAACAATGCTTAGCAACAATAGCAAACTTGCTGCTAAGGTGCGCACCACAAGCATTGTCGTTGTCTTGCGCTCAACGATGAAGGTAAACACCGGAAAACAGAAGAGCAACCCTATCGGAACATAGATTAACGTAAGCAATGTGTCCGAGTTCTCAGCCATCAACCTGAGCCAGTCCGTCGGATGGTATATGAACATATCATGAAGCACACTCTTCAACATTGCGAAATCCGTTAGATGGAATAAAACCCAACCCAAGTTGACCACGATGAAAGCGTACGCCCATCCCCACAACGACGTGACAGTTTTCTTGCCCATTCTGTCAAGTACTGCCTTCTCTGCCATGAGTATGAATCCATAATACAGTCCCCAAAGTATGAAGTTCCATGCTGCACCATGCCAGAAACCTGTGAGCATCCAAACCGCCATGATGTTTACCGCCCTGCGCGACGTAGAGCAACGGCTTCCTCCAAGAGGTATATATACATAGTCACGGAACCATCCTGAGAGAGATATGTGCCACCTGCGCCAGAACTCTGTAATGGAACGCGAAATGTACGGGAAGTTAAAGTTCTCCAGGAAATGGAAACCGAAAATCCTGCCCAGTCCTATTGCCATATCACTATAGCCTGAGAAGTCAAAATATATCTGCAGGGTATATGCTAACGATGCTATCCACAAGGCTGTAGTACCTGTACAGTCTGGCGCAAAAGTATCACTTAGAGCATTCTCATAAACACCATATATGGCATCTGAAAGTCGCGCTACATTATCTGCTATCAATATTTTCTTTGCCAAACCACGTATAAAGCGGAATGTACCTTCCTGTATATCATCGAGCGATGCTCTGCGCTGCGTCAGTTCACTCTCTACCGTCTGATAACGAACAATCGGTCCTGCAATCAACTGTGGGAAAAGACTCACGTAGAGCAACAGTCTGAAGGGGTTGCGCTGAACAGCCACATTTCCACGATACAGGTCTATCACATAAGACAGAATCTGGAAAGTATAGAAACTGATGCCTATAGGCAATGATATGTCCACAACGGGAATATGGAATGATGGTATAAGGTTTAGATTTTCCGTCAGGAAACCCAGATACTTAAACACTCCCAACGACATTACGAGCAATGATACTGTTATTATCATTACCGCCTTGCGCATTGAGTTATTGCCTGCCTTACCGAATCTTTCCATCAACATGCCTCCGCACCATGCCACCATCGACGCAGCAATAAGAAGACACACGTAAACAGGCTCACCCCATGCATAGAAGAACAGGGAAGCTACCAACAACCATGCGTTCTGTGCAGGCAATAAAGGATTAACGGTATCAACCTGGCAAGCTGAGTTTCTACACCTCCATTTGCCTGCAAGCTCTAACGCAAAATATACCGCCACGACACATGGCAGGAAAAGGAATAAAAAAGTATATGTATCAAACGACATGCTTTATTCTGTTTTTAGAAATTCCTAAAAGCCTTCTGCTCAAAGAAACTTTGACTACCAATAAACAAGACCTTGTCTATTTTATGCGTCTTCATATATTTATCTATAAAGAAAGGTTTACCCATTATTCTTTCATAATTACGCAAGTCTATTGAATATGTTTTATTAAAATGCCCAGCAATGAGTTTAAGTATGGCATTGTCAAAAGAATCTCCCAATATCAAGATGCTTGGGCGATTTTTCCTTCCAGTATCAAATATTATCTCGCCTTCATCTCCACCATAGAACAATCCATATTCCAGATTGTACTCTAAAGCCACATCCTTATTCTTCAAGAATTCCTCTTGTTTTCCATACTCACCCTTCTCGCCATTAATGATTATCTTCATTGGGACATAATCAAACACATATACATAAAACTTATCATAAAACTTATCTGGTGTTCCTGTTATTCTACATTTTGAATCATGATATAATCTCGAAATAAGTACAGGTTTATAACCATCCACGAGTTTTGGCGAGCAGTCATCAGACACACCATACGATGAATTTGGAGTTATGGGCTTATTAAGCGTTTCCCCTTCCTTATCCAAGTTCAACAAATGAAATACTTCTTTATATCCTTTATATGAGCCTATATACTTCCAATGATGGTCTGTTTTATTGAAGTATCGTTTATAATTATCAAAATCCCTGACCTTAAAACAAGCAATATGATTTTGTGCAAGCAAAAGATTTTCTTTTAGAAATTCATAAATTCTCGCTCTTTTCTTTGTATCATAACGAATATCAATTTCTCTTTCTATGTAATACACGTAAAAAGCCTTATCCTGATGACGCAATGCTGCATCATTTATCTTTTTGGCCATTGTCTGAATATTACCCTGAAGCTTTTCGTCGAGTTTGTTCGGTTTATACAACAAATATGGACTGTCCTTATCTCCATACAAATATATACCGTTACGGAAATGTACGTAGTAATCCATATAGTCTGTATATAAACGTTTCTGAATATTATTCAGCACTCCATTGCGTAACCAGTAGAAATCCTTTTTCGCATCCATGACTAATGGGAGTTGATCTGCTACCGCGTCATTTACTTCTTGCTGATACTCTCCTTCTATCCAAAGAGAATCTTGCCATTCCGGATATAGGTTAGACTTCCTGTTCTCTATCTCAAGCATATACTCCTTCTCAAACAAAGAGCATACCCCCATTACAGAAAGGAATATAAAAACACAAGCAGGTAATATTATCTTTCCTGCCACCACTGATTTATTTTGTATTGGTTCCACGATGCAAAACTAATAGATTTCCTTAATTATCACCCTTACTTATTTATTAAAATTAGTTAACCAAAGTTTCTTCCTCTTTTGTCGCACTTGTATCAAAGAAAAGAATTTAGGTTGTCATTCAGACATACCTAAATCCCTTTTCCACTATATGTACAATATGTCACATGAGGCTCGCAAAGGATGCACCATTGAATTATATATCTTTTTCTATGAAATCAAGTAGTTTCTGCACGGCCTCAGCCTCGGGAATGTTCTTCTCCACACACTCCTTGCCTTTGTAGAGCGAAATTTTGTTAGGACCTGCACCAACATAACCGTAGTCGGCATCAGCCATCTCACCCGGACCGTTCACTATGCAGCCCATGATGCCTATCTTCAAGGTCTTGAAGCGTGGGTTGGTTTCTGCAGCCTTGCTCACCGCAGCCTTTATGCGGGCTATGGTGCCTTGCAGGTCGTAGAGAGTGCGGCCGCAGCCCGGGCATGATATATACTCTGTCTTAGTGAAGCGCACACGGGCTGCCTGGAGGATGGACTCTGAGACCCCCTCCCCTGCCCCTCCCCAAGGGGAGGGAGATGTTACTGATTGACTGTCTGTAGGTCTTGTCATAATTACTTCTGACTTTACAGACGAGTCAAATATCTCTCCTTTATTATATATAACCAGCTCATGGGCCTTGCCGTCAATGAGCGGTGCACCTGCCCACATGGCGGCATACAGTTTCACATCGTCAGCATCGTCCTCGTTAAGGGCTACATAAAGCACGTCGTCCACTATCCAGCGGCACACAGTGTGAGATGGGACTGATGGCGATAATGGGGTTGATGGGATATCTGATGGGGATAACGGACTCGATAAGTTCTCCGACTTCACATCCGTAACCTTCCCCCTCCCTTGCAGGGAGGGCAGGGGTGGGTCGATTAACTTCTTTGCCACCGGTATCTCATTCTCCGGCTCCTCACTGAGGCTCACGCGTATGGTGTCGCCAATGCCCTCAGAGAGCAGTGCGCCGATGCCTACGGCAGACTTTATCCTACCGTCTTCGCCTTCGCCAGCCTCGGTCACTCCCAGGTGCAGCGGATAGTGCATATCCTCCTGGTCCATAGCCTTGACAAGCAGACGTACGGAGGTTACCATCACCACCGTGTTGCTTGCCTTGATAGACAATACCACATCGTTGAAATTCTCGCGCTTGCAGATGCGCAGAAACTCCATGCACGACTCCACAATGCCCTCAGGCGTGTCGCCGTAGCGCGACATGATGCGGTCAGACAGCGAACCATGGTTCACGCCTATGCGCACCGCCGTATGGTGCTCCTTGCAGATATTGAGGAACGGCACGAAGCGCTCCTCTATCCTTTTCAGCTCTGCTTGATACTCCTCGTCGGTGTACTCCAACTTCTTGAACGTACGGGCGGGGTCAACATAGTTGCCGGGGTTCACGCGCACCTTCTCGCAGTACTTGGCAGCGATGTCAGCCACGTTGGCATTGAAATGCACGTCAGCCACCAACGGAGTCATGATACCCTCCGCCTTCAGTGCGGCAGAGATATTCTTCATGTTCTCTGCCTCGCGCCTGCCCTGCGTGGTCAGTCGCACCAGTTCGCCGCCGGCACTGATGATGCGCTTGGCCTGCGCCACGCACGCCTCAGTGTCGTTAGTATTGGTGGTGTTCATAGACTGCACCCTGATGGGTGCGCCGCCACCTATCGTAATATTTCCCACATGGGTGGGAGTAGTGAATCTACGCTTCATTTAGTTTGTCTTATACTCGTACTTTACCTCTGCGAGGTCCTTGTTGGCCTTCTCTATCTTCTTGCCAAGACCGGCCTTGTATGCTTTCAGGCGCTGCGCCACGTCGGCATCCTGCAGTGCGAGCATCTCCATGGCAAGGATGGCGGCGTTCATGGCACCGTTCACGCCTACGGTGGCTACAGGTATGCCTGGAGGCATCTGTATGATAGAGAGCATAGCATCGAGTCCGTCAAGCATACCCTTGATAGGTACACCGATGACAGGCAGTGTGGTAGATGCTGCTATCACACCAGGCAGGGCTGCCGCCATACCTGCCGCTGCAATGATTACACGAATGCCACGGCCTTCGGCTGTACGTGCGAACTGTTCTACGGCACCTGGTGTGCGGTGAGCTGACAGAGCATTAACCTCGAAAGGTATCTGCTGTTCGTTGAGAAAGTTCATTGCCTTCTCCATTACGGGCATGTCACTTGTGCTGCCCATGATAATGCTTACTATTGGTTTCATATTTATTGCAAAGTTATGAGTTATGAGTTATGAATTATGAGTTATGAGTGTCCGCATAATTATGCATTATGAATTATGAATTATGCATTATATCACCACTCCCACGAATCCTGCCACCACTCCTATGAGGAAGCCGCCAACTATCTGACCGAGGGTATGTATGCGCAGCAACATACGGCTGGTGCCGAGCACGCCGGCAAACAGTATGAGCAGACAGAGCCACCACAACGGATAGAAATCGAAGATAAGCGAGAACGCTGCCACGGCTCCTGTGGTGCCGCCTATCGCCGCCGTGTGTATGGATATCTTCCACCAGTGATTGATGATGGCACATAGTATCTGCACCACGAGCGCCGCCACCACTATGGCCTTGATGATATATGACACATGGGAGAGCTGCATGACATACAGACAGGCGAAGTAACAGGCTATGGATATGATGTAGGGCACCATACGCGCCTCACGCTGTACCAGCTTGAGCAGCGACCACCCCTGATATTGACTGTAAAGGCGTATCAGCGTGGTGGGCAGCAGACAGGTGAATATCCACACGCTCAGCAGTATGTGCAGCTTATACCCCCAGCTCAGCATACTGAGGTACGAGAACAGGAAGAGAGCCAGCAGCCCCATGAGCGGCAGGTAAAAGGGTGTGAATATCACACTGATATAGCTGGCTATGGTAAGTATCAATCTGTTTCGTCTCATTTTCTCAATGCTGCTATGGGTATTCCTAACTGTTCACGGTACTTTGCCACCGTACGACGGGCTATGGGATAGCCCTTCTTCTTCAGTTCGGCAGCTATGCGTATATCACTCAGGGGGTGTTTCTTATCCTCTTGGTCTATGATGTCCTGTAATGTATTCTTTATCTCACGGGTGGACACTTCCTCGCCTCCACCCACGTCATACTTCGCAGAGAAGAACTGCTTGGCGCGTATAATGCCCCACGGCAGTTGCACATACTTGGTGCTGCACACACGCGAGACGGTGGAG
>Ga0247611_10003433_pt1 | contig 23501 bp, 17 predicted proteins | sample 177DNAGHGhighgp2_FD_192422 | JGI IMG/M metagenome (GOLD analysis project Ga0247611, IMG submission 192422) | Sheep rumen microbial communities from Palmerston North, Manawatu-Wanganui, New Zealand - 1770 DNA GHGhigh gp2 | ecosystem: Host-associated > Mammals > Digestive system > Stomach > Rumen... | reverse complement strand
AGGTCACGATCAAGGTTATGCTGTAGCTTCTTTTCCAGGGCCTCAAATTCTGCTTCTGCATCTTGTTTGTAGCCTTCAAATTCTGCCATCGCCTTGAGGTCTTTCAGCAGTTTCTCACTTTGTTGATCATACTTGAAATTTGCCGCCTTTACCTTTCCCTTAAATTCTTCATAATCCTTGTCGGATAGTACAAAATCTTGAGCTGGTGCTACCTTTTTGTGTTTGATGCAGAAGTCAGTTGCATAATCGAAAATCAGGTTGTCGCGCGACAAGTAATAAATAATGTTAGGAGTTTGTTTTTGTTCCACCACAATATCCGGATTCACACCACCTCCATCACGTACCTCACGACCTGCAGCAGTATGGAAAACTGTAGTCAGACTATCTGGTATTCGTCCGACGCTTCCATCTGTATTGCGATGAGAGTAGTCGATGGCCTGTACACATCGCCCACTTGGTATATAATATTTGGAAGTAGTAAGTTTGATAGTACCTCCGTAGGGTAAAGGACGTGTTGTCTGTACCAACCCCTTACCATAAGTGCGAGTACCAATAATCACTGCACGGTCAAGGTCTTGCAGAGAACCAGCTAGGATTTCTGATGATGAGGCAGTTCCGCTATTTACCAAAACAGCAATTGGAATATCAAGGTCAAGGGGGTCTCTTAGAGTCTTGTATGTCTCACTTGCCTGTCGGGTCTTGCCTCTTGTGGTAACCAATGTCTGTCCTTTGGGTACAAAGAAGTTGGCTATTTCAATAGCCTCGTCGAGAAGGCCTCCGCCATTCCCCCGAAGATCGATAATCAAGCCATTGATGCCCTGAGCCTTCAGTTCTTGGAATACACGTTTGAATTCTTTGGATGGATTACCAGAGAAGGTGGTAAGATTAATATAGCCAATCCCTTCATCCAGTTTGGCATAATATGGGATCAAAGGTAATTCTATGTATTTTCTTACAATATTGAAGGTTAAAAGATTTTTTTCTCCAGGTCGTTGCACCTTCAGTGTGAATGAAGTGCCAGCATCACCACGCAACATCTCACTCACTTGTTGGTTATCTTTACCCAATAAATCTACCCCATCAAGTTCCATTAGGATGTCACCTACCTTAAGGCCAACTTCAGCTGCGGGCATTCCTTCGTATGGCTCAGAGATGACAGAACGTTTCAGTTGTTCATTCCAAGTGATGATAGAGCCGATGCCACCATATTTGTTACGAAGCATTTGTTCTAGTTCTTCTCGATCATCTTCAGGGTAATACACGGTATATGGGTCGAGTGAATAGAGCATGTTATCGATGCCGTCTCTAATAGTTTTATCAGGATTCAAAGTGTCGACATAGAACATGTCGAGTTCTTTGATGATAGAGTTGAATATATCGAGGTTTTTGGCAATCTGGAAATCACGGCTTTCTCCTTTCTCAAAACCCCAGAAAGCAACCGCACTAATTGTAAGCCCAAGAAGTGCTGCTGCATGCCAACTTTTCAATCTTTTCATATTTCTACAATTTTATGTTTTATATCAATCCATTTCTCTCTTGATAGTTCAGTGCCAACAACTTGCACCACTTCTGCAGCAATAATTGAACCTATCTTGGCACATTGATTTAGATTATGGCCATTGACAAGACCATATAGGAATCCTCCTGCAAAAAAGTCTCCTGCACCCGTGCTGTCAATGCAGTTAGCTTTTTGTGCTTGGACCTCTGATAGTTGTTCTCTAGTGGCTATAATTGAGCCTTTAGCTCCCATTTTCACTATGGCAATGTAACAGCATTGTGTCAATTTCCTAGCTGCATCATAAGGCTCAAGACCAGTTAGTGCCTTAGCCTCTTCTTCATTGGCGAAAATGATATCGATATAATTTTCCACCAGATAGGTGCAAAAGTCATGATCTTCAAGAATAATGTTATAGCTAGCCAAATCCATTGCCACCTTCATGCCTGCCTCTTTGGCCATTTTGGCTGCTTGCTCTATTAATTTATGGTTCTGAACTAGGTAACCCTCCAGAAAAAGATATTTATATTGTTTGAATATATCAGGATTTAAGTCATCTGCCCTCAAGTCGATTGATGCTTCCATGTGGTCTGCAAAGGTACGCTCTCCCCCTTGGGAGATAAATGATGTGCAAACACCGGAACTTAAATTGGGCGACACTACCAATAGGTTTTCTACACCTACGTCAGTAAGACTCTTGGCATATAGTTGACCTATTTTGTCGTGTCCAACTTTTCCTATAAAACCAGTAGGTACACCAAGATGTCCCATTGCCCTGCATGAGTTGGCAATAGAGCCACCAGGGGTAATAATAACATGGTGATGTTCTAGCATCAGTTGTATTTTCCCAAATAGTTCATCGTCTATATGTACCATTCCACCTTTAGGTAGCCCCAGCTCTGTTAAGATGTCATCGTTTCTTAAGATTACTGAAACGTCGGTCAATGCGTTGCCAATCCCTAAAATTTTACCCATACATATATTTTTTTTTGCAAAGATATTGCATATTTCAAAATATCCTATTAATTTTGCACCGCATTTAAGAAAATAAAACAAAAATTCTTCCTTAGCTCAGTCGGTTAGAGCATCTGACTGTTAATCAGAGGGTCCTTGGTTCAAGTCCAAGAGGAAGAGCAAAAGATACAAGTTTTATTTTTCTTCCTTAGCTCAGTCGGTTAGAGCATCTGACTGTTAATCAGAGGGTCCTTGGTTCAAGTCCAAGAGGAAGAGCAAGAGAGGGGACGCATAAAGCGACCCCTCTCTTATGTCTATCAAAGCTTAAAAACTTTCATCATTTAATGATGAACAGTTTGTTGAAACCTGTCATTTCAAATACCTTCTTGATTTCGTCGTTAATGTTCTTAACGATAACAGTACCTTTTCTTGCTTTCACACTCTTCAGAATACTGATAAAGATGCGCAAACCGGAACTGCTGATGTATTCCAGTTCTTGACAGTCAAGCTCAACTTCTTTGCAATCAGAATCGATCACGCATTGCACATCCTTAGCCGCTTGAACAGCTGCCAGTGTGTCCAATCTTCCACTAAATAAAGCAATCATCTTGCCTTCTTCTTCTTTAATCGTTGTGTTCATTTCTTAATATTTTAATGTTATTTATTTCAACGGGTATATTATAATTATAGTTGTCAAGTTTACCGCAAATAGCACAAAGTGCATCCATGTTCCCAAATGGAGGAAGTCTGTGAACTTAAAGCCACCAGGACCATAGATGTGCATGTGTGTTACTGACCCCACAGGAGTAGCATAGCTGATGGTTACCGATGTCATCAGAGCAATGGTAAATGGCATTGGATCACACCCAAGCGAAATAGCTTGATGGTAGATAATGGGAAAGAATACCGCCGCCGCAGAGATATTGCTGAAAAGTTCGCTAACGACAGATGCTAAGAGGCACATAACAATCAGTATTATATATGGGTTTTGTGCACAGAGATCCAATATTGGGTTAGAAATCATCGTCACCAAGCCTGTCTTTGTGATAGCTGTTGCGAACACCATCATGGCGCCAAGTGTGAGTAGGAAGTTCCAATCGATGTACTTGGCTACACTATCCATACGGCAACATTTAAATAGTAGCATGGCTCCTGCTGCAATCATGGTTGATGTAATCAAGGGGACTACCTGAAAAGTTGATAGCATGAACATCAGTATCAGGATGCTTGCCGAGATTATGGTGCGAACTCCCAATTGAGGCACAAATTGAGAGTCAAAGAAGGTGAGTGTCCTTCTGAATGTGCTCTCCAGGTTTGTGTCTCTTTTCGATGGGCATTCCAAGAGCAGTGTGTCTCCTGCTTGCAAGACCACTTTACGTGGCTGCTCATCTATACGTCTACCTTGTCTTGCTACAGCAACCAGCACCATATCACTGCGTTTCTCAAAATCGATTTCGCACATACGTGAACCTATCAACTCGCTACCAAAATTCACATATGCTGTGCGCATCTTGCGATTGCTGTCAATCTCATTGATGTTATAAACATGATGGTCAGCTGCCACTAGCCCATGACTGTTTTTCAACTCAATGATTTCATTGATTTGGCCAGAGTATATCAAACGGTCACCGCCAAATATATATTCGTCGGCAGGTACTGGAGAAATCACCTCCTTATCGAAACGAACAATCTCTATCAATGAGCCACCGCGTACGTTTCTCAACCCTGCTTCATCAACTGTTTTCATTACAGCTTCGTTATCGGTAGGTACCAGCAACTCAACCGTATAGTCACTTGTCTCCTCAAAAGACACCTCAGGCGATTCCCTGGGAGGAATCTTGTCGCGTAAAAGAGTAATCAAGACAATACCTACTATGGTGCATACCAATCCAGGTATTAATGGCGCAAACAGGTTAAGTGCCTGACCAGTTTGTTCAACATAAAGGCCTGCCACCACCAAATTAGAAGTATGTCCCAAAAGGGTACACATTCCACCTAATGTAGCAGCATAGCTTAAAGGCATGAGTAATTTAGAAGGAGCAATGGTTAACTTGCGTGCCCATATTTTAACCATTTCAGTAAACAAATGTGTTACTTCCAAGCATCCTAACATGGCACTCAAAATGGCTGTAGGTACCATTACATGGATTATAGCCTTTCTAAATGTTGATGGTTCACCAAATAAGTGTTTACTTAGCCAATAAAGAACACCAGTATTTAGTAATCCAGCCAATATAATACAGAAAGCACCTGTAACCAAAATAGCTTCGGAACCAAAAGCTTCCATTAAATCATGCTCAGTTATCACGCCTGTGGCAAGAAGGAAGGTGACAGCACCAAGAAAAGTAACCTCTGCTGGCACGCGAGTGCGTGTCAATATATAGAATAGGCCAATTACCATGATAATAACTAGCCAAATCTGAAATGAAAAGCCAAAAAATGTAGTTACTTCACCCATTTGTCAAACTAAATCGGTCTCTGTCTTTTTATTCTTTTGTAGGGTTAATATATTTTTACCATTAATACGTTCATAAGTCATGTTGTCCATAATCTGGCGCACTAAGTGGATACCCAAGCCACCAATTGGGCGATCTTCTGCTTTCTGGTCAATATCTACTTCTGCTTTGGCGGTAGGATCAAATGCGATACCCGAATCGCTGATGACAAAAACTATGTTATCTCTATCAATGCTAGCAGAAATATCAATCTTACCAGGTTTACCTTGTGGGTATGCATATTTCATAACGTTGACAACAGCCTCTTCCATTGCGAGATTAAGACTCATGGTCAACGAAAAATCCAACCCAACATCTTCGGCAAAGTTTTCTATAAAATCCGATAATAATGGTATTTCAGCAATATTGTTGTTAAGTACAATTGTTCGTAGCATAGCATTTCTTTTACCCTTAAAGGGTACAAAATAATAAAGAAAAACTGAAAATGCCAAATAATAAGACTCCCTTTTTATTTTTATGTAGGTGTTTACGCTATAACTGATTGCTAATGGCTACTGTTAGGAAACTGAACTGTATGCCTTCTATCTCACGAAGGGCATCGGCACAAGCTGTTAACGTGGCAGATGTGGTCATTACGTCATCTACTAACAAAACATGCTTGCCAATCAGGCCATCTTTATGCTTGGTTTTAAATACGCCTTTCATGTTCTCAAATCTTTCGTTTGCTGTTTTCTTTGTTTGTGTCGTTGTATATTTTGTTCTTTCAACAACGTTGGTGATTACGGTAAGTTTACTTTCTTCGGCAATTCCACGGGCAATCCATTCGCTCTGATTGTAGGTGCGTTGCCTTTCCTTGTCCTTGTGAAGTGGAACGGGTATAATACAGTCGATACCGCTAAAGAAACCTGATGCCATTATTTCTGAGGCCATCATCTTGCCTAACTCAAAAGCAAGTTTCTTGCGTCCATGATATTTGAATAGATGAATTGTATGGGCATAAGGAGAATCGTGTGTATAAAAGAACCAGGCTGTAGCTTTTACTATAGGAAATTTGCCCCAAAACTGCTTAATCATTGGGTTTTCATCCCATGTGTGGTACATGGTACGTGGCATCTTTTTTAGACATGATTTACAGAAAATAAGTTCGCTTTCATAAAGCCTTTTACCACATGTAACGCAATAGTGAGGGAATAATAATCTTATCAATGGGTTCCACCAATTATCTATTAATTTCATACTAGCATTGTTAATGAATTCTGCTGCGAAGATACAACATTGTTTTTAAACAACATGCAAATTTGTACAAAAAATAATCCAAAAAAATGGATTGTTGGAGAACAATGTTAAAGAAAAGTTGTATCTTTGTAACCGTGTTCGGTTTTCCAAAATGGGAAACATTTGAGAGAATATTTTAAAAAAAGTTTTCCAAAACGGGAAACTTCTGAGAATAGTTACCATGAAAAATAATACAATATCAGATATGATGGAGATTAAGAATTTTACAATTACTAAGCGTGATGGATCTAAAGATCGTTTCTCTTTAGACAAGATTATGAATGCCATAGTCAAAGCATTCGAGAGTGTAGAACAACCTGCGGATTTAAGTACTATTTCAAAGATTCTGAGTCATTTGGATATGCATGATGATATTAAAGTTGAAGATATCCAAAACCAAGTGGAAGAGGCATTAATGCGCGAAGGATTCTATAAGGTGGCTAAGTCTTTCATGCTGTATCGACAACAGCACTCAGAAGACAGAGAGACACTTGCCAAGTTGCAATTTTTGGCAGATTATTGTGAATCTGTGAATGCTGCATCTGGCTCAAAGTATGACGCAAATGCAAATGTTGAGCATAAAAATATTGCAACTTTAATTGGTGAGTTGCCCAAGTCTAATTTTATCCGTTTGAATCGTCGTCTGCTTACTGACCGTATTAAAAAGATGTATGGTAAGCAGTTGGCTGATGAATATATTGACAAATTAACACACCACTTTATATATAAGAATGACGAGACAAGCTTGGCTAACTATTGCGCTTCCATCACTATGTATCCTTGGCTGATTGGTGGTACCATCTCTATTGGCGGTAATAGTACGGCACCAACTAACCTCAAGAGTTTCTGTGGCAGTTTTGTGAATATGGTGTTCATGGTTTCAAGTATGTTGAGCGGAGCATGTGCTACTCCTGAGTTTCTGATGTACATGAATTATTTCATTGGCAAGGAATACGGTGAAGACTACTATAAACGTGCGAATGACTTGGCTGACCTTAGCTTAAAGAAACGCACTATTGACAAGGTTATTACCGATTGTTTTGAGCAGATTGTTTATACATTGAATCAACCTACAGGTGCTCGTAATTATCAGGCTGTATTCTGGAATATTGCTTACTATGATAAGTATTATTTCGAAAGTATCTTTGGTGAGTTTTATTTCCCAGATGGCTCAAGACCGGATTGGGAAGGCCTTTCCTGGTTGCAGAAACGCTTCATGAAGTGGTTCAATAAAGAAAGAACTAAGACACTGCTTACTTTCCCCGTAGAAACTATGGCTTTGCTTACTAATAAGGATGGGGAGTGTCTTGATCCTGAGTGGGGAGACTTTACTGCAGAAATGTATGCTGAAGGTCATTCGTTCTTTACTTATATGAGTGACAATGCTGACTCCTTGAGTTCTTGCTGCCGACTCCGTAATGAGATAACAGATAATGGATTCAGCTATACTTTAGGAGCAGGTGGCGTATCTACGGGTTCTAAAAGTGTGCTGACCATCAACCTTAATCGTTGTGTGCAGTATGCTGTGAACCATAAGTTGGATTATTTGGAATACTTAGGAACTATTATAGACCTTTGTCATAAGGTCCAGTTGGCGTACAATGAGAACCTTAAGGAGTTACAAGCACATGGTATGTTGCCGTTGTTTGATGCTGGCTATATCAATATTTCTCGCCAGTATCTCACCATTGGTATCAATGGATTGGTGGAGGCTGCTGAGTTCATGGGGCTGAAAATTACTCCTAATGACGATTACCTTCACTTCGTTCAGGGTATCTTGGGTCTGATTGAGAAATATAACAAGCAGTATCGTACCAAAGAGGTGATGTTCAACTGTGAGATGATTCCTGCAGAGAATGTGGGTGTTAAACATGCAAAGTGGGATCGTGAAGATGGTTACTTTGTGCCACGCGACTGTTACAACTCTTACTTCTACGTTGTGGAAGACGACTCTTTGACGATTTTAGATAAGTTTAAGTTGCATGGTGCACCTTATATCGAACACCTAACTGGTGGTTCTGCGTTGCATATGAATCTTGAAGAGCATCTTAGCAAGAATCAGTATAAGCAGTTATTGAAGGTTGCTGCTAAAGAGGGTTGTAACTATTTCACATTTAACATACCTAATACTATTTGTAATGATTGCGGCACCATTGACAAACGTTATCTACATGAGTGCCCTCATTGCCATTCAAAGAACATTGATTATATGACTCGTATTATTGGTTACCTGAAGAGAGTGAGCAACTTCTCACAGCAACGTCAGGAAGAGGCTGCCCGAAGATACTATGCATCAGTTGATAAATAATGCTAGATCAAAGATAGATTAAACGTTTAAGAAGTGTCCTCCTCTTTTGTTAGGGGAGGGCATTTCAATGAAAGGAAGAGTCATGTTGAAATATGTTAATACAGACGTTGTATTTCAAGAAATTCCAGATGAGGTAACTCTTGCCATTAATATTTCAAATTGTCCATGCCATTGCCCAGGATGTCATAGCCGCTATTTGTGGGAAGATATTGGATTGTCATTGGATACCGAGGCGATAGATGCCTTTATAATTAAATATGGAAAGAGTATTACTTGTTTGGCTTTTATGGGTGGTGATAGCGATCCTAAGGCTATTAATCTTTTAGCGCAATATATCCATGAGAAGTATCCGCAGTATAAAGTAGGGTGGTATAGTGGCCGACTGCGCATCCCTTCTGTTGTAAATAGGAAGGATTTTGATTACATCAAAATTGGGCCGTATATACGGCATTTAGGGCCTTTGGGTAATCCTACTACTAATCAAAGAATGTATAGGCAGAATGACACAGGCACGTTTGATGATATTACTGAAAGATTTTGGAGGAAATGAAGAGAGGCGGATAATACATCCGCCTCTCTTCATTTCCTATTTCCGTTTACGAGTAACTCTTGTTGTTGTTCTCCTATCAGCACCGGCTGTCTCTTTTATTCCTTTGAGCTGCTCCTCCTTGGATATAATATCCTTGCATGCTTCTAAAGAAAGAGTGGAGGGATCTTTTACGGTCTTAGGTATTTTGTAATTGACGCCATTGTAGGTTATATATGGCCCATAGCGCCCATCCATGATTTCCATACTAGGTTCTTCATCAAATTTCTTGAGGTGTCTCTTGGCATCGCTGACTTTTTTGTCCTTCAACAATTCTATTGCTTCTTCCAATGTAATTTCTAAAGGATCGAGTTCCTTTGGTACTGAAACATAAGACTTTTCGTAATGTATGTAAGGACCAAACTTGCCTGCACCTACAGAAACTGTCATCCCTTCGTATTCACCGAGTAGGCGAGGCAACTTAAACAGGTCGAGGGCTTCTTCCAGCGTAATTGTTTCTATCGACATATTTTTCTTTAACTGGGCAAAGCGTGGTTTTACAGGATCTTCTGCGGAACCTATTTGTGCCATTGGACCAAAACGTCCAATCTTTACACTTACTGGTTTGCCTGTTTTGGGGTCTTTCCCTAAGACTCTTTCACCTACCTTGTGTTCACCTTTTTGAGCAGTGGCCTTTTCTACCATCGGATGGAATTCTTTGTAGAAAGAACGCATTGCGTCAGTCCATTCTTCCTGTCCCTCTGCTATATCATCAAACTCTTTCTCAACATTAGCTGTAAAATTATAATCCAGAATCCTCGGGAAATTGCCATTGAGAAAGTCATTAACCACAGTCCCGATGTCAGTAGGTAGCAACTTGCCCTTTTCCACTCCTGCCATTTCTGTCCCAGTTTTTGCTGTGATTTTGTTACCAGTAAGGTTGATGATTTGGAAGTTACGCTTAAAACCTGGCTTGTCACCTTTTATCACATACTCACGCTGTTGTATGGTTGAGATAGTTGGGGCGTAGGTTGAAGGACGACCGATACCTAATTCTTCCAATTTATGTACTAAGCCAGCTTCTGTATATCGAGTAGGTTGTTGGCTGAAACGTTCAGTAGCGCATATGCTTTTGCGACTTACAATTTGTCCTTTAGTTACAGAAGGCAACTGACGAATCTCATCCTCTACTGTATCATCTTCAGTTGATTCATGATACACTTTTAAGAAACCATCGAATTTCACTACTTCGCCGGTAGCAACAAACTGTTCGGTATCGTTGTCCATACTGATTGTTACTATAGTTTTTTCTAGATCAGCTTCAGCCATCTGTGACGCGATGGTCCGTTTCCAAATTAGGTCATATAAGCGTTTCTCTGCCCCCGTACCTTCAATGGTAGCATTTTCTATATAAGTAGGGCGTATAGCCTCATGTGCTTCTTGAGCACCTTTTGCTTTAGTAGTAAACTGGCGATTGTGAACGTACTTATCACCCATTTGTTCAGCAATGACTTTGCGGCTTGTGTTAATAGCGAGGCTGCTTAGGTTCACAGAGTCGGTACGCATGTAGGTAATCTTACCAGATTCATACAATCCTTGCGCTAAACGCATGGTCTGAGCAACAGATAGACCTAATTTTCGACTGGCTTCCTGCTGCAGTGTACTGGTAGTAAAAGGCGGGGCAGGATATTTCTTCACAGGGTGCTTTTCTATCCCGCTGATAGTGAACGTCGCATTTTTGCAGTTTTCTAAAAACAGCATTGTCTCTTTTTCTGAAGGGAATCGTTTTCCTAACTCAGCCTTTAGATTACAGGTCTTACCATCTTTGTCTTCCCAGATAAAGTCAGCAGTCACACGGAAAGCAGCTTTTGGCTGGAAAGCCTGTATCTCACGCTCACGTTCCACAATTAGCTTCACGGTTACGCTCTGCACACGACCTGCGGATAGTGACGGTTTTACTTTTTTCCAAAGCACAGGTGAAAGTTCAAAGCCTACGATTCTGTCAAGTACCCTACGTGCTTGCTGGGCATTTACTAAGTTGATATCAATGTCGCGAGGCTCTTCTATGGCCTTCAATATCGCGTCTTTGGTAATCTCGTGAAACACGATACGTCTGGTGTTCTCTGGCTTTAGTTTCAGCACTTCCTGCAGATGCCATGAAATAGCTTCTCCCTCACGGTCCTCATCAGAAGCGAGCCAAACCATATCAGCTTTCTCCACCTGTGACATCAGTTTACTCACTACCTCTTTCTTGTCCTCTGGGATTTCATATACAGGGGTAAAAGTATCTATGTCTATACTGAATGTCTTCTTCTTCAGGTCTCTGATATGGCCGTAGCTTGGCATTACCTTGTAATCCTTTCCTAGGAATCTTTCTATGGTCTTTGCTTTAGCTGGTGACTCAACTATGACTAAGTTTTGCATAATTATTATTTAAAAAATAAAGTCTATTTACATCCTTTCCGGAACCTCTATCCCAAGTAAGCTCATGGCCAGTTTTATAACTTTTGCCACATTAGCTGATAGGGCCAAACGGAACAATTTGACTTGTTCGTTCTCCTCTCGCAGAATACTAAAATCGTGATAGAATTGGTTGAATTCCTTCACCAAATCATAAGCATAGTTGGCTATTTCTGATGGGCTATAGTCTTTTGCCGCTTCAGCAATGGTAACAGGGAATTCTGCCAGATGTTGTATCAGACTTTCTTCCTTCTCGTTCAGCTGAATATCATGATTCAGTTCAGTAGGGATTATGATCCCTGCCTCAGCTGCCTTGCGTAAAACCGACTGTATGCGAGCATAGGTGTATTGGATGAATGGCCCTGTATTTCCGTTGAAGTCGATAGACTCTTCCGGATTAAATGTCATGTTTTTACGGGCATCCACCTTTAAAATAAAGTACTTCAGTGCGCCCATTCCTACAATGCGGGCAATCTCAGCTGCCTCTTTCTTGGTCAACCCGTCCAACTTACCTAATTCCAGAGATGTCTGCTGAGCTGTAGCTACCATCTCGTCCATCAGGTCATCGGCATCTACCACCGTACCCTCACGGCTCTTCATCTTGCCGTTAGGAAGTTCCACCATGCCGTAAGAGAAATGAATAAGGTCTTTTCCCCACTTGAATCCAAGTTTGTCGAGCAGAATACTCAATACCTGGAAATGATAATTCTGTTCATTACCTACTACATAAATCATCTGATCGATGGGGTAGTCATTGAAGCGTTGTTGTGCAGTACCAATGTCCTGAGTCATATATACTGATGTCCCATCTGAACGCAATAACAACTTATGGTCAAGCCCTTCTGCCGTCAAGTCAGCCCATACAGAGCCGTCCTCCTTTCTGTAGAACAAACCTTTATCCAGACCTTCCAGCACTTTCTTCTTGCCGTCAATATAGGTGTTTGATTCATAGTATATTTTGTCGAATGAGACACCCATACGCCTGTAGGTTTCATCAAAGCCGGCATATACCCAGCTATTCATCTTTTCCCACAAAGCACGTACTTCTGGGTCACCTGCTTCCCATTTCACCAACATCTCATGAGCCTCTTTGATGAGGGGAGAGTTGGCCTCGGCCTCCTCCTTACTCATACCCTGTTTCATCATCTCTTCAACCTCTGCTTTATAATGCTTGTCGAATGCTACATAGTAGTCACCTATTAGATGGTCGCCTTTTTTGCCTGCTGTTTCAGGGGTCTCTCCGTTACCCCATTTCAACCAAGCCAACATAGATTTGCAGATATGTATACCACGGTCGTTCACGATGTTGGTCTTAACTACTTTATTACCGTTGGCTTGCATGATATTGGCAAGTGATGCACCCAGCAGGTTGTTTCTTACATGTCCAAGATGCAGAGGCTTATTGGTGTTAGGAGAAGAATACTCAATCATTACTAGTGGTGATTGCTCTGTAGCCTTGCGGAAACCGTATTGCGACTGCCTGTTGATATCAGCCAGCATTTCTATCCATTCTGATGAGGCAATAGTCAGGTTTAAGAAGCCCTTTATTACATTGAAGGATGCCACGGCAGGCTGGTTGGTTACGAGGTACTCACCAATCTCCTGTGCTGTTTGTTCCGGTTTTTTCTTAGATAGTTTCAGGAAAGGAAATACCACTAAAGTAAGGTGGCCTTCAAATTCCTTCTTTGTCTTCTGTAATTGAATAAGATTTGCGGGAGCTGCTTCCCCGTACAATGATTGGATTGCTTCCGCAATCGAACTGGTCAGTTTCTCATTGATCTTCATGCTTCCAATAATTTTGGCTGCAAAGATAGTGTAAAGCAGAAAACCAGCAAAATTAATTAAGTTTTTTTTTAATAAGGTATATTCCTATCTTATAAAGATAGATTTTTTTTAAGATTAAGATTTAAAATCTCCAGTAAGGGTACGTTTGATACGTCGCCATGCTTTTGCCCAAAATGAATTAGTACGGCCATAATATAGTTCAAACTGATGACGGGCAAAGAGATTCTCTTCTATAATAGGTTCCATTGTTACTGGTATTGGGCGCTGCCAGAGATTACTATTGTAGAGATTACCCCCCCCACAATTGGTCCCACTATTGTCAAAGCCTTCATTCTGCACCAAAGAACGTCCCACATTCAGTGAGAGCATGTCGTCTAAAAATAAAGAGGCATTCCATCGTATAGCCCATGAGTTGTTCAAACCAACAATTTGGCGACGCAACATACGTGTGAAACCATACTTACCATTGAAGTCAAATTGCTTCGTTAGCTTCCTATCTTCCAACTGCTGCAATAGTTGCTCACCGTTGGGGTTAAAATGTTGCCAGGCACGCTTCCAGGTGGCCCAACCCCAACTCCCCGTCCATTTGATAAGGAAGGTTATCGGCATGTCTGGACTGTTTATAAAGTCGCAAGCCTGTATATGTCCAACTCGTATTTCGTCTTTATATACCTCTAAGGCATCGTTCATGAATTGCAGGAAGTAGGGTGCCACTACCAGATCGTCTTCCACCACAATCACCCTCTCATAGTCTTCCACAAAACGAGATACTGCCTCTATGATGTTATCGGCAAGGCCCCAATTCTTGCCTCGCTCAATGATGGTGACGCTGTTGAATGACTTTCGGTCATGATGTTGTTCATAACATGTAAGGAAATCTCTTACTTCCTGCACACTTTCTTCGGCATCAGGGTTCTTGGCACCATCAGAAATAATATACAGATCACTTTCTTTGGCAAGTGTGTTGCGTTGCAGGCTGTCTAGGCAACGCTTTAGGTGCTCTAAGCGGTTGTAGGCGAAAACAAGGATCGGGGCTAACATTGACCAGAGAATTAAAATTATGTATTAATAGATGAGAACTTCGCCTTCTTACGAGCAATGATTACCAGCAGTGACTTGCCCAATAGTTGGAGGCTGATGTCTAAGAAAACTGAAAAATCTTTCCATTTGCCTTTTGTCATAGCTTGCAGGGCTTTCTTTACAGGGGCCAATACACCCATAGCAAATGCTTTGGCAAAATGATAGTTGATATTGGCATATTCCGATAAATGATAAACCTTCTCAGTGCGTAGGTATATAGTACGATTAAATGGTCGTTGTGCCCTATCGTGATAGCCTAAAGCAGTAGGGACATAGCCTATCTGATAACCGTGATATTGCAATCGGTTCACATAGTCTTTATCTTCACCATAATGGTAGAACAGGGGGGCGAACAATCCTACTTCCTTGATAACAGTAATAGGAATGTACCATATGGCAGCATTGATAAATTGGCAATTGAGGATGGAGGATTGAGAATAACCCATCTTTACTACTTTTTTACTAATGTAAGTAGCAAAGCCTGGATCCAGCTCGCTGCCATTTCCTGTCATGTGTATAGGTGAGATAATACCAAATTCCGGATGCTGCAAACTTACTTCCATTAATTGATGTAGTGCGCCAGGTGCTAACCAGGCATCCTGGTTAATGAGTAATACACCGTCATACCCCTCGTCCATAGCTATCCGAATACCGACATTATTAGCTGCACCAAAGCCGAGGTTGTGTTTGTTGGCAATGAGTCGCACTTGTTGGTAGCGCTCATGAATAGTGGAGATGGTCTCATCGGTTGAGGCATTGTCTACCACCAGTATATCGGTTAGCTGCGAACTTCCCAGCAACGAGGGCAGACAACGGTCAATCCACGGCATGAAATTGTAGGAAACAATGATGGAGAGAATGGGCTTTTGGTCATTATTCTTTTTCATGATTGCTCCTTTCTTCTTTGCTAAAGAGGTAACTCATGCTTTCTTTCAAGATGACAGAGCCTGCAGCCCAAAGTATCACCACATAAGATACGCTGACCAGCACTATTTTCAGAACCAGACTCACGTAGATGTTTCTGACATCTTCTAGCAGATAATGACACCCGATGGTCAATACTGCTGCTAACAGCATATAAGGTGAGATATCATGTAGCATGTCAACAAGTCGCAATCCCACTTCTAGGTGTACAAACCACCACCAAACTAATAGCCATCCTATATTGATGACTACAAAGACACGCAACATCCAGTCAAAGCCAAAAGGATAGGCCCCTATTACGGCTGCCAATAGAGTGGTGCACAGAGCAATGGTGCACCACATATATACATTGGAATGCCCTCGCGTTATAATCAGGTTAGCAAACAGGTTGTTTAACGGAACAAAAGCGCCCCAGATGCATAACATACTTAGGATATGTGCGCTGGCCAACCATTTCTCGGTGATGGCTATAACAATCACCTCTTTTGATGCCAAGCTCAGGCCAAACATGGCAGGAAAGCTGACGAATGCGGTATACCGCAACAACTTGCGAAATACACGTAATAGTCTATCTCTATCTTCATCCACTTTGGCAAAAACGGGTTGTGCCACGCCATTCAGCATGTTGTTCACAAAGGTATGTCCCATCTGATTCCACTTGTTGGCTTGTGTGAAGTTACCTACCTCATGCACGTTGTAGAACTTGCCAATCAAGTTGGCAAACAGGTTCTGATTGATGATGGTAAATACATTTGTCACGACCAGTTTGCTGCTGAAACCTATCATGGATTGTATAGGTCTAAGGTTAAAACTTAAGGAAGGATGCCAACGGGTATATGCATATGAAAGTAGGGTCATTATGCTCACATAAACGATGGTTTGAGTAGCAATGCCCCAGTAGGCAAAACCATTAGCTGCCATAGTCACGCCTACGATACCTGAAACAATTAGAGCTATAATGGTAATTAGATTGTTCTCTTTTACCATCAGGTTGCGGAACATCATTGCGCGAGGAGCGATGTTGAGGCTAGAGATCACAAAACCCAAAAACAAATAGCGTGCCAATGACGTGAGCTGTGGCTCGCTATAGAAACGGGCTATTAGTGGTGCCGCCATGAACAAGGACAAATATATGATAACGCTGCATGCGGTGCAGAACCAAAACACAGCGTTATAGTCCTGCTGGCCCACCTCTTTCTTACGGTTAAGTGCAGAGATGAAGCCTCCTTCCTGCAAGGCACTAGCAATGCTCGAGAAGACTGCTAGCAGGCCCACCATACCATAGTCAGCTTGTGTGAGTAGGCGGGCTAAGAATATGCCAAAGGCGAGGTTCAGCAATTGCTGTATGCCGTTGCTCACCCCGCCCCATAGCAGTCCTTTAGCGGTCTTTTCCTTCAGACTTTCCACTATCTTATAGCATTAACCTTGCACTATAAACGATAAACAGGAAACTATCAACTCACTTGGCATCCAGGTTTCACCTCTTTGGAGGTAGTTACTACACTTAGGCTCTCGTCGCTATCAACGGCTGAGAGGATCATGCCTTGACTCTCAATACCCATCATCTTACGAGGAGCGAAATTGGCAACAAACAGAATGTGGCGGCCCACCAGTTCCTCTGGATGTTCATAAAAAGCTGCGATGCCTGAGCAGATGGTACGGTCGGTACCCGTTCCATCGTCAATGGTAAATTGCAGCAGTTTCTTTGATTTAGGCACTGGTTGACAAGCTTTCACTAAACCCACACGGATGTCGAGTTTCTCAAATGTCTCAAAGCTCACTGTATCCTTGAATGTAGCAGGCTTCCACTGGGCTTGCTCATTTGCTTTCTTGGTGTCGAGCAGTTTCTGAACTTGTGCTTCTATTACACTGTCATCAATCTTCTCAAACAATAATTCAGGTTCAGACAACTGATGTCCGGCTTGCAACAGGTCTGTACGTCCCAGCTGTTCCCAGTCGAAGCTTTCCATGTTCAGCATCTGGCGCAACTTCGCGCTGCTGAATGGTAAAAATGGCTCGAAAGCAATGGCCAGGTTGGCAGTCAGTTGCAGAGATATGTTCAAAATGGTTTCCACACGCTTAGGATCAGTCTTCCATACTTTCCAAGGTTCGCAGTCAGTAATATACTTGTTACCAATGCGAGCTAGGTTCATGGCTTCCTTCTGGGCATCACGGAATTTAAAGCCATCAAGCAACTCTTCCACCTTGGCCTTCACGTCGGCAAACTCCTGCAGGGTTTGCTTGTCATAATCGGTCATTTCACCGCATGCTGGCACCACGCTGTTCCAGTATTTTTTCGTCAGTTGCAGGGCACGGTTCACGAAGTTACCATAAATAGCTACCAGTTCGTTATTGTTTCGATCCTGATAGTCTTTCCAGGTAAAGTTATTATCCTTAGTTTCTGGGGCGTTGGCTGTCAGTACATAGCGTAGCACATCCTGCTTGCCAGGGAAATCTACCAAGTATTCATTGAGCCATACTGCCCAGTTCTTAGATGTTGATATCTTGTCATTCTCCAAATTTAAGAACTCATTGGCTGGCACGTTGTCGGGCATGATGTATTTGCCATGCGCTTTCATCATGGTTGGGAAAATGATGCAGTGGAACACGATGTTGTCCTTGCCGATAAAGTGTACCAACCGGGTGTCTTCATCCTGCCACCATTTTTCCCATGCTCCCCACTTCTCTGGCTCACGGTCACACAATTCCTTCGTATTGCTGATGTAGCCGATAGGAGCGTCAAACCATACATAGAGTACCTTGCCTTCCGCTCCCTCAACAGGCACAGGGATGCCCCAATCCAAATCGCGAGTCATGGCACGAGGCTCCAAATCCATGTCTAACCATGATTTACATTGGCCGTATACATTAGGTCTCCACTCTTTGTGACCTTCCAATATCCACTGTTTCAGCCATTCTTGGTATTGGTTAAGTGGCAAGTACCAGTTCTTTGTCTCACGCAGTACTGGCACCTCACCAGTCTCTTTCGAGCGTGGGTTAATTAGCTCGGTAGGCTCCAATGCGCGTCCGCATCCTTCTTCGCACTGGTTGCCATATGCTTGCTTATGGCAGTAGGGACATTCGCCCACCACGTCACGGTCGGTCAGGAACTTTTGGTTTTTCTCATCGTAGAACTGTTGACTGGTTTTTTCAACCAACTTCCCGTCATCATAAAGCTTGCGGAAGAAATCTGCGGCAAATTTATGATGAATTTTCGATGTGGTACGGCTATAGATGTCGAACGAGATGCCAAACTCCTTGAACGAATCTTTGATAATCTTATGATAGCGATCCACTACATCTTGAGGTGTGATGCCTTCTTTGCGAGCACGTTGAGTCACAGGCACTCCATGTTCGTCAGATCCACCTATAAAGATGACCTCTTGTTTCTTTAGCCGCAGGTAGCGGGCATAGATGTCTGCCGGCACATATACTCCTGCCATGTGGCCTATGTGTACAGGTCCGTTGGCGTAGGGCAGTGCAGCTGTAATGGTTGTTCTCTTGAATTGTTTTTCCATATATGGTTTTGTTTTATAGCTATTAATGTCTGCAAAGTTACGGAAAATCGAGCGCAGAACAAAATAAGCTTGCTTATTTTTTATGCCGAGATGGAGTAACTTATCCAAAGATAGAGAAAAAACAAACTCCATAAATGTTTATATTGAAAATACGTAACGGTGAATGAATAAGCAGAAAGGGACGCTGCATCACGCAGTGTCCCTTTCTGTTAGTTAGTGCTATTTGATTTTGAGAGAATGAAACTTCACAGCTTCTAAGATCACTAACAATATAATGTTTAAAGCAAATGAAAATGTTATTTTAATAAAGCAAATGAAAAAACTTCTATTTTCTGATTCTCTCTTGTTGCTCTATGGATTTCAACTGGCGTGACAAACTATCTTTTGTTTGCAAGTCAGTACTTTCGGCCTCATTACCCAACGCCACCGAAGGTGAGGTAATCTGTTGACCGATGGTGTCGTTTACTGCCATCCGACCATAGTCCTGCAACAGGGAGCGTTCAGCTAGGTTGCCCAATGCCAATAGCACAGCCACAGCGGCTGCTGCCTTTGCGATGGGTGCCAAACGGCTAAAGATGGATATGCTCTTGGCTTTCACAACGGGCATCTCGATTTGCTTCAGCAGTCGCTCATCGAAGTCGCTGTCAAGGTGCTCGTTCTGCAAGAACTCCTCATAGTCGAACAGGTCCTTATAGCGCATCAAGTGCTGGGGCACATCATTACTGTTGAAGAACTGGCGCAATTGCCTTTCTTCGTCGACAGTGGTCTCTGCCTCCCAATAACGATGCAAAAGTTGTTCAATTCTTTGAGTGTTCATAAGCATACAATCTTAATAAACCTTGCTTCACTTTCTGCCTAGCCCTGAACAGGTTAATCTTCACTTGTTCTTCAGTGATGTCCAGTACTTGGGCAATTTCCTTATAGCTTTTCTCCTCGATGTCGCGCATCTGCATAATTTCCCGTTGCTTATCAGGCAACCCTTCCATCAGCTTATGCACCCACATCAGGCGTTCATTTTGTTCCAGCTTTTCGTAAGGGGTGGTATCATCCAAAGTCCGGTCATGTGCCTCGGTCAGTTCCTCTGTTCTGGCATCCATTTTCTCGCGAATGTCAATGGCGAGGTTCTTGGTAAGTGTCAGGCAATAAGCTTCAACGGATTCCAGTGAGTTCCATTCCTCTCTCTTGTTCCAGACCTTAATGAACGTTTCCTGAACGATATCCTCTGCCTCTGCGCTGTCGAATGTAATGCGTAGCGCAACGCGGAAGAGTTTGTTCTTCAGCGGAAGAATATCGTCACGAAAGCTGATTTCTTTCATCTCTTCATTAATATAGACGGATGAAACCGTGAAAAGTTACACGTTCTCTCAAAAAAATTATCTGATTTTTGTTCCTTGATGCCCGTCAATGGCATTGGCAGCGGTGATAATGACCTCTTTTACACCCGCATCTATGGCTTGGAAGGCATTCTCTAACTTGGGTATCATCCCCCCTTGTATTACACCTTGCCCTACAAGTTCGGTAAATTGCTGGCGGTTGATGTCAGCTATCACACTATTGTCGTCTGCTTCATCGCGCAGCACGCCTTTCTTTTCAAAGCAATAGATAAGGGTAACGTCGAAATAGGGGGCAAGTCCTTTGGCTGTTTCGCCGGCAATGGTGTCAGCGTTGGTATTAAGAATATTGCCTTTGCCATCGTGAGTGAGGGGAGCCATCACTGGAATGATACCAGATTGAATCAAGGAGGCTAATCGTTCGCCATCCACTTTTTTAACATCGCCCACAAAACCATAGTCGATGTCTTTTACTGGGCGCTTATTAGATAGGATGACGTTCATGTCGGCACCTGTTAGTCCTACTGCGTTAATGTCCCTGGCTTGTAGGCCTGCCACAATGTTCTTGTTGACCAAACCGCCATAGACCATAGTCACCACCCTTAGCATATCGGCATCAGTGATGCGACGGCCATTCACCATCTTGCTCTCTATACCCAGTTGTGTGGCAATCTTAGTGGCAGAGCGGCCTCCTCCATGCACCAGTACTTTTGGGCCTTCAATAACAGCAAAGTCGTTGAGCAGTTTTTGCAAAGTAGCTTCTTCTTCAACGATTTTGCCACCAACTTTAATAACTGTCAGCTTCGTTCTCATTTACTCCAAATATGTGTAGCCATAAAGTCCCGAGCGGTAGTTTGACAAGAATTCCTTGCCCTCATCTACCGTAATCTTGCCTTCCTTTACTGACTTGCTTACCCAGGTTTCCAATGTGCGCACCAGTTTCTTCGGATTGAACTGCACATAGTCGAGCACTTCAGCAACTGTCTCACCGTCAATTACCTGATCGATGCTGTAACCTTTCTCGTCAACAGAGATATGCACGGCATTGGTATCGCCAAACAGATTGTGCATATCGCCCAAGATTTCTTGGTAGGCACCCACAAGGAACACTCCTATATAATAATGTTCCTTTTGTTTTAGGGAATGTACAGGCAGGTAGTTGGATACACTGCGTGTGGTGATGAAGCTGGCAATTTTACCATCAGAGTCGCAGGTGATATCCTGCAATGTAGCCTCTTTGTCGGGTTTCTCATCTAAGCGCTGCAGCGGCATGATGGGGAATATTTGGTCGATAGACCAAGAGTCGGGCAGTGACTGGAACAGTGAGAAGTTGCAGAAATATTTATCTGCCAATAATTTGGGTAATCCACGCAACTCATCAGGCGTATGTTTTAGGTTCTGAGCTATATGGTTCACCTCACGCATCACACTCCAATACAGGCACTCTATCTGTGCACGGGTCTGCAAGTCAACCAGCCCATGACTGAATAGGTTCAGTGACTCATCACGAATTTGTTCGGCATCGTGGAATGCCTCCAGCATTGTGTTCTGGTTCAGTTTGTCCCAGATGGTATAGAGCTCACGTACCAACTCATGGTCTTCAGGTTTGATATCTATATCATCATCCCATTCTGGTAGGTGAGCCGTTTCCAGTACATCGAAAATCAGAACGGAGTGATAAGCCGACAAGGCGCGACCACTTTCAGTGATGATGTTGGGATGAGGAATGCCGTTTTTGTCGCTGATATCTACCAGTGTGGAGATAGCATCGTTCACATACTCTTGGATAGAGTAGTTTACACTGCCTTCATTGCTGCCTGAACGTGTACCGTCGTAGTCTACGCCCAAACCACCACCGATATCCACAAACTCAATGTTGAAACCCAAACGATGTAGTTGCACATAGAACTGCGATGACTCAACCAAAGCAGTTTGAATGTGGCGTATCTTTGTTACCTGACTGCCAATGTGGAAATGAATCAGTTTGAGACAGTCTTCCATTTTTTTCTCCCTTAGGAAGTCAAGAGCCTCGAGCAATTCACTAGAGGTTAAGCCAAACTTGCTGGCATCTCCACCGCTTTGCTCCCATTTGCCACTGCCTGATGAAGCCAGCTTAATGCGTATGCCTATATTAGGACGCATATCCAGTTTCTTAGCAATTTTGGCAATCAGTCGTAACTCGTTCATCTTCTCTACCACCAGAAAGATACGTTTGCCCATTTTCTGGGCCAGCAGTGCAAGTTCAATGTAACTCTCGTCTTTATAACCGTTGCATATAATCAGTGAGTCAGAATCCATGTTGGTGGCAATCACGGCATGCAACTCTGGTTTAGAACCAGCTTCCAGTCCAAGATTGTATTTCTTACCATGGCTTACTACCTCTTCTACCACAGGCCTCATCTGGTTTACCTTAATAGGATAAATGATAAAGTTCTGAGCTTTATAATTGTATTCCTCCGATGCCCTCTTGAAACAATGTGAAATCTTCTCAATGCGGTTGTCAAGGATGTCAGGGAAACGTACCAGCATTGGAGCTGTAACATCGCGTAAAGCCAGTTCATCCACCAGCTCTCTCAAATCGACTTCAACCCCGTCTTTCAACGGAGTAACTACCGCATGACCCTTGTCATTGATACCAAAGTACGAAGCTCCCCAGCCTTTAATGTTGTAGAGTTCTTCAGAATCCTCAATACGCCATTTTCTCATTTCTCTGTTATATTGCTAATTAGGTTATAAATCAGTTTGGATGGCAAAAGTAATAAAAATAAGAATAAAACTATTATATTTGCCAGAAAAACAACCGATATGAAGGGTTATAAGATTGAAATATGCGCTAATTCGTCTGAAAGTGCTATTATTGCCCAACGTAGTGGCGCCGATAGGGTAGAACTTTGTGCAGGTATGCCTGAGGGAGGTACCACACCGTCTTTTGGTGAGATAGCGGCAGCCAGGACCAAACTAAAAAGGACTAAACTGCATGTCATTATTCGTCCTCGCGGGGGTGATTTCTGCTATTCACCTGCCGAGATAAGGATCATGACTAATGATATTAAAATGGCTAGCTCTTTAAATGTTGATGGCTTCGTGTTTGGCTGTCTAACTCCTGATGGGGACGTAGATAGTGCGGCCATGAAGAAACTGATGAAAGCAACAAAAGGCAAAAGCGTCACCTTTCATCGTGCTTTTGATATGTGTCGCGACCCTTTCCGTGCGTTGGAAGATATTATTGCTTTAGGCTGTGACCGCATCCTTACCTCTGGGCAACAAGCCACGGCTGAAAAGGGGATACCGCTCATAATAAAACTAGTAGAACAGGCTGCCGGGCGTATTATTATCATGCCTGGGAGTGGTATAACGCCACAAAATATTTGTAAGATAGCAGAAAGGCG